>Ga0302349_1001904_pt1 | contig 14421 bp, 10 predicted proteins | sample PhyAR1_FD_202176 | JGI IMG/M metagenome (GOLD analysis project Ga0302349, IMG submission 202176) | Leaf surface microbial communities from alfalfa plants in UC Gill Tract Community Farm, Albany, California, United States - DLSL A.R1... | ecosystem: Host-associated > Plants > Phyllosphere >...
GGTTCCAGTTCCGGCTCGGCCTCGGTGGTGGCGCGCGGGCTGGTGCCTTTTTCGCTGGGCACCGACACCGCCGGGTCCGGTCGCGTTCCGGCGGGCTTTAATAACATCGTCGGCCTGAAGCCCACCAAAGGCTGGTTCTCCGCGCACGGCGTGGTGCCCGCCTGCCGCCTCAACGATACCGTGTCGGTGTTTGCGTTAACGGTGGAGGACGCCTGGCTTGTCGCCACCCTCTGCGGCGGGTATGACGCCGCCGACGCTTACTCACGTCACAACCCGGCCACCGCCCCCGCCGCACTCCCTGCCGAACCGCTGTTTGCCGTGCCCGATCGCTGCGAATTTTTTGGCGATGACACCGCACAGGCGGCCTGGGAAAAGGCCCTCGACACCCTGCGCGCCTGCGGCGTTCGCCTTCAGCCCATTGATTTCACCCCGTTTCGCCAGCTTGCGGAGCAACTCTACCAGGGGCCGTGGGTGGCAGAACGCACCGCAGCCGTGGGCGGGATGCTCAGCCATCCTGAAAAAATGGACCCCACCGTCTGGCAGATTGTCTCCGGCGGCGAAAAGTTTAGCGCCGTTGACGCCTACAACGCAGAGTACCTGCGCGCGGAACTCGCCCGCCGCATTCAGACTGCGCTGGCGGGCGTGGATGCGCTGGTGGTGCCAACCTCGCCCACCATTCACACCCTTGATGAAATGCGCGAGGAGCCGATCCGCTACAACTCGCAGTTTGGCACCTACACCAACTTTACCAACCTCGCCGATCTGAGCGCGCTGGCGCTGCCCGCCCCGTTTCGTGCCGACGGTTTACCCGCCGGGATCACCCTGCTCGCTCCCGCCTGGCATGACCGGGCGCTGGCGACCTTCGGCCTGCGCTGGCAGCAACAGCAGGCACAGCCGCCCGGCGCACCCGGTTTCCCGCTGCCTGAAGAACCTGCCGCGCTGCCGGTCTCTTTTGAGCACGTGCGGGTGGCGGTGGTCGGGGCGCACCTTCGCGGAATGCCGCTCAATCATCAGTTAATCACCCGCCAGGCGGTGTTTGTGGAAGCCACCACCACCGCGCCGGTGTATCGCCTGTACGCGCTGGCTAACACCCAGCCCGCCAAACCGGGGCTGGCACGCGCCAGCGAGGGCCGCGCCATTCAGGTTGAGCTGTGGGATATCCCGCTGGCCCGCTTTGGTGAATTTGTCGCAGAGATCCCGCCGCCGCTTGGCATCGGGTCGCTGGAACTGGCTGACGGCCGCCGGGTGAAAGGCTTTATTTGCGAGGGTTTCGCCCTTGCTGACGCGCAGGACATTACCGATTTCGGCGGCTGGCGCAACTGGCTCGCCCGCAAGGAGAACAGCCATGTTTAACACCGTTTTGATCGCCAACCGCGGGGAAATTGCCTGCCGCGCCATTCGCACCTTAAAACGCCTCGGGATCACCAGCGTCGCGGTCTATTCCGATGCGGATAAAAATGCCGAACATGTCAAAGCGGCGGATATCGCCCTGCCGCTCGGCGGCGAGAAAGCCAGCGACAGCTATCTGCGCATCGACGCCATTCTGGATGCGGCACGGCAAAGCGGTGCTCAGGCGATCTGGCCGGGTTACGGATTCCTTTCTGAAAGCCTGACCTTCGCCGCCGCCTGCGAAGAGGCCGGGATTGTCTTTGTCGGCCCGACCGCACAGCAGATTGGCGAATTTGGCCTGAAACACCGGGCGCGTGAACTGGCGGCGGCGGCTGGCGTGCCGATGACACCCGGCACCGGCCTGCTCGACTCGCTGGACGACGCCCTGCGCGCAGCAGACGACATCGGCTATCCGGTGATGTTAAAAAGCACGGCGGGCGGCGGTGGCATCGGCCTCACGCGCTGTGGCGATCGCGAGGCGTTAAGCCAGGCGTGGGAGAGCGTGCGCCGCCTCGGGGAGCAGTTTTTCAGCGACGCGGGCGTGTTTATCGAGCGCTGCGTGGATCGCGCCCGCCATATCGAAGTGCAGATTTTTGGCGACGGCAACGGCAACGTGGTGGCGCTCGGCGAGCGCGATTGTTCCCTGCAACGCCGTAATCAGAAAGTGGTGGAAGAAACGCCCGCGCCGGGTATCTCTGAGGCCACCCGCCAGGCGCTGCTCGCCTCTGCCGAAGTGCTCGGCAAGCTGGTGAACTACCGCAGCGCGGGCACCGTGGAGTACATCTACGACACCGCCCTCGACGCCTTCTATTTTCTTGAAGTGAATACCCGTTTACAGGTGGAGCACCCGGTCACCGAGTGCGTCACCGGGCTGGATCTGGTGGAGTGTATGCTGCGCGTGGCCGCAGGCGACGCGATCGACTGGGCGCAACTGCGCAACGCGCCGCAGGGCGCGGCGATGGAAGTGCGTCTGTACGCGGAAAACCCGCTGAAAAACTTCCAGCCGAGTCCCGGCGTGCTGACCAGCGTGGTCTTCCCGGAGAACGTGCGGGTGGACAGCGGCGTCACCACCGGCAGTGAGGTATCCGCGTTTTACGATCCGATGATCGCCAAACTTATCGTTCACGCCCCCACCCGCGACGAAGCGCTGGTGAAACTGCGCGAAGCGCTCAACGCCACGCAACTGCACGGCATCGCCACCAACCTGGATTATCTGCGTCAGATTTGCACCAGCACAGAATTCCGCACGGGCAACGCCTGGACGCGAATGCTGGACAGTTTCACGCCTGCCACCCGCGCCATTGAGGTGCTGCAACCCGGCACCTGGAGCAGCGTGCAGGATTATCCGGGTCGCCTCGGTTACTGGGATATCGGCGTGCCGCCCTCCGGCCCGATGGACGATTTTGCCTTCCGGCTGGCGAACCGCATTGCGGGCAACCACCCGGATGCCGCCGCGCTGGAATTTACCCTGCAAGGGCCGACGTTGCAGTTTCACTGCGATACGCTGATCGCCCTGACCGGAGCCGACTGCCAGCCAGAGCTTGACGGCGAACCGGTGGCCTACTGGCAGCCGGTGGCGATCCGCGCCGGGCAGATCCTGACCCTCGGGCGCACCGTGGCGGGCTGCCGCACCTATCTGGCGGTGCGCAACGGCATCGACGTGCCGCAGTATCTCGGCAGCCGTTCCACCTTCGCCCTCGGGCAGTTTGGCGGTCACGCCGGGCGCACCTTAAAAGTCGCCGATCTGCTGCCGATTTCGCAGCCGGAACTGGCGGCCTGCACCACCCCCGCGCCGGTGAGCGAACCGCAGGCGCTCGCCGCTGAACTGATCCCCGATTACCCGCAGCAGTGGCGCATCGGCGTGCTGTACGGACCGCACGGCGCACCGGACTTTTTCACCCCGGAATCAATTGACGAGTTCTTCGAAAGCGACTGGCAGGTGCATTACAACTCCAACCGCCTCGGCGTGCGTCTGACCGGGCCGAAGCCGGGCTGGACCCGCCCGGACGGTGGCGAAGCGGGCCTGCACCCGTCAAACGTTCACGACTGCGAATACGCCATTGGTGCAGTCAACTTTACCGGCGACTTCCCGGTGATCCTCACCCGCGACGGCCCAAGCCTCGGCGGGTTTGTCTGCCCGGTGACCATCGCCAAAGCCGAATTATGGAAAGTGGGCCAGGTCAAACCGGGCGACAGCCTGCGCTTTTACCCCATCAGCGTGGACGAAGCGGTGGCGCTCGATACCGTGCAGAACCAGATTGTGGAGACGCTGCAACCTGTCGCTCGGCCCGCGTTTGCTGCGCCGTCCCTTGAGGCCGTCGACGGTGTCTCCGCCGCGGTGCTGGTTTCGCGTCCAGCCAGCGCCACCGCGCCTGCGCTCTGTTACCGCCAGGCGGGTGACAACTACATTCTGATCGAGTACGGCGACAACGTGCTGGATCTGGCGCTGCGTCTGCGCGTCAGCCTGATAATGGAGCGCCTGCGCAGCCTCGCCCATCCGGGGATCAAAGAGCTCTCTCCCGGCGTGCGCTCGCTGCAAATCCGCTACGACAGCCAGGCGCTGAGCCAGTCGGCGCTGGTGGCGATCCTGCTGGATCTCGAAGGCCTGCCGGGGGATGTCAGCCAGATGAAAGTGCCGTCGCGCATTGTCTGGTTGCCGATGGCCTTTGAAGACAGCGCCACGCTCGGCGCGGTCAGCCGTTACCAGGACACGGTGCGCGCCAGTGCGCCATGGCTGCCGAACAACGTCGATTTCATTCAGCGCATTAATGGTCTGCCAACCCGGGAAGCGGTGCGCGACACGATTTTTGACGCCAGCTATCTGATCCTCGGCCTCGGCGACGTTTACCTTGGCGCGCCCTGTGCGGTGCCGATCGATCCGCGCCACCGCCTGCTCAGTTCCAAATACAGCCCGGCGCGCACCTTCACCGCCGAAGGCACCGTCGGTATTGGCGGCATGTATATGTGCATCTACGGCATGGACTCACCGGGCGGCTATCAACTGGTCGGGCGCACGCTGCCCATCTGGAACAAATTCCTCAAAAACAGCCAGTTTGAGCAGGATGAACCCTGGCTGCTGCGCTTCTTCGATCAGGTGCGCTTCTACCCGGTCAGCGAAGAGGAACTGGATCGGCTGCGCGACGATTTCCGCGAAGGCCGGGCGGCGATCCGCATCGAAGAGACATTCTTTGATTACGCCGCGCATCTGGGTTTTCTGGAAAACAACGCGGCAGATATCGCCGACTTCCGCACCCGCCAGGCCCGCGCTTTTGCCACCGAAGTGGAGCTGTGGCAGCGCGATGAACAGCCGGAAGCGGCGGAAATCATCGAGCCAGAGGTCTCCATTCCCGATAAGGGACTGCTGGCGGTCAACGCCGACATGAACGGCAACATCTGGAAAGTGCTGGTCGCACCGGGCGATGAGGTCACCGCCGGGCAGCCGCTGGTGATCGTCGAGGCGATGAAAATGGAATTGTCGATCCACGCCCCGCAAGGCGGTCGCGTGAAACGCATTGGCTGCACCCCAGGCCGCCCCGTCAGTCCGGGCGATGCCCTGCTGTGGCTGGAGTGATCGCGTGGTGATGCCTGCCGGAAAGCGGCCTGAAGGGTTAGCCGAGCGCATTTACCGGGCGGTGAAAAACGACATTTTCACCTTCCGGCTGATGCCGGGCGACCGGTTCAGCGAGTCCGAAGTGGCGGAACGGATGTCTGCCAGCCGCACGCCGGTGCGTCAGGCGCTGCACTGGCTGGCGCATGAGGGCTATGTCGAGGTGTGGTCGCGCAGCGGCTGGCAGGTCAGGCCGTTTGACTTCAACTACTTCGAGGAGCTTTACGACTTCCGCATTGTGCTGGAGCGCGAGGCGGTTAAACGGCTGTGCACAATGCCGCCCGCCGCCTGTGCTGCGCATCTCGCCGCGCTTGTCGCCTTCTGGATCGACGCCCCACGCCTCGACGATGGCATGGCGGTATCGCGGGAAGATGAAGGGTTTCACTCTCAACTGGTCGCGGCGGCGGGCAACAGCGAAATGGCGCGGGTGCATGTCGAACTGACCGAGAAAATGCGCATTATCCGCCACCTCGATTTTACCCGTGAGGATCGGGTGGCGGCGACCTATGACGAACACGCCCGCATTTTGCAGGCGATTTTAGAACAGCAAACAGAGGAGGCGCAGCGCATCCTGACCGGACACATTTCACGCAGTAAAGCAGTGGTCAGAAAAATCACATTACACCGGCTTCAGCAGTCACGGTTACGACCGGGTTCATCGTAGTCACACTCGCCGCCCGCGCGGTGGCGTCTGAACGCTCAAATTTAAAAATACAGAAGGGTTGATGATGAAAAGACGTTCTTTACTTAAGGTTTTTGCGCTTTCCGCGACGATGCTCAGCATGGGGATTTCTTTCGGCGCTTACGCGGCTGACACCATTAAAGTCGGCATTATGCACTCGCTCTCCGGCACCATGGCGATCTCTGAAACGCCGCTGAAAAACGTGGCGCTGATGACCATCGATGAGATCAACGCCAAAGGCGGCGTACTGGGTAAAAAGCTGGAGCCGGTGGTGGTCGATCCGGCCTCGAACTGGCCGCTGTTTGCTGAAAAAGCCCGCCAGCTGTTAACGCAGGATAAAGTCGCCGCCGTGTTCGGATGCTGGACCTCGGTGTCGCGCAAATCGGTCCTGCCGGTGTTTGAAGAACTGAACGGCCTGCTGTTCTACCCGGTGCAGTATGAGGGCGAAGAGATGTCGCCGAACGTCTTTTACACCGGTGCAGCACCGAACCAGCAGGCGATCCCGGCGGTGGAATACCTGATGAGCGAAGACGGCGGCAGCGCCAAACGCTTCTTCCTGCTCGGCACCGACTACGTCTACCCGCGCACCACCAACAAGATCCTGCGCGCCTTCCTGCACAGCAAAGGCGTGGCGGATAAAGATATCGAAGAGGTTTACACCCCGTTCGGTCACAGCGATTACCAGACCATCGTTGCCAACATCAAGAAATTCTCGGCGGGCGGCAAAACGGCGGTGGTCTCGACCATCAACGGCGACTCCAACGTGCCGTTCTATAAAGAGCTGGCGAACCAGAGCATCAAAGCCACCGATGTGCCGGTGGTGGCCTTCTCCGTGGGTGAAGAAGAACTGCGCGGCATCGACACCAAACCGCTGGTCGGCCATCTCGCGGCGTGGAACTACTTTGAGTCGGTGGATAACCCGGTCAACGCCAAATTCGTCGCTGATTACAAAGCCTGGGCCAAAGCGCACAACCTGCCGAACGCCGATACCGTGGTGACCAACGATCCGATGGAAGCCACCTACGTCGGTCTGCACATGTGGGCGCAGGCGGTGGAAAAAGCGGGCACCACCGATGTGGAAAAAGTGCGCGCGGCGATGGCCGGGCAGACCTTTAAGGCCCCGGACGGCTTCACGCTGACCATGGATAACACCAACCACCACCTGCACAAGCCGGTGATGATTGGCGAGATCGAAGATAACGGGCAGTTCAACGTGGTCTGGCAGACCGAACAGCCGGTTCGCGCCCAGCCGTGGAGTCCGTTTATTGCGGGCAATGACAAAAAGCCGGATACCCCGGTGAAATCGTCAGGTCAGTAATCCTCACGCCCGGCGGCACGTCTGCCGGGCACGTTTTTGACTCCGACCCAACGAGCGACGATGAAAATAACAACGGTTTTTGGCTTGTTTCTCGCCTGCTGCCTGCTGGCGTTAAACCCGGCACACGCCGGGCCTGCTGCCGAATACGGCAGCGCCAGCCGCACCCAACAGGCGCAACTCTTACAACGCTGGTCGGCAAGTCCCGATGAATCGCGTCTGCCGCTGTTGCAGGCTTTACGCGCCGAAACGCTGGTGGTGGATAAAAGCGGTCAGCTCTTTAACGAACGCAACGGCGAACTGACCCCGCTGGAAGGCAGCGCCGCGCCTGCGGGCAGCACGCGGAAAGTCTTTATGAATAACCGCCTGCGCGTACTGGTGGCCGCCACCCTTGCCAGCCACCAGCTGATCAGCCACGACGACGCCCTGCGTTTGCAGGCGGCGGTGATGCTGCAAAATGATGCCTCGCCGGATCAGCGTCCGCTCCTGACCCGGCGTCTGGCGGAGGAACAAAACGCCGACGTTAAAGCGGCGCTGACCATCGCCCTCGCCCGGCTGCAACTGGCGGACAGCAATCCGCAGGTGCGCGTGCAGGCGGTGAAACTGTTGGGCGAAAGCAGCAGCGCCCAGGCGCAGGCCAGCCTGCAACGGCTGACTCAGCCGCAAAATGAACCGGACGCCCTTGTGCGCGCCGCCGCGAGCGCCAGCCTGAAAGAAATCCAGCAGCGTCTGCGCTGGGGCGACTGGCTCGGCCAGGCGTTCAGCGGGCTGTCATTAGGATCGATTTTACTGCTCGCCGCGCTGGGGCTGGCGATCACCTACGGCCTGCTCGGGGTGATCAATATGGCGCACGGCGAGATGTTAATGCTCGGCGCGTACGCCACCTGGCTGACGCAACAGGGTTTTGCCCAGTTCGCCCCGCAGTGGCTGGCGTTTTATCCGCTGGTCGCGCTGCCGGTGGCGTTTTTCCTGACCGCTGCCGTGGGGATGGCGCTTGAGCGCACCGTGATCCGCCATCTGTATGGCCGCCCGCTGGAAACCCTGCTCGCCACCTGGGGGATCAGCCTGATGCTCATCCAGCTTGTGCGGATGCTGTTTGGCGCGCAAAACCTGGAGGTCGCCAACCCCGCGTGGCTCTCCGGCGGCTTGCAGGTACTGCCAAATCTGATCCTGCCGTATAACCGCCTCGCGGTGATTGTGTTTGTTGTCGGCGTGCTGGTGCTGACCTGGCTTTTGCTCAACAAAACCCGCCTGGGGATGAACGTGCGCGCGGTGACGCAGAATCGCCGGATGGCTGACTGCTGCGGCGTACCGACCGGGCGCGTGGATATGCTGGCGTTTGGCCTGGGCTCCGGCATCGCCGGACTGGGCGGTGTGGCGCTGTCGCAGCTTGGCAACGTCGGCCCCGAACTCGGCCAGGGCTACATCATCGATTCATTCCTGGTGGTGGTGCTCGGCGGCGTCGGGCAACTGGCGGGCACCGTGGTCGCCGCCTTTGGACTGGGGATTTTCAACAAGCTGCTGGAGCCGCAAATCGGCGCGGTGCTCGGCAAAATCGCCATCCTGGTGATGATCGTTCTCTTTATCCAGAAACGCCCCCAGGGGCTGTTCGCCTTTAAAGGACGGGTGATTGACTGATGAGCCAACCGATAACGCTGACTCTGGCGCAACGCGCGCCCCGGCTGACGCGCGCCGTCGTGCTGTTTACCCTTCTGCTGCTGGTGGCGCTGCCGTTTTTAGCGCTGCTGCCGCAGGAGAATCCACTCGCCATTTCCACTTACACCTTAACGCTGGTGGGTAAAGTGCTGTGCTACGCCATTGTCGCAGTGGCGCTGGATCTGGTGTGGGGCTATGCCGGATTGCTGTCGCTCGGGCACGGGCTGTTTTTCGCCCTCGGCGGCTACGCAATGGGCATGTACCTGATGCGCCAGGCGTCGGGCGAAGGGCTGCCCGCGTTTATGTCGTTTCTCTCCTGGACCGAGATGCCGTGGTTCTGGGCGGGAACGCAGTATTTTGCCTGGGCGCTGTGCCTGGTGATCCTCGTGCCCGGCCTGCTGGCGCTGGTGTTTGGCTACTTCGCCTTCCGCTCGCGGATCAAAGATGTCTATTTCTCGATCATGACCCAGGCGCTGACCTACGCCGGAATGCTGCTGTTTTTCCGCAATGAAACCGGCTTTGGCGGCAACAACGGTTTTACCGGCTTCACCACCCTGCTCGGCTTCCCGGTTGCCGCCACCGGCACGCGCATCGGGCTGTTTATCGCCACCGTTTTGCTGCTGGCGGCGACGCTGTTTATCGGCACCCTGCTCGCCCGCAGCAAGTTTGGCCGGGTGCTGACGGCGGTGCGCGATGCGGAAAACCGCCTGATGTTCTGCGGCTACGATCCGAAGGGTTTTAAGCTGTTCGTCTGGACGCTCTCCGCCGTGCTGTGCGGACTGGCGGGCGCGCTGTATGTGCCGCAGGTCGGCATCATCAACCCGAGCGAAATGTCGCCCACCAACTCGATTGAAGCGGCGATCTGGGTGGCGCTGGGCGGGCGTGGAACGCTGATCGGCCCGCTGCTGGGCGCGGGAATTGTGAATGGCGCAAAGAGCTTTTTCACCGTCGCTTTCCCGGAGTACTGGCTGTTCTTTCTCGGGCTGATGTTTATTCTCGTCACCCTGTTTTTACCCCGTGGCGTCATCGGCCTGATCCGGCGGAGGAAGCATGACTGATACCCTTTTTACCCAACCGCAGCCGCAGGATCGCTACCGTCAGACCACCGATCCGGTGCTGCAACTCGACAAGATCAATGTGACGTTCGATAAGTTCCGCGCACTAACGGATCTGACCCTGTCGATTGGCGTCGGTGAACTGCGCTGCGTGATCGGCCCCAACGGGGCGGGGAAAACCACCCTGATGGATGTGATCACCGGCAAAACCCGACCCACCAGCGGCAAGGTGTTTTACGATCAGACGGTGGATTTAACCACCCTTTCCCCGGTGGAGATTGCCCGCGCGGGCATCGGGCGCAAGTTCCAGAAACCGACCATTTTTGAGGCACTGAGCGTGTTTGAAAATCTGGAGATCGCGCTGAAGACCGACAAATCCGTCTGGGCCTGCCTGCGCGCCACCCTTAACGGCGAGCAGCGCGACCGCATCGACGAGGTGCTGGAGCTACTGCGTCTCCGGGCGCTGGCACATCGCCCGGCGGGGCTGCTGTCGCACGGGCAGAAACAGTTTCTGGAGATCGGCATGCTGCTGGTGCAGGAGCCGCATTTACTGCTGCTGGATGAACCCGCCGCCGGGCTGACCGATGCCGAAACCGACTACATTGCGGAGCTGTTCCGTACGCTTGCGGGCAAGCACTCGCTGATGGTGGTGGAGCATGATATGGGCTTTGTTGAAACCATCGCCGATCACGTGACGGTGCTGCATCAGGGCCAGGTGCTGGCGGAAGGCACCCTGCGCGACGTGCAGAATAATGAGCAGGTCATCGACGTTTATCTGGGGCGTTAATATGTTACAGGTTACCAATCTGAATCAGTTTTACGGCGGCAGCCACATTCTGCGCGGCCTGTCGTTTGAGGCAAAGCCCGGCGAAGTCACCTGCCTGCTCGGACGCAACGGCGTGGGCAAAACCACCCTGCTGAAATGCCTGATGGGGCTGATCCCGGCAAAATCCGGCGAGATCCACTGGCAGGGCAAAACCATCAATCAGCACAAGCCGCATCAGCGGGTGCGCGCGGGGATGGCGTACGTGCCACAGGGCCGCGAGATCTTCCCGCGTCTGACGGTGGAGGAAAATCTGCTGATGGGGCTGTCGCGTTTTTCCGGCGCGCAGGCAAAACAGGTACCGGATGAGATTTTCGAGCTGTTCCCGGTGCTGCATGCGATGCGCTACCGTCGCGGTGGCGATCTCTCCGGCGGTCAGCAACAGCAACTGGCAATAGGCCGGGCGCTGGCCTGCCGTCCGCAGTTGCTGATCCTCGATGAACCCACCGAAGGCATTCAGCCGTCGGTAATTAAAGAGATTGTCGTGGTGATCAAGACTCTTGCGGCGCGCGGCGATATGGCGATTCTGCTGGTGGAGCAGTTTTATGATTTCGCCGCAGAACTGGCCGACCGCTACCTGGTGATGTCGCGCGGCGCGATTGTGCAAAGCGGCGACGGCGAGAATATGGAAGCCGAGGGGGTTCGGCACCTGGTGGCGATTTGAGTGATGCTGGCAATGTATCAACAACGTTGACACGGTCTGACCGAGTCAGTAACGTATCTTCATTGTTGATACAAAAGGAGCATCACAATGCCAAGAGTCGTGGTTAAAAAGTGGGGCAATAGCCCTTCTGTTCGTCTACCGGTCGCCATCATGGAAGCGGCGTCGCTAAACGTTGATGATACGGTAGATATTGCCGTTGAAGACGGACGGATCATTCTCATTCCGGTCAAAACAAAAGCCTATTCACTGGACGCGCTGCTGGCCGGAATTACCCCGGAAAACGTGCATGAGAAAGCGGATTTTGGCGGGCCTGTCGGCAAGGAGCTGCTCTGATGGTGTCACGTTTTGTACCGGATTCCGGCGATATTGTCTGGATCGATTTCGATCCGGTGTCAGGGCATGAACAGGGCGGTAACCGCCCCGCCGTTGTGCTCAGCCCGTTCGCTTATAACAATAAAGTCGGGCTTCTGCTCTGTGTTCCCTGCACCACCAAAGCCAAAGATTATCCTTTTGAAGTGACATTATCAGGCAGCCGGGACAGCGTGGCACTCGCCGATCAAATCACCTGTGTTGACTGGCGCGCCCGTAAAGTCACAAAAAAAGGCAGTGTGAATGCGGCAGAGCTGGCTGATATTCGCGCTAAAGCGAAAGCGCTGATTGGCTGACCACAGGCCTTGTTGACTTCAGAGCTGCTAAACTTTAGCGATTGCTCACCCTAAGGAGTTGATGATGAGACCTTCACGTTGGTTATGCGCAGGATTATTGCTGGCGGCAGCGCCCGTGTTTGCGGCCCCGGAGTCCTGTGAGAATGTTAAAAACGATATTGCGCAGCGGATTGTGAATAACGGCGTGCCGGAGTCCGGTTTTGTGCTGGATATCGTGCCTGCGGATCAGACGGATAAGCCGGATGCCCAGGTGGTCGGGCATTGCGCTAATGATACCTGGAAGATCCTTTATACCCGCACCAGCAGCGGTAACAGCGCGGGCAGTGGCGCGATGCAGGATGGTGCGCGGACTGAACCGCAGTAAGTTTCACCCTCACCCTGAGCGATCTTTCACCCTCACCCTAACCCTCTCCCTCAGGGAGAGGGAATAAATCGAGCGCGGACCTGGCTTTTCCCCGATCCTGAGGGAGAGGGAATAAAGCGAGCGCGGACCTGGCTTTTCCCCCTCTCCCGTGGGGAGAGGGCCGGGGTGAGGGGAATTTTTGCCAATCCCCGTAAAATTGACCTCAGATAAGACCTTTCTACTCCCTTATAAGTACCATCGCTATTGCTTAGCCTCATATTAATTACAGCTGAGAGTAACTTTCATTATAAAAATGGAGTGAGCGATGTCCGATGTTAATCACACCGGCGGTATTAGCCGACGCACCCTCGTTAAATCCACCGCGCTCGGCAGCCTTGCGCTGGTCGCCGGGGGCGTTTCTTTACCTTTTGGGTTACGCAGTGCGGCGGCCGCCGTGCAACAGGCGATGCAGCCCGCCGCCGATAAAACAGTCTGGGGGGCGTGCTCGGTAAACTGCGGCAGTCGCTGTGCACTCCGCCTTCATGTGCGCGATGACGAAGTTTATTGGGTTGAAACCGATAATACCGGCGACGATATTTATGGTAATCACCAGGTACGCGCCTGTTTACGCGGGCGATCCATGCGGCGGCGTATTAATCATCCCGACCGTCTGAATTATCCGATGAAACGCGTCGGCAAACGCGGCGAAGGAAAATTTGAACGCATTAGCTGGGACGAAGCATTAAATACGATTGCGCAAAATCTCAAAGGCGTCGTGGAAAAATACGGTAACGAAGCGGTTTATATTAATTATTCCTCCGGCATTGTCGGCGGCAATATTACCCGCTCCTCACCTTCCGCATCACTGGTCGCCCGCCTGATGAGTCTCTACGGCGGCTTTCTCGGTCAATATGGCACCTACAGCACCGCGCAAATCGCCTGCGCCATGCCGTACACCTACGGTAGCAACGAAGGCAACAGCACGTCGGATATCGAAAACAGCCAGCTTGTCGTGATGTTTGGCAATAACCCGGCGGAAACCCGCATGAGCGGCGGCGGCATCACCTGGTTCCTTGAGCAGGCCCGCGAGCGGTCAAACGCGCGGATGATCGTGATCGATCCCCGCTATACCGATACCGCCGCCGGGCGTGAAGATGAGTGGGTGCCGATCCGCCCCGGCACCGACGCCGCGCTGGTGGCAGGTCTGGCCTGGGTGTTGATTAGCGAAAATATGGTCGATCAGCCGTTCCTCGATAAATACTGCGTCGGCTACGATGAAAAAACCCTGCCTGCGGGCGCACCCGCCAACAGCCATTACAAAGCGTATATTTTAGGCCAGGGCGATGACGGTATCGCTAAAACGCCGCAGTGGGCCGCGCAAATCACCGGTATTCCGGCTGAAAAAATTGTGCAACTGGCGCGTGAAATTGGCCGCGCGAAACCGGCGTATATCTGCCAGGGCTGGGGACCGCAGCGTCAGGCGAATGGCGAACTCACTTCCCGCGCCATCGCCATGCTGCCGATCCTGACCGGCAACGTTGGCATTAATGGCGGCAACAGCGGTGCGCGTGAATCCACCTACACCCTCACCATTGAACGGATGCCGGTGCCGGAAAACCCGGTGAAAACGCAGATCTCCTGCTTTAGCTGGACAGATGCGATTGCGCGCGGGGAAGAGATGACCGCCACCCGCGACGGCGTGCGCGGCAAAGATAAACTCGACGTGCCGATTAAATTCATCTGGAACTACGCCGGGAACGCCATTACCAATCAGCATTCCGATATCAATAAAACCCACGACATTTTGCAGGACGAATCCAAATGCGAAATGATCGTGGTGATTGAAAACTTTATGACCTCCTCGGCGAAATACGCCGATATTCTGCTGCCGGATTTAATGACCCTTGAGCAGGAAGATATTATTCCCAACGATTACGCCGGGAATATGGGTTATCTGATTTTCATCCAGCCCGCCACCAGCCCGAAATTTGAGCGCAAACCGATTTACTGGATCTTAAGTGAAGTGGCGAAGCGCGTGAGCCCCGATCTCCACCAGCGCTTTACCGAGGGGCGTACCCAGGAAGAGTGGCTGAAATATCTGTACGCCAAAATGCTCGCCAAAGATCCGCTGCTGCCCTCGTACGATGAGCTGAAAAAAATGGGCATCTATAAACGCAAAGATCCGAACGGACACTTTGTGGCCTATAAAAAATTCCGCGATG
>Ga0302349_1001905_pt1 | contig 14400 bp, 11 predicted proteins | sample PhyAR1_FD_202176 | JGI IMG/M metagenome (GOLD analysis project Ga0302349, IMG submission 202176) | Leaf surface microbial communities from alfalfa plants in UC Gill Tract Community Farm, Albany, California, United States - DLSL A.R1... | ecosystem: Host-associated > Plants > Phyllosphere >...
AAGAACAGCACGTTACTATCCCTGCTCACCAGGTTAACGCTGACTTCTTCGAAGAAGGCAAAATGTTCGATGGCTCCTCCATCGGTGGCTGGAAAGGCATTAACGAATCAGACATGGTGCTGATGCCTGACGCGACCACGGCGGTCATGGACCCTTTCTTTGAAGATTCCACGCTGATCATCCGTTGTGACATTCTCGAGCCTGGCACCATGCAGGGCTACGATCGTGACCCACGCTCGATTGCCAAGCGCGCTGAAGATTTCCTGCGTTCTTCCGGCATCGCTGATACCGTGCTGTTTGGCCCGGAACCAGAATTCTTCCTGTTCGATGATATCCGTTTCGGTTCATCGACCTCCGGTTCACACGTGGCTATCGATGATATCGAAGCGGCCTGGAACACCGGCAAAGAATACGAAGGCGGTAACAAAGGTCACCGTCCAGGTCTGAAAGGCGGCTACTTCCCGGTGCCACCGGTTGACTCATCACAGGACATCCGTTCTGCCATGTGTCTGACCATGGAGCAGATGGGTCTGGTGGTTGAAGCCCATCACCACGAAGTCGCAACCGCTGGTCAGAACGAAGTGGCAACCCGCTTCAACACCATGACCAAAAAAGCTGACGAAATTCAGATCTACAAATATGTCGTGCACAACGTGGCGCACGCCTACGGCAAAACTGCGACCTTTATGCCGAAGCCAATGTTTGGCGACAACGGTTCAGGTATGCACTGCCATATGTCACTTTCTAAAGGTGGCCAGAACCTGTTCTCCGGTGACAAATACGGCGGCCTGTCTGAAATGGCGCTGTTCTACATCGGCGGCATTATCAAGCACGCCAAAGCGATCAACGCTCTGGCGAACCCGACCACCAACTCTTACAAGCGTCTGGTCCCGGGTTATGAAGCACCGGTCATGCTGGCATACTCTGCCCGTAACCGTTCCGCCTCTATCCGTATCCCGGTGGTTGCCAGCCCGAAAGCTCGTCGTATTGAAGCGCGCTTCCCGGACCCAGCGGCTAACCCATACCTGGCGTTCACCGCGCTGCTGATGGCTGGCCTCGACGGCATCATCAACAAAATCCATCCTGGCGATGCGATGGATAAAAACCTGTATGACCTGCCACCGGAAGAAGAAGCTGAGATTCCAAAAGTGGCTGGCTCGCTGGAAGAAGCGCTGAACGCCCTGAACGAAGACCGCGAGTTCCTGACCCGTGGCGGCGTGTTCACCGACGAAACCATCGATGCTTACATCGAACTGCGTAAAGCAGAACTGGACCGCGTTCGCATGACGCCACACCCGGTAGAGTTCGAGCTTTACTACAGCGTTTAATTGGTCAGACGTTTTTGTTGCCGTGGAAACTTTCAGCCCATCTTCGGATGGGCTTTTTTCTCCGCGAATTCACCGTTCATTCGCCTTCATTCCGGCTTAAAGACTAAAATGCACTAACTTAGTGCAGAGGAACGCTGTATGGCAACTGGCTCTCTGCCCGACGCAGGGCAGATTCTCAACGCGTTAATCAACAGTATTTTGTTGGTGGATAACGACCTGGTTATTCACTACGCCAATCCGGCGGCGCAGCAATTACTGGCGCAAAGCTCACGTAAATTGTTCGGCACGCCGTTACCGGAACTGACCGGCTACTTTTCGCTGAATATTGAGGTGATGCGCGAGAGTCTTGAGGCTGGCCAGGGATTTACAGACAGTGAAGTCACGCTGGTGGTAGATGGTCGCGCGCACATCATGTCGCTGACCGCCCAGCGTTTGCCCGATGGCTTAATTCTGCTGGAAATGGCGCCGATGGATAATCAGCGTCGCCTCAGTCAGGAACAGTTACAGCACGCCCAGCAGGTGGCCGCTCGCGATTTGGTTCGTGGCCTGGCACACGAAATTAAAAATCCGCTGGGGGGATTACGCGGAGCCGCCCAGCTGTTGTCGCGCGCCCTGCCCGATCCGTCGCTGAACGAATATACCAAAGTGATTATTGAACAGGCCGACCGGCTGAGAAACCTGGTCGATCGTCTGTTAGGGCCGCAGCAGCCTGGCATGCACATCACCCAGAGCATTCATCAGGTGGCAGAGCGTGTGGTCAATCTGGTGTCGATGGAGCTGCCGGACAATGTCTCTCTGGTGCGTGATTACGATCCCAGCCTGCCGGAACTGCCGCACGACCCCGATCAAATTGAACAGGTGCTGCTTAACGTGGTACGCAACGCGCTGCAGGCGTTGGGCGACGACGGCGGCACCATTGTGATTCGAACCCGTACCGCGTTCCAGTTAACGCTGCACGGCACCCGTTACCGTCTGGTGGCGCGGATTGATATTGAAGATGATGGCCCCGGCATTCCCGCCCAGCTGCAGGATACGCTGTTTTATCCGATGGTCAGCGGCCGTGAAGGCGGAACCGGTTTAGGCCTCTCCATCGCCCGTAGCCTGATTGATCAGCATTCAGGAAAAATAGAATTTAACAGTTGGCCGGGACACACCGAATTCTCGGTTTACCTGCCCATTCGCCAGTGAGGTTTCTATGCAACGAGGGATAGTCTGGATCGTCGATGACGATAGCTCCATCCGCTGGGTGCTTGAACGCGCGCTCACTGGAGCCGGTTTAAGCTGCGCCACCTTTGACAGCGCTAAAGAGGTGCTGGACGCACTCTCGACCAAAACCCCGGACGTTTTATTATCAGATATTCGCATGCCCGGCATGGATGGCCTGGCGCTGCTGAAGCAGATTAAACAGCGCCACCCGATGCTCCCGGTCATCATAATGACGGCCCACTCCGATCTGGATGCGGCGGTCAGCGCCTACCAGCAAGGAGCCTTTGATTACCTGCCTAAGCCCTTCGATATTGACGAAGCGGTTGCGCTGGTTGAGCGCGCCATCAGTCACTACCAGGAGCAGCAGCAGCCACGTAATCAGCCGGTCAGCGGACCCACCACTGATATCATTGGTGAAGCGCCAGCGATGCAGGATGTGTTCCGCATCATTGGCCGCCTGTCGCGATCCTCAATCAGCGTGCTGATCAACGGCGAATCCGGTACCGGTAAAGAGCTGGTGGCTCATGCGCTGCACCGCCACAGCCCCCGTACTAAAGCTCCCTTTATCGCGCTGAACATGGCGGCTATCCCGAAAGATTTGATTGAGTCTGAGCTGTTCGGCCATGAAAAAGGGGCATTTACCGGCGCTAACCAGATTCGTCAGGGCCGTTTTGAGCAGGCTGACGGCGGCACACTGTTTTTAGATGAGATTGGCGATATGCCGCTCGACGTGCAGACCCGTCTGTTACGCGTGCTGGCCGATGGTCAGTTTTATCGTGTCGGCGGTTATGCGCCGGTCAAAGTCGACGTGCGTATCATCGCTGCAACCCACCAGAATCTGGAACTGCGGGTGCAGGAAGGCAAGTTCCGTGAGGATCTGTTTCACCGCCTGAATGTCATTCGTGTGCATCTGCCACCGCTGCGTGAGCGCCGTGAGGATATTCCACGGCTGGCGCGTTACTTCCTGCAGGTAGCCGCCCGTGAGCTGGGCGTAGAGGCGAAAATCCTGCATCCGGAAACCGAAGCGGCGCTTACCCGTCTGCACTGGTCTGGTAACGTGCGTCAGCTGGAGAATACCTGTCGCTGGCTGACGGTGATGGCGGCCGGTCAGGAAGTCTTGATTCAGGATCTGCCGGCCGAACTGTTTGAATCCAGTACGCCGGAAAATCCGGTGCAGTCGCTGCCGGACAGCTGGGCCACGCTGCTGGCGCAGTGGGCCGATCGCGCGCTGCGTTCCGGTCATCAGAATCTGTTGTCAGAAGCACAGCCAGAGATGGAGCGCACCTTGCTGACTACCGCCCTGCGCCATACGCAGGGGCATAAACAGGAAGCCGCCCGGTTACTGGGTTGGGGACGCAACACGCTGACGCGCAAGCTGAAAGAGCTGGGCATGGAATAAGGTTGCTGAGACGGGCTGGGGAGACTCAGCCCGTCTGTTCAGATCACCCGGGAGAATTGCTGCTGACGCGCTTTCTGACGCAGGTAGCGATCAAAACACATACAGATATTGCGGATCAGCAAGCGCCCCACCCCCGTCACCTGCAAGCCCGTCGTCGTTTGCTCCACCAGCCCATCCGCGATTAACGGTTTCAGCAGCGCCAGGTCTTCGGCAAAGTAGTCGCCAAAGCGAATGCCCCACTGATTTTCAATCGCCGCAAAATCGAGCGAGAAGTTGCAGATCAGGCTCTTAATAACCTCACGACGCAGGCAATCATCGTCAGTTAACGCCACACCGCGCCACAGGCCATTGCCCTGCTGCTCCACGCTGCTGTACCACGTATTGAGCACTTTCTGGTTCTGCGCGTAGCTGTCCCCAATCATGCTAATGGCGGAGACGCCAAGGCCGAGTAAATCGCTGTCGCCCTGCGTGGTGTAGCCCTGGAAGTTACGATGCAGTTGCCCTTCGCGCTGCGCAATGGCCAGCTCATCCTGTGGCTTCGCAAAATGATCCATCCCGATAAACTGGTAGCCCTGCTGCGTCAGGGTAGCGATGGTCTGCTGCAGGATATCGAGCTTTTGCTGCGCCGACGGCAGTTCATCATCTTTGATTTTTCGCTGGGCGGCGAACAGTGCGGGCAGATGGGCATAGTTGAACACGCTCAGCCGGTCGGGATTAAGCGCCAGCACCCGCTGCAGCGTATAGGCAAAGCTTTCCGGCGTTTGTAGCGGCAAACCGTAGATCAGATCGATGCTGGTTGAGCTGAAACCCTGTTCACGCGCCCGCGCCATCAGACCAAAGATGACCGCTTCATCCTGTACCCGATTGACCCGCTGCTGTACCGCTTTGTTAAAGTCCTGCACGCCCATGCTCAGGCGATTAAACCCCAGCGCGCGCAGATGATCGATCACATCCAGCTCAATTTCACGCGGATCAACCTCGATCGACATTTCGGCATCGTCTGCCACCGTAAAATGCTGCTTCAGCAGTGCCACCAGCCGGCTAATCTGTGACTTATCAAGAAAGGTCGGTGTGCCGCCGCCCCAGTGCAGCTGGCTCACCTGACGCTGGCGGAACAGCGGCGCGCGCTGAATGATCTCCTGCTCCAGTACATCCAGGTAGCGATCGGCTTTATGGCGCTGACGCGTCACTATTTTATTGCAGCCACAGAAGTAACAAAGACGATGACAGAACGGAATATGAACATAAAGCGAGAGTGGGCGCTCCGGATAGCGCGCTACCGCACGCTGGAAATCGGCCTCACCATATTGCTCGCTAAACTCCAGCGCAGTGGGATAGGAGGTATAACGCGGGCCGGCATAATTGTATTTTTCAATCAGCGCCTGGTCCCAATCAATCTGCAGCGATGGCATGCTCACTCCTTCCGGTGACGTCGTCTAAGAGAAGGTCGCGATGAAGAAGGGATGAAAGGTGAGCGGGCAGAAGAAACCCGACGTAAACGTTGCTTCAGGCGCGACAGGCGACGTAGTTTAAACAATAACCACAGCAGATAACATGTCGCCAGCAGCGCGAAAATTGATCCAGGCCAAAACATTGTTGTTTACCTGAGAAGCGCGGCATGCGAAAAACGCATGCCGATCAAATTGGCTTAGTTGCCTTTCAGCAGACGGTACATATCTTCTTCCGCCTGCTCGTCATCGCCGTCATCCATGGCGATGCCTAACTGCTCCATCAGTTCGTCGATACGATCGAGTGCGGCGTCCAGCCAGCCCTGATCTTCCGCCGAAAGGGTTTCGCCATTTTCCAGCCGATCCAGCAGCGCATCCAGGCGTTCGTCATTTTCCAGCTTCGCCAGCTCTTCTTCCGGCGTCAGACGTACTTTTTTCTCTGCTGCCGGTTTCGCCACGCTTTTCTTCACTGGGGCGGCCGTAGTTTTCCCATCCGCAATCAGCGCGACCGGTTTTTTGCTGCCGATGCGGGGATCTTTAGCCTGGCTGGCCTGGCGTCCGCCGTTGTTGTCCGTTGCGGCCGGATTTGCACGGCTGCCTGACGCATGGCCGCGGTGCTTTTTATCACGTTTGCGATCGCGAGCTTCGTTATTAATATCGTCACGCGATTTACGTTTGGCTTTGACGGCAGGTTTGCCGTGCGCAGCTCGTGCAGGTTGCTTCATAGTGTTCAGTCCCGGCTTTTTTATTCAGTATAGAATTGCGGCGAAATCTAGCAGAAAGTAGCCAAAGAAAAAAGGCGACAGCTCAAGCTGTCGCCTTATTTCATACCTTCATAAGAAGGAATCATGTTTTAAATCCTTTTCGGCTCACAACATCCCGGTCAATCCTGCGCCTGCTCATCTCCCCTGAGCTTTTCCTTATCCCTGTCTGGTCCACATCCCTGACCATTTCCACTCCCTCGCTCTTTGCCTTCCTGACATCCCTGAGCGCATCATCCTGATGGGTGCTGCCATGCACTGCACACTAATGTAGACCAACTGGTAAAAGCCTCAAGTCAGCGGCAAGATTAGTTGCTGCAAAAAAAGACCACTTATTTATAACCTAATGAATAATATTGTTTTTTATTTTTAGTAATTAAAGTAAAAAACGACATAACGGGCAACCTCTATGGCAAATCTCTTACAAAAGCCGCCGTCGCCAAGCGGTTGAGCACTTTCGCGCCATAACGCGTATAATCGGCGCCATTGCCTTAATGCGTTTTCTGGAGTGTCACTTTGTCTGAATTGAATTATCACGTAACCCATTTTGTCCTGAGCGCGCCGGATATCCGCCATCTTCCTGCCGATACCGGTATCGAAGTCGCCTTTGCTGGCCGCTCTAACGCCGGTAAATCCAGCGCACTGAATACCTTAACCAACCAGAAAAGCCTGGCGCGTACCAGTAAAACGCCTGGCCGCACCCAGTTGATTAACCTGTTTGAAGTGACAGAAGGTAAGCGCCTGGTCGACCTGCCCGGTTACGGCTATGCCGAAGTCCCGGAAGAGATGAAGCTGAAATGGCAACGTGCATTAGGTGAGTATCTGCAAAAACGGCAGGCGCTGAAGGGTCTGGTGGTGTTGATGGATATTCGCCATCCGCTTAAAGACCTGGATCAGCAGATGATTCAATGGGCTGTGGAAAGCAGCATCCCGGTACTGCTGCTGCTGACCAAAGCAGACAAGCTCGCATCGGGTGCCCGTAAAGCGCAACTGACGATGGTGCGTGAAGCCTCACTGGCCTTTATGGGGGATGTGCAGGTCGAGCTCTTTTCGTCGCTGAAGAAGATTGGCGTGGATAAAGTCCGTCAGAAGCTGGATGGCTGGTTCAGTAACCTGGAGCCTGCACGCGACGATCAGGATGGGGAAGAGTAAGCCCCTCGCATCAGCCCGCCCGTTAGGTTCAGCAAAAGCCCAATAAAAAACGCCCCAGTCACAGAATGACTGGGGCGGCTAAATTCAGCCAAATCCGATTACGTGAAGTAAAAGGTCTGAAAGATAGAACATCTTACCTCTGTACCCTACGCCTCGAACTTTACCTGATTTTTTCTGAGCCACAAAGGCTTTTTTGTTGCTTACTTACATCAATCCGGCCTTTTTTTACCGTGCGCGTCACAAAAATAGCGTTGTGATGTAGTTTAATGACGTAAAAAGTGCTTAGCCGATAAGTAGTTACTCTTCCCCGTACGGCTCAGACGGCCAGAGCGCCAGCTGAAGCGATTAAGTAAACGATTTACTTATGCCTCAGTTCAGGCTGGCACCCACGCCGCCGTGCCAGCCGATATTGACCGGTTAGTGGGCTTCATCCCAGTTATCGCCGACGCCGATTTCAACCAGCAACGGTACGTCAAGCTGAACGCTGCCTTCCATCAATGCCTGGATTTTTTTACTGGCAGACTCAACCGCATCCGATCTGACCTCAAATACCAGTTCATCATGAACCTGCATAATCATCCGGACGCCGCTCTCTTTTTCCTGCTCTAACCAGCCATCGACCGCAATCATGGCACGCTTAATAATGTCAGCCGCCGTTCCCTGCATTGGCGCATTGATCGCCGCACGTTCCGCCGCTTTACGCCGTATTGCGTTGCTGGATTTGATATCCGGCAACCACAGCCGACGTCCTTCCAGCGTTTCGACATAGCCTTTGTTGGCTGCCAGCTGACGGGTATTTTCCATGTAGCTCAGTACGCCAGGATAACGTTCAAAGTAGAGATCCATATACTTTTTCGCTTCGCCGGCACCGATGTTTAACTGCCGTGACAGACCAAATGCGCTCATCCCATAGATCAGACCAAAGTTGATCGCTTTGGCGCTGCGGCGCTGTTCTCCACTAACCTTATCCAGCGCGACGCCAAAGACTTCAGCTGCGGTTGCCCGGTGGATATCTTCACCCTGAGCGAACGCATCCAGCAATCCTTTATCCTGCGAGAGATGCGCCATGATGCGCAGTTCGATTTGCGAATAGTCAGCCGCGACGATGCGATGACCTTTGGCTGCGATGAAAGCCTGGCGGATACGGCGACCTTCGTCGTTGCGTACCGGAATGTTCTGCAGGTTAGGATCGGTCGAGGATAAGCGTCCGGTCGCGGTAACCGCCTGATGATAAGAGGTATGGACCCGGCCACTTACCGGATTAATCATCAGCGGTAATTTATCGGTATAGGTCGACTTCAGTTTGGACAATCCGCGATGTTCCAGAATCACTTTAGGCAACGGATAGTCCAGTGCCAGCTCAGCTAACACCTCTTCACTGGTTGACGGTGCCCCGCCAGGGGTTTTTTTGGTCGGTTTGATGCCCTGCTTTTCAAACAGAATAACCTGTAACTGCTTGGTCGAAGAGAGGTTGAACGGCTCGCCCGCCAGTTCATGCGCTTTCAGCTCCAGTTCAGCCAGACGGGCGGTGAGTTCTTTCGAATGCTGCGCCAGAATAGATTGATCAATCAATACGCCATTACGCTCAATACGCGAAATCACCGTCAGTAGCGGCATCTCAATTTGCTCAAAGACTTTTTTCGGGCCCGCTTCTTTCTCCAGCTCCGGCCACATCTTCAGATGCAGCTGTAAGGTCACGTCGGCGTCTTCAGCCGCATAATGCGCCGCCTGTTCCAGGGCGATTTGATTGAAGGTGAGCTGGTTTTTGCCTTTGCCGGCGATTTCCTGGAAAGTGACGGTTTTATGGTTCAGCCAGCGCGCCGACAGGCTATCCATATCATGTTTGCCCACGACGCTGTTAAGAATGTAGGACTCCAGCATGGTGTCGAATTTGATACCTGCCAGTTCAATGTCGTAGTTCTTCAGTACGCCGCGATCGTATTTGAGGTTCTGGCCAACCTTCCAGGCGCTGGCATCTTCCAGCAGCGGTTTGAGCTGTGCCAGCACGGCGGTGCGATCGAGTTGCTCTGGCGCATCGAGATAATCATGTGCTACCGGCAGATAGGCAGCTTCACCTGGCGCCACCGCAAAGCCGATACCGACAATACTGGCACTCAGGGTATCCAGCGAATCGGTTTCCAGATCAAAAGCGAACACCTCGCTGTGCTTCAGTTTCTCCAGCCAGCTATCAAAAGTCGCCTGATCCAGGATAGTGACATAGCCATCGGCCGAGAGCACACTGCTGGCCTCAACCACATCCACCGGCTCATCAGACAGCCCTTTTTGCGCCTGAGGGCTGCTCTTTTTGCCCTGAAGCCATTTGCCATCCTGCAGATCATTCAGCCAGCGTTTGAACTCATAACGGCTGAACAGCGTCTGTAATGCCGCAACATCCGGTTCAGTGACCGTCAGTTCTTCACAGGGTAATTCCAGTTCAACGTCGGTTTTAATGGTCGCCAGCTGATACGAGAGAAACGCGACATCACGGTTCTGTTCAAGTTTGGCTGCCATGGTTTTGGCACCGCGGAACGACAGTTCGGCGACTTTGTCCAGATTGTCGTAAATAGAGCGCATCCCGCCCAGCCCCTGTAACAGTGCCTGCGCCGTTTTTTCCCCGACGCCGGGAACGCCAGGGATGTTATCCGAGCTGTCACCCATCATGGCGAGGAAATCGATAATCAAAGCGGGTGGTACACCATATTTCTGCTCAACCTCTTCCGGTCCCAGAATGGTGTTGGTCATGGTATTAATCAGGGTGATGCCCGGCGTCACCAGCTGCGCCATATCTTTATCACCGGTGCTGATCAGCACTGCGCGGCCTTTTTTCTCGGCCTCAAGCGCCAGCGTACCAATAACATCATCCGCCTCAACGCCGCTGACAGCCAGCAGCGGTAATCCCATGGCGCGTACCATTTCATGCAGCGGTTCGATTTGCGCGCGCAGGTCGTCTGGCATTGGCGGCCGATGCGATTTGTAATGCTCAAACAGCTCGTCCCTGAACGTTTTGCCTTTGGCATCAAACACCACAGCAACGTGACTTGGGCTATATTGCACCAGCAGGCTTTTCAGCATATTAAGCACGCCATACATGGCGCCTGTGGGTTCACCTGCACTATTGGTCAGCGGCGGGAACGCGTGATACGCGCGGTAAAGATAGGATGAGCCATCAACCAGAATCAGGGGATTTTCTGCTATTTGCGCCATAAGTCTGTCTATTCTTCGTTGCCATGGATTGGTCTATAAGGATGCCACAACCTGGCAAGAATGGTGAAATAAGGCGAGCTGCGTCCGGAGTTTTTAACGCTTTTGAGCAGAAGATCGCAACGATCGTTCTGTGGATAACTTTGTGCGTAAAAATTATAAGGCGCTGTTTTTTAGGCGTTTAACTAAATCACACCTGATTTAATCCATTGTTTTTCATGAGGTTAGCTAATTTCTGTGACCCGATCGCTATTTTTAATAGCGCGATCCCTTGTGTGGATATTAAATTTATGCCCAGGCGATGGATAAAAATGCTGTCGCCGATCGAGGAGCAAAAAAAACGCCAGCAGCGCTGGCGTTGAGGGGTCAGGCCGCGGGTTACTTCTGGCTGACCAGGAATTTCACGACGTTGGCGTAATCGGCAACGAAATTATCCATAGAGCTGGTATCCAGACCGCCGTTATTGATCATGTATTTACCATTAACGAAAATCGCTGGCACGCCACGCAGATCGACATCAGCCGCCGCTTTCTGCTGCTGAGCGACCAGTGCTTTCACGGCAAAGCTGTTCCAGGCTGCATCGTAATCCGCTGCTGAGATGCCAGCCGCGGTGATAAAGGTCTGTTTCAGACTGGCAGGATCGGTAATGGTCTGGGTTTTCTGAATCCCGTCAAAGAGTGGTGCGGTGACTTTATCTTCCACACCTAACGCCATGGCAACTGCCCATGCCTGAGTGACGACCGGACCTAAGTCACCACCAAGGAAATCAACGTGGTATTTCACCATCTTAGTCTCAGCAGGCAGGTTCTTTTTCACCGCATCATTGACGTGATAAATACGTTCGAACTGATAGCAGTGCGGGCAGAAGAAGGAGAAAAACTCCAACACCTGAGGTTCGCCTGCAACCGGCTTCTGCAGGCTGACAAATTGTTTCCCCTCGGTGAATTGTGCAGCAGACGCGCTGAACGCCAGCACTAAACCGATCAGTGCAAACCAAATCTTTTTCATCGTGAAAAACTCTCCTGACTACTTCATTAAAATTGCGGGGTCAGCTGCAAAGGAGGTTCCTGCAACAGCTTCTCCTGCTCGGTAAAAAGCGAAATCTGCCGGCGCCAGAAATCTTCATCTGTCATCCAGGGGAAGGCGCGCGGAAAAGCGGGATCCTGCCAGCGCCGGACCACCCAGGCCAGATAATAAACCATGCGCATCGCGCGTAAAGGTTCAATCAGTGACAATTCATTAATATCAAAATCACTAAATTCACCGTACGCCTCCAGCAGGATATCCCACTGAATGCGCTGCTCCTGCCGATCACCGCTGATCAGCATCCAGAGATCCTGCACTGCCGGGCCATTGCGGGCATCATCCAGATCAACAAACAGAGGTCCGTCGCGCCACAGAATATTACCCGGATGACAATCTCCGTGTAATCGTAGCGGCTGCCACGCAGTATGCCAGCGCTGCTGTAAGGTGTTACCCAGCTTATCGACAGCCTGAAGCAGTGCTCCTTTCAATGAGGCAGGAACTAACAGACACTGCTCCAGCACCTCACGCGGCTGATGGAGGTATTCATCCAGCCCGATAGTGGGACGCTGGCTGAACAGCGCTTTACGGCCGGTCTGATGGATCCGCCCGAGAAAGCGTCCAACCCACTCCATCTGATCTTCGTTATCCGTTTCATACTGGCGCCCGCCGAGGCTGGGAAACACCGCAAAATAGAAGCCGGCATGGCTCTGCAATGTGTTGCCCTGTAAAACCAGCGGTGCGGCGATAGGCACTTCGTCAGCCAGCAGATCAAGCGCGTACTGATGCTCTTCAACAATCTGTTCTGCATGCCAGCGTTGCGGACGGTAAAATTTAGCGACGTAACGGCGTTTGTCATCATCACTGAATTGATAGACCCGGTTCTCATAGCTATTCAGTGCTGTCAGGCCTGATTCGACGCGTATTCCTGTTTCCCAAAGCGCATCCAGCAGCACATCGGGATTCAGGGTCTGAAAGTTAAACGCAGCGTCGCTCATCATGTTACCTGTAGTTACCCGTGTATTTAGCGGATAAGGATAACACTACTCGTCATCTTTAATGACACCCCGTGCGCGCAGCAACGCCGTTTTGAAATCGATCTCGTGATCTTTTTTCAGGCCAGGTATTTCGTCGTGGCTGGCCGCATCACGCATTTTGAGATGGTAAATCAATACATCGTCGGTTAATTCACTTAATGGGCCACGGAAACCCGCTTCCTCTGCCAGTTTCTGTAAAAATGCAATGAGGTTAAGATCGGGTTCTTTTTGCCAGGCGGGTTGCAGCAATTCAATCAACTCATTCAGACGATGGCATTTCATATCACTTACTCCTGTTTTTCAGTACGTCATTAGCGAGGACAATGCCATGACAAAGTTAACCGGCGTCATTCTGGCCGGAGGTCAGGGCCGCCGTATGGGTGGTCAGGACAAAGGATTAGTGCCACTGAATGGCAAGCCGTTGTATCAGCATGTCCTCGAACGGCTACGGCCACAAGTCGACATTGTCATAATTAACGCGAATCGTAATATTGATCGTTATCAGTTAAGCGGATGTCGGGTTGTGCAGGATGAACATGACGATTTTCCTGGTCCGCTGGCGGGGATCTACAGTGCGTTACGCGCGATTGAAGGAGAGTGGGCGGTGTTCAGTTCCTGTGACACGCCCGCTATCCCGCTTAACTTTGTTGAGCAGCTGGTGCAACAACGGGACGATGCATCCGCCGTATGGGTACGCTCACAGGAGCGCGATCATCCGACGCTGGCGCTGATCCACCGCGACGTTGCTGCACCACTCTATCAATACCTGCAGGCGGGTGAGCGGCGTCTGATGCAGTTTCTGCGCGATCAGGGCGGGCATGGGGTGCTGTTAGCGGATGACGAATCCGCCTTTCACAACATTAATACTCCGGATGATCTGGATGAGAGATTTTAATATGTCGCTACCGTTACTTGGTGTGGTCGGCTGGAGCGGTACCGGAAAAACCACGCTCTTACAGAAAGTTATACCGATTCTCAGCAGTCATGGGATTCGCAGTGGATTGATCAAACATACGCATCATCAGATGGATGTAGATACGCCTGGCAAGGACAGTTATCTGCTCAGAAAAGCGGGAGCCAATCAGGTCATCGTGGCCAGTTCTCAGCGTTGGGCACTGATGTGTGAAACACCCGATGAAGAGCCCATCGACCTTTCCTATCTGGTGAGCAGAATGGATCACTCATTACTGGATCTGGTATTGGTGGAAGGATTCAAAAACGAGGCAGTACCAAAAATTGTGTTGTGGCGCGCCGGTATCAAAGGGGGCGTAGAGGATCTGCTGGATGAGCAGGTCATTGCGGTCGCCAGCGATCGGGCGCTTAGATTATCGATGCCGGTGCTGGATTTAAACCAGCCAGTGGCGATTGCAACGTTCATTGCAGACTGGCTGAAAGCCCGCTGATGCCATGTTTTGACAGGCTTTCAGCGATCTTCAGACGTAAAAAAGCCCCGCACTGCTGTGCGGGGCTTCTTCACTGATATAATGCCTGGCAGTTCCCTACTCTCGCATGGGGAGACCCCACACTACCATCGGCGCTACGGCGTTTCACTTCTGAGTTCGGCATGGGGTCAGGTGGGACCACCGCGCTACAGCCGCCAGGCAAATTCTTTGTGCACGAAACGAACCTTTTCCGCCGGGACCGCGTTGCCATCGCTCAGCCGCACCGGTCACATACTTCCGTATGCTCCCGCTGACGTCATCGCTCTGCGCCCTGTCACGCCGCAAAATCTTTCGTTTCCGCAAATAATTATCCGGAAAACAAGCTGAAAATCGTGTCTCTTAAAAACGCCTCTGGCGTTGTAAGGTTAAGCCTCACGGGTCATTAGTACCGGTTAGCTCAACG
>Ga0302349_1001917_pt1 | contig 14313 bp, 5 predicted proteins | sample PhyAR1_FD_202176 | JGI IMG/M metagenome (GOLD analysis project Ga0302349, IMG submission 202176) | Leaf surface microbial communities from alfalfa plants in UC Gill Tract Community Farm, Albany, California, United States - DLSL A.R1... | ecosystem: Host-associated > Plants > Phyllosphere >...
ACCTGATCCGTTTTGACGGTGCAAACCTGAAAAACATTCTCAGCTTGATCGCTTCCGTACTGGGCTGTGTATTCTGCTTTATCGCCCTGATGGGGGCCAACTCCTTCGAATTGGCGGGAACCTTCATTATCAGCCTGATCATCCTGATGTTCTACTCTCGTAAGATGGGTAGAAACCAAGAGAAATTAACCACACCGACGGATAGTCAGTCTTAATCCACTCAACCATTAACACGCAAGTTGGTAACAGCACACAGCACAGAGGATAAATTTTCGCCTCTGTGCTAATAACCCAGCCCACAGAAGTCTGGAGAGTTTTGCATGAATATCATTGCCATCATGAACGATTTAAGCGCTTATTTTAAGGAAGAACCCCTGCGCGAGCTGCATCAAGAGTTAGAGAAGGAAGGCTTCCGCATTGCTTATCCCAAAGACCGCAACGATCTGCTGAAGCTGATTGAAAACAACTCCCGTCTGTGTGGCGTCATTTTCGACTGGGATAAATATAACCTCGAACTCAGCGCTGAAATCAGCGAGCTCAACAAACTGCTGCCAATTTATGCCTTCGCCAACACCTATTCGACGCTTGACGTAAACATGAGCGATCTGCGTCTTAACGTTCGCTTCTTTGAATATGCATTAGGCAGCGCGCAAGACATTGCCACCAAGATCCGCCAAAGCACCGATCAGTATATTGATACCATTCTGCCGCCGCTGACCAAGGCGCTGTTCAAATACGTCAAAGAAGAGAAATACACGTTCTGTACGCCGGGGCATATGGGCGGAACGGCGTTCGATAAAAGCCCTGTTGGTAGCCTGTTCTATGATTTCTTCGGTGAAAACACCATGCGTTCGGATATCTCGATTTCCGTATCTGAACTCGGATCGCTGCTCGATCATAGCGGCCCACACCGCGACGCTGAAGAGTATATTGCGCGCACGTTTAACGCCGATCGCAGCTATATCGTGACCAACGGTACATCCACGGCGAATAAAATTGTCGGCATGTATTCATCTCCTGCCGGTGCCACTATTCTGATCGACCGAAACTGCCATAAATCATTGACCCATTTGATGATGATGAGCAACGTTGTACCCGTCTATCTGCGCCCAACTCGTAACGCCTATGGCATTTTAGGCGGGATACCGCAAAGCGAATTCACCCGCGCTAGCATCGAAGAGAAAGTGAAAAATACGCCAAATGCCACATGGCCCGTGCATGCGGTAGTCACTAACTCCACCTATGACGGTCTGTTCTACAACACCGAATACATCAAAAACACGCTCGATGTTAAGTCGATTCACTTCGATTCGGCGTGGGTGCCTTACACCAACTTCCATCCGATTTACCAAGGCAAAGCAGGGATGAGCGGTGAACGTGTGCCGGGGAAAATCATCTACGAGACTCAGTCCACCCACAAACTGCTGGCGGCATTCTCTCAGGCATCGATGATCCACGTGAAAGGTGAGATCAACGAAGAAACCTTCAATGAAGCCTATATGATGCATACCTCAACATCACCGCATTACGGGATCGTTGCGTCGACGGAAACCGCAGCGGCCATGATGAAGGGCAACGCCGGAAAGCGTTTAATTAACGGTTCAATTGAACGAGCGATCCGTTTCCGTAAAGAGATCCGCCGCTTACGCACAGAATCTGATGGCTGGTTCTTTGACGTATGGCAGCCGGATAATATTGATGAGGTTGCTTGCTGGCCGCTCAATCCACGTAATGAATGGCATGGGTTCCCGAACATCGACAACGATCATATGTATCTGGATCCGATCAAAGTCACTCTGCTGACCCCAGGTTTAAGCCCAAATGGCACGCTGGAAGAGGAAGGTATACCGGCGTCTATCGTGTCGAAATATCTGGATGAGCACGGCATCATCGTGGAAAAAACCGGGCCTTATAACCTGCTCTTCCTGTTTAGTATCGGGATCGATAAAACCAAGGCGCTGAGCTTGTTACGGGCATTAACCGATTTCAAACGCGTATATGATCTCAACCTGCGCGTGAAAAACGTGTTGCCATCGCTCTATAACGAGGCCCCTGATTTCTATAAAGAGATGCGAATTCAGGAGTTGGCTCAGGGGATTCATGCTCTGGTGAAACACCACAATCTACCAGACCTGATGTATCGTGCATTCGAGGTATTACCAAAGTTGGTGATGACGCCGCATGATGCGTTCCAAGAAGAAGTGCGTGGCAACATTGAGCCATGTGCCTTGGATGATATGTTAGGGAAAGTTAGCGCCAACATGATCCTGCCGTATCCTCCGGGTGTTCCGGTGGTTATGCCGGGAGAAATGCTCACTAAGGAGAGCCGCCCTGTTCTGAGCTTCTTGCAGATGCTATGTGAAATTGGTGCCCACTATCCGGGCTTTGAAACCGATATTCACGGTGTGCATCGTGACGGAGCAACAGGAAAATACATGGTCGTGGTGCTAAAACAAGGTGCGGATGAACCGGGTGATAAACCGAGTGATACGGTGAAAAAAGCGCCGGGGAAAAAACCGTCAGCGGCGAAGAAGTCATAACGGCGAGAAGAAACGCTTAGTATTCTCGTTCATGACGTCACCTGTTTTGGTGTTGAGGTGAGACTATGACCTTGAGCCGAACGGCCAAATTTACCCCGCCACAACTGATGCTCATTCAGGAATAAAAAAATGGGGCGAAAAATTCGCCCCATTGAGTCTAACTACACTTCAATACCCAAACTAATTACAGCTTGAGTTATCCGTAGTACTTGTCTTATTAACAGATGTAACTACTGGCTGTGCAGATGTTCCATCAATCTTAAATACTGCCCAATAATGCTTATCAGCAGTCCCCGTTGCATTGTCAATGCTGAATGATTTAGACGAACCATCAGCTAAGTAAACTTTGACATTAGCACCAGTGTAACTCGTTGGGGTAGTACTATATCTTTGAACTAAATAGCAATATGAACCAGCGTGCAAGCTATCTATTGTGATCGTTTCAGGCCCATGCCCTCCAGTCGCATCAACATCGAGGTTAGCATCTGCACCAGCCGGATTTTTATTACTGTAAGACACATTTATAGTCCCACCACCGGTAATTGGAACATACAGGTGTGAATCTAAGTCCTGTGGAGATGAGCCCCAAGTCAGAATGATACGAGCAGCTTTACCATTCAGATCGGGTGACAGGATAAAGTCCTTAGAAAGAGTCGTCGCAGATTGTATATCTAAGGTCTCCTCTAATGGGATGTATCCTGAGGCACTCACTTTTACATAATAAAGTCCTTGAGAAGGGCTGATAGCATAGTTGCCACTGCTATCACTGGTTGTTGAGTATGCTGGTGATGGATCGTTTTTAGACACATAAATATCTACTTTAGCATTAGCTATAGTCGCGTTATTTGTCCCATCCAATACCCTCCCGGTAACCTGAACCAATGGTTTACTGAAGTTAACTTTCTTATCAGCATTAACAGGGGTTGCACTGGCTATTGCTGCAGCAACTTGAATCTGCAGTACCGATGTCGTCGTACTTGTTAATGTCGTAACCGCTTTACCGCTGGCATCAGTATTACTCTGAGCCGTTAGTACAACCGCAGCACCTTTATCTTGAGACCAGTTAACTGTAGCGTTTGGAACTAAGTTTCCGTTCGCATCCTTAACGGTAGCTGTATACGTAAAGGTCGAACTACCATCAGCAATTTTGTCAGTGACCGTCCCATCCAAAAGAACCTGACTAACAATAGCTGTGTCGATATCAGCCACAAACGTGGTATCCACCGCCTGACTATTGTTATTGACGCTCGCCGTCACTTTACTTACACCCGCCGTAAGGTTGGTCAAGGTAGTGTTGGCTTCACCGTTCACATCGGTCATTACCGACGCGGTAGTCACCGTCGCCCCATTGTCGGCCACAAAAGTCACTGGCACGTTCGGCACGCGGTTACTGTTCGCATCCGTCAGCGTCGCCTTCACCGCATTGGTGGCAATGCCGTTGGCTTTTGCCTTATCGGTCGTGATAACTAGCGCACCGCTGATAATGGTCCCCGTACTGCCGTCTGGGATAAAGGTGGCCTCCACCGTCTGCTTGTTACCGTTGACGCTCGCCGTGACTTTGCTCGCACCCGCCTTGATATTCGTCAAGGTGGTGGTGGCTTCACCGTTCACATCCGTGGTCACTGACGCTGTGGTCACCGTTGCCCCATTGTCGGCCACAAAAGCTACCGGCACGTTTGGCACCCGGTTACCCTGTGCATCCGTTACCGTCGCCTTCACCGCATTGGTATCAGCGCCATCGGCCTTGGCATTATCCTTAGTCACAACTAGCGAACCGCTGATGATAGTCGCTGTGCCGCTGTCCGGGATAAAGGCGGTATCCACCGTCTGCTTGTTGCCGTTAACGCTTGCCGTCACTTTAGTGACACCCGCCTTAACGTTGGTCAAGGTAGTCGTGGCTTCACCGTTCCCATCCGTCGCTATCGACGCCGTGGTCACCGTTGCTCCATTGTCGGCCACAAAAGTCACCGGCGCGTTCTGCACGCGGTTACCGCCCGCATCCGTCACCGTCGCCTTAACCGCGTTGGTGTCAACACCATCGGCCTTGGCGTTATTTGTGGTCACAACCAGCGCACCGTTGATAATGGTCGCCGTACCGCCGTCTGGGATAAAGGTGGTTTCAACCGTCTGCTTATTAGCGTTGACGCTCGCCGTGACCTTGCTCGCCCCAGCGGTGAGGTTGGTCAACGTAGTGGTGGCTTCACCGTTCACATCCGTCGTTACCGACGCCGTGGTCACCGTTGCCCCATTGTCGGCCACAAAACTAACCGGCACGTTTGGCACCCGGTTACCCTGCGCATCCGTTACCGTCGCCTTCACCGCATTGGTATCAGCGCCATCGGCCTTGGCATTATCCTTGGTCACAACCAGCGAACCGCTGACAATAGTCGCTGTACCGCTGTCCGGGATAAAGGCAGTATCCACCGTCTGCTTATTGCCGTTAACGCTTGCCGTCACTTTCGTGATACCCGCCGTGACGTTAGTCAAGGTCGTGTTGGCTTCACCGTTCACATCCGTTGCTACCGACGCCGTGGTCATCGTTGCCCCATTGTCGGCCACAAAAGTCACCGGCACGTTCGGCACGCGGTTACCGCCCGCATCCGTCACCGTCGCCTTCACAGCATTGGTGGCATTACCGTCTGCCTTGGCATTGTTCGTGGTCACAACCAGCGCACCGTTGGTTATGGTCGCCGTACCGCCATCTGGCATAAAGGTGGTGTCCACCGCCTGACTATTGTTATTGACGCGCGCCGTGACCTTGCTCGTCCCCGATTTGAGGTTGGTCAACGTAGTGGTGGCTTCACCGTTCACATCCGTCGTTACCGACGCCGTGGTCACCGTCGCCCCGTTGTCGGCCACAAAACTAACCGGCACGTTCGGCACGCGGTTACCGCCCGCATCCGTCACCGTCGCCTTCACCGCGTTGGTATCAGCGCCATCGGCCTTGGCATTATCCTTGGTTACAACCAGCGCACCGCTGATAATAGTCGCTGTACCGCTGTCTGGGATAAAGGCAGTACTTACCGTCTGCTTATTACCATTGATTTTCGCCGTCACTTTCGTGACACCCGCCGTGACGTTGGTCAAGGTGGTCGTGGCATCACCGTTCGCATCCGTGATCGCCGACGCCGTAGTCACCGTCGCCCCATTGTCGGCCACAAAAGCAACTGGCGCGTTCGGTACGTGGTTACCGCCCGCATCCGTCACCGTCGCCTTCACCTCATTGGTAGCAGCGCCATCGGCCTTGGCATTATCCTTGGTCACAACCAGCGCGCCGCTGATAATGGTCGCCGTCCCACCGTCTGGGATAAAGGTGGTGTCCACCGTTTGCTTGTTGTTGTTGATGCTCGCCGTCACTGAACTCACGCCCGACTGGGTGTTGGTCAGCGTCGTTGTTGCTTCACCTTGCGCGTTAGTCATTGCTGATACGGTTGTAACCGTGGCTCCATGAGTGGCTGTAAATTTGACCGCCACGTTCTGTACCCGGTTACTATTCGCATCCGTTACTATCGCCTGCACCATATTGGTATCAGCACCATCGGCCTTAGCATTGTCTGACAAGATCGTTAAGTTACCTTTAACGATGGTGCCCGTCCCGCTGTCTGCCACAAACGTGGTATCTACAGACTGGTTGTTGCCGTTAACGCTCGCCGTCACCGCGCTGATCCCCGCAGTAACGTTGGTCAGCGTGGTGCTGGCTTCACCATGTATATCGGTCTGCGCTGACGCCGTAGTCACCGTCGCCCCATTGGTGGCCATAAACGTCACCGGCACGTTCGGCACCAGATTACCCTGTGCGTCCTTCACCGTCGCTTTGACCGCATTGGTCGCGCTGCCGTTGGCCTTGGCCTTATCACTCGTAACGACCAGGTCACCTTTGGCTATCGTCGCCGTGCCGTTATCTGGCACAAACGTGGTGTCCACCGCTAGGCTATTACTGCCCACCGTCGCCGTCACCGTACTCACACCCGCTAAGGTGTTGGTCAACGTCGTTGTTGCATGACCCCGGATATCGGTCGCCGCCGACGTGGTGATCACCGTCGCCCCATTGTTAGCGGTAAATTTCACCGTTACATTCGGCACCAGGTTACCCTGCGCATCCTTGACCGTTGCCTGTACCGCATTGCTGTCCTGACCGTTAGCCTTGGCTTTGTCAGTGGTGACGATCAAGTCCCCCTTCACAATCGTCGCAGTGCTGTTGTCTGGCATAAACGTGGTATCCACCGTTTGGGTGCTACCATTGATGGTAGCCGTCACCGTGCTCACGCCCGCCATCGCGTTCGTCAACGTGGTAGTGGCTTCACCCTGCGGATCGGTAGTCGCTGACGCCATGGTCACAACGGCACCATTATTGGCACTAAACCGTACCACCGCGCCCGGCACACGGTTACCCGTGCTATCCGTCACCACCGCTTTCACCGCGTTAGTGTCTCTACCGTTGGCTTTGGCATTATTTACCGTCACCGTCAGTGCACCGTTCTTGATTTCCGCCGTGCCACTGTCTGGTACAAACTTAGCGACCTGAGTCGCAGCATGCCCACTTACGCTTGCCGTTACGTCAAAATCACCCACGGTGCGACTGGTTGCACTTGCGGAAGCTTTACCATCGACACCGGTTGTCCCAACTAGGGTCGTAATGCTCGCCGGAGCACCGATAACAAAGCTGACGGCCATACCCGGCACTACGTTGCCGTTCGCATCCGTGACCACCGCGCTCACACCGTCAACGGCGGTGCCATTGGCTACGGCGCCATTCGGATTAATCGTCAAGTTCTGGCTCACAATATTGGCCGTTGACGTATCCGCGATAAACCGTGAGGTGGTCTGGGCACTGTTCCCCGACTCCTGAATACGCGCGGTCACCGTGTAGGTCGACGCTTTCAAACTCGTCACCTTGGCCGTTGCCAGACCGTTACTGCCCGTCGTGCCAATAACCGTAACGATCTTCGCACCATTGCTTACCGTAAAGTGCACCGTCGCCCCAGCGACTAAATTCCCACTGGTATCGGTCACTTTCGCCGTTACATCATCTGAAGCGACTCCGTTGGCGACCGCATCCTGCGTGGAAGTGATATCCCCCTTCGTAATTTGCGACGTTGACAGATCCGCGATAAAACTCACGACCTGCGTTTTACTGCTGCCGTTAATATTGGCGCTGATGGTACTGTCACCAACGGAAGTATTGGTGACAAAGAATAAGGCATGCCCATCAGCATCAGTGGTTATCGATGTGCCGTTAACCAGCGTTGCACCGTTGGTTGCCCCCAGACTAACCGGAGTGTTGGCTATCGGGTTGCCGTTGATGTCAGTGACGGAGACCTGCAGAGTGTCACTGCTTTTTCCGTCCGCAAACGCCTTATCCTTAATGACCGTCAACGCGCTGATCCGCGCCGTTGCCGCATCGGCAATAAATTCGACCTGCCCAGATTTATAGTTACCATTGTTCATGGTCGCGCTAAGCACTCCGTCTTTCGCCAGCTTACTGCGAATAAAGACGGTGGCCTTACCGGCGCTGTTGGTATTTATCGTTAATGTCTGGCTGTCACTGTCGCTGCCCTTAAATAGGGTTGCGGCGGAATGACCGTTGGCATCTTTGAAATTGGCAATATCAAACGCAATTGGCTCTGACGCCATCGGTTGATTATGTTCATCAAGCACCGTTGCCGTGGCGGTAAAGTAATCCGTGTCATTCGCAGGGACGGTGCCAGATGGCGTGATCACCAAATCGCTGACAACGTTTTTAGAGGGCTCAACCCGCAAAACGGTTGTCGCTGTATTTGAGTTGTTGCCGTTGTTATCTACCCCGATAGCTTGGATAGAGTACTCTTGCGCTGACATGGTGCGTTTGTAAACGTAAGCTGGCAGCGTGACTTCCAGTTGGGTCAGCGAAAGCTGACGGAAAGAGCCGCCGTTTGCCAACAATGCCGCCGAGGCGGTCCATTTTACGTCTTTCAGACCGTATTTTGCCTTGGTTACGGTCAGCGGTAAGGTCACCACTTCAGCGGCTTTGGCCGTGATAATTCCCGGCAATGAGATATGCAGCAGATCTTGCTTACGGTATTGCATAACGATTTCGTAGTTACGATCGACGAATTCATACATGCTGCCCATCAAGCTGCGCATTGTATCCACTGCGCTAGTACTGATCTGTTGAGCCCATGGCACCCCGAAGCGGTAGTTGAAATCAATCCCAACGCGACTGTCATTCTTGTCACCCATGGAGTGTTCCCCCTTCACGGTGACTAACGGCACAGGGGTATAATTCAGCCCCACGGTGAGTGCCTTAGGATTGTCTTTTAAGTCGTCAGGATCGGTCCCTGCCCCCAGATCGATACCTTTTCCAAAGTACTGTTCATACTTCAGATTGGCACCCAGCTGCGGGTAAGATGGCAGGTAGGCATCGGCACGTAGGTCAAAGCCCTTCGCTGGCCGCTCGTCGTAATCCTTCATCGACGACAGTTTTGACTGATGCCAATCAGTCAGGCCGTAATAGCCGTTGACCGCCAGTTTGAGATAGTCGGTCCAAGCTTCACCGCCCACCCCGAGTCGGGCGTTCTTTCCGGTGTAATCGTAATCGTAGAAGGTGTTGACACCGTACATCCAGTCATCAACGTACTGACGATAACCCAGACCAACGTTCACCGTATTGCGATCTTCATTACCGTGTAGGCCCAACTGAGTAAATAACAGGCTGTCACTGCTGTCGAGAACAGGGAGTAACAGATCGCCTGAAACCTTCTTATCCGAGCTGGCACTGACGCGCGCCGTACCTTTTTGGTTAAGCCAGTCATTGATTTCTTGATTAATCAGCCCCTCACCTAGGCTCTTGGCATAATTAATCGAGGCATCAGTCACGTTGTCGCTGGAGAGAATCTGTCCCGCCTGCATGGCTCGCGATGACGCGTCAGCACTCGAATCAGCATCAGATTCATCCGTTGCCGGTGAGCTCCCCAAAGACGGTAAGCTTCCTGGCGCTGCATCTGACGCCGGGGCGGAGTTCGACGGCGTTGCCGCCCAAGCATGAGGATAAGACTGAGCTTCAGAAGGAAGGTTGCGCGGTGGCAACATCGGTGCCTTTGGTGAGGATACCGGTGCCGGAGCGCTCACCTGTCCATCAACGACAGACTGTAGCCCCATCAGGGTATCTTCCATACTGCGTTGGTCAATGGCCTTGGCCACTGCCCCCGCTGAAAATAACAACGGCATAAGCCCTTGCGTAAGAATGATCATCCAAGAAGTGATTTTCATCACCCTCGGTGAAAATATTCGCTTCATATCAATACCTATATGAAATATGGTCAAGCGCCAAAAGCCCACTCCTCTGAATAAGGATGGACTTTGCGAGATTGAGAGTTATCTGCGTGGCGATCAGATACTGGAAAGTTCTTTGATTTTCTCTTTCACAACGGAATAGCCGGTGTATTGAACTTTGGAGCAGAGGGTATCCAATTTCATTTCCAGCGACATGGTGTAAGCAGACTTGGCGTCGCTATCCATAATATTTTTGTTTACGTTTAAGAAACGATAGCCCTTTCCGATATTGCCGTAATCGGTAGTGTATTTAGAATATTTATCAGACTGAGCTTCGCGCAGAAAATTAAACTGATCGACACAGACATTATTTGTTGAAGCTAGAGTAATACCCGTTATCGCCTGGGTTCGCTTATCGATATAATTATCGGTAGGCGAATTTGATTGGGTATAGCCCGTCGTCGCGGCCGCAGCTCGGTGACTATTAGAATGCTTAACCGATGACGAACTACATCCAGCAAGTAAACAAATAAAACTGACAATCAACACCTTAAATGAAATAAACGCATTACGTTTGTTCATAATAAACCTCAAAATTTCTTACCTGTATAAATTTGGGCTCTTTGAGTACATATGTATATGCGCAAACTCCATTAAGAATGGCTTTACTAAACGCCAACATTGCACATTAGCCCAAGCGATCACATCAGTTGGGATAGTAAATGACCAAATGGTCAAACAAAGCCATATATCGAAAAAATGAAAATAAATAGGTTTTTATTCTTTTAATAATTAAAGTATGGATTATTAGTTCAATAAAACGATAAAATCGTAATACTTACGATCTAGGAAGATGGATGGTAAAATTCTGTATGTCCGTGAAATGAAATTTATTTCCATACAGGAAACCAAGCATCAAACAACTAATTAAGAGTTGTCCTATTTATTTTTTTCTTATTTAAATTGGTATAAATATGAGATTAAAAGATATTTTCAATTAACGACTTGAGGAGAAAAGTAGGTATGTAAATATATATGGCAACCGTCAACCATATAATACTTAATAATGTTATTGGCAAGCACCGTTGAGGAAGGGTTGATCTAAAAAATACTAATCAATTAGTGTTAGTTAATTACAACAAGGATCTGCAGAGGAATAATTATTTATCGGGTATTTTTATATAACTTAGATGCGACGATACTAAAAGAGCATTTCATTCGGCTATATGCTACTATCTACTGATGATCCTAAACAGAGATATAATTTGCACCAACAAAGTTCGAAGTAGACATCCTCAGGATAATTATCACGCATAAAACTGCGGCTGGCAGTATCAAAAAAGCACTGAATTATTAATCCATAAACAACATCAAAAACCTCTATTTATATTGCTGTACTAAAGAGGCTGGTCTCACATTGCTTATTGAACGATGTATATTGTCGTTACATTGGAGCTGTGTGAATATCTGCAAAACGCTTCGCAGATATTCACACAGCAGGTCGTCAAACTCAGTCCACAATCACATGCGGATAGTAACGCGACAAATCTTGCGTTATCAGGCTGCGATCTTCACGAATGCCCATCCCCGCAGGCTGATCGTTCACCAGCCAACTACCGATCAGCACATAGCTGTCGCCAAATTTTGGTAACGGGTGGAACTGCTGAATGATCATCCCTTCTTCACCGTAAGGGCCATCAACGCTTGCCACTTCTTTACCGTTTTCTACGATGCGAATGTTCGCGCCTTCGCGTGAAAACAACGGTTTAACCACGTAGTGATCGAGCTCTGGCTGGTTACCATCGGCAAAGTAGGCAGGCAGCAAGTTTGGATGATTAGGGAACATTTCCCACAGCATCGGCAGCAACGCTTTGTTAGAAATGATGCTTTTCCATGCGGGTTCTAACCAACGCACACCGGCATCTTCCAGCTTGGTAGAGAAAATTTCACGTAGCATGAACTCCCACGGATACAGTTTAAACAGGTTGCTAATCACCTGATCCTGCGTATCCGTGAACTGGCCACGCTCACCCAAACCAATGTCTTCAATAAACACAAACTCGGTGGCTAAACCGGCTTCATGAGCGCAATCTTGCAGATACTGAACGGTACCACGATCTTCTTCGGTATCCTGACAGCACGCCATATGCAGCAAACCGAAACCGTGCGCTTCTCTCAACTCGGTAAAGCGTTCGATAAGCTTTTCTTGCAGGCTATTAAACTGGTCTGCATCCTGCGGAAGTTTTCCAGCAGCGATTTGATCTTCAAGCCAAATCCATTGGAAGAACGCAGACTCATACAGCGATGTCGGCGTATCTGCATTGTTTTCCAACAGCTTAGCCGGATTCACGCCGTCATAGGCCAAATCCAGACGAGAATACAGAGAAGGCTGCTGGGTACGCCAAGAGCTGCGAACAAACTCCCAAACGTGTTTAGGAATTTGGAATTTCGTCATCAGCTCATCGCTGGCGATAACCTTCTCAACCACCTTCAAACACATCTGATGCAGTTCAGCCGTGGTTTCTTCTAGCTCTTCAACCTGTGCCAAGCTGAACTGATAAAAAGCATCTTCACACCAGTAGGGTTCACCGTACATGGTATGAAATTGGAAACCGTATTCGGTGGCCTTTTCGCGCCAGTCCGGACGCTCACTAATAGGTACACGTTTCATGCTTAGCCACCCATGCTGCGGGTGCCGGATTTGCTTCCGGTCGCGGCATTGCTACGCTGCATAGTGCTCTGTTTAGCCACGCTCTCACCAAAGCCACCGCGGGTTACGGTTGAGGTCGTTGCTGGTTTTGGAGCCATCGCCGTTTTCGGTACATTCATGGTACGGCCACCCGCGGTTGCAGGGCCGTAGCTTTTGCCGGTCGCATCCACAAATTTACCATTAGCAGGGCTTGCGGCTGATTTAGAGCTAAACAGTGGCTGTTGATTATATGCACCACCGCCCATCATTCGGCCCATCATGTAACCCGCCATCAAAGGCATCCAGAAGCTGCCGCTCTGCTGAGGCTGAGCCTGCGCTTCGCCACTAGTTCCCGGAGCCATACCGGCCTGAGCTGGAGCCTGAGTACATTGGCCTTCGCCAAACTCGGCAATACAGTCTTCGCGCGACGCATATTTCGGCGCGGTTTTTTCCGCTTCTTTCAGCGCATTCTGGTATGACTCTTTGCACTGCGCGCTCATCGAAGGATTTGCGTTGCTACAGTCGTCTGCGTTTTGATATAGAGAAACGGTTTCATCCGTTTTCTCACAGCCTGCCAGCATGAACACGGCGCTTACGGCAATAGCCACTGGCGCAAAACGCCAGCTTTTGCGGAAAGCATCGCGGTTAATATTCTTGGTCCGTTTCATTGGTGAATTTCCTCTTATTTCACAGGCTTGCTTAGGTTATAACCCAATTAGTTGGAGCGGCGTCAAAGCGGCGAATGTGCAAATCATAACAACTTACACTGGTAAGTGATCCAGATTAGCGAAAGCAACCAACGCAAAAGCAGCTTCAAATAAGAAGGGTATACAAAAATTGTGCCTATGTGTCCCAGATACCCGTTAGCATAGGTTAAAGCTGCTTAAATTTAAAGCGTAACAGCCCATTCATACCGTGATTTACACAGCCAGAAAGAGGAATGTGCGATAGGTCTCTCTTTCACCTCTTCATGCGCTTTTCGCGTTTCGCTTTGAAACAAACAGACTGCCATTCAGTTTCAAAATGGAACGTAAACCCGCTTTGTTTTTTGTCCTTTTTTTCGCCGTATAGTCATCAACAGAGAAATAACAGCACCAATAAATGTCCCGCTTCCGAAGTTTGGAAGTTATGCGCTTAGTTTTAATCCAATTGCTTAGTGATTTATTGAGGAGCTTTATTATGTTGAAAGTCATTCAGTCTCCATCCAAATACATTCAAGGTGCCAACGCACTGCAATCTATCGGCCAGTACGCAAAAATGTTAGCCAATAACTATTTTGTTATCGCTGATGATTTTGTGATGAAACTTGCGGGCGATACCGTCGGCAGCAGCTTAAAACAGCACGATGTTGAAGGTCACTTCGCCCTGTTTGGCGGCGAGTGCAGCCATAAAGAGATCAATCGCCTGATTGAAGATCTGAAAAAACATGGCTGTAAAGGCGTGATTGGTATCGGCGGTGGGAAAACGCTAGACACCGCCAAAGCCATCGCGTTCTACCAAAAGCTTCCTGTTCTAGTTGTGCCAACCATCGCCTCTACCGATGCGCCAACCAGCGCCCTTTCCGTCATCTATAGTGAAGAAGGCGAGTTTGAAGAGTATCTGATGTACCCAACTAACCCAGACATGGTTGTGATGGACACCGCCATCATTGCCAAAGCGCCGGTGCGCTTACTGGTTGCGGGTATGGGCGACGCACTCTCTACCTACTTCGAAGCTCAAGCCTGTTACGAGGCACACGCTGTCAGCATGGCTGGCGGTGAATCAACGCTCGCGGCCGTGACATTGGCTCGCCTGTGCTACGAAACTCTGCTTGAAGAAGGCTACAAAGCGAAG
>Ga0302349_1001919_pt1 | contig 14281 bp, 11 predicted proteins | sample PhyAR1_FD_202176 | JGI IMG/M metagenome (GOLD analysis project Ga0302349, IMG submission 202176) | Leaf surface microbial communities from alfalfa plants in UC Gill Tract Community Farm, Albany, California, United States - DLSL A.R1... | ecosystem: Host-associated > Plants > Phyllosphere >...
ACTCGTCGACGCCGCCCGGCACGTGGCGGAGCTTCTTGTCGAGGATCGCGTACTGCTGATCGGTGATGCGCTCGAGCAGGTATCGGTCGTGACTGACGACGATGAGCGTGCCCGGCCACGAGTCGAGGAGGTCCTCCATCGCCGCCAGCATGTCGGAGTCGACGTCGTTCGTGGGCTCGTCGAGCACGATGACGTTGGGCTCGGAGAGCAGCAGGAGCAGGAGCTGCAGGCGGCGCTTCTGGCCGCCGGACAGCTCGTCGACGCGCGCGGAAAGGTGCTCGCGCGCAAAGCCGAGGCGCTCGAGGAGCTGGGCGGGAGTGAGATCCTTGCCGTCGACGTTGAACGTCGTCTTTTCGCGTCCGAGGACCTCGCGCACCTTGTCGGAACCGATCTCCGCGAGCTGCGAGAACTGCTGGTCGAGTATGCCGAGCTTCACGGTCTTGCCGCGCTTGACCACGCCCGTCGTGGGCTCCAGCGTCCCCGCGACGAGCGCGAGCAGGGTCGACTTGCCCGTCCCGTTCGCGCCGAGGATCCCGGTGCGCTCACCGGGGCCGATCCGCCACGTGACGTCCTTCAGGATCTCTCGCCCGCCGAAACTGACTCCGGCATCCAGAACGTCGACGACATCCTTGCCGAGGCGGGCGACGGCCATCTGCTTCAGCTCGATCGGGTTGCGGACCGGCGGCACGTCCTCGATCAGGGCGTTCGCCGCTTCGATGCGGAACTTCGGCTTCGAGGTGCGCGCCGGCGCGCCGCGGCGCAGCCACGCGAGTTCCTTGCGCATCATGTTCTGGCGCTTGGTCTCGGTTGCCGCCGCGATGCGGTCGCGCTCGACGCGCTGCAGAACGTACGCCGCATAGCCGCCCTCGAAGGGCTCGACGATCTGGTCGTGCACCTCCCAGGTCTTGTTGCACACCTCGTCGAGGAACCAGCGGTCGTGGGTGATCACGATGAGGCCGCCCGAGGCCTTCGACCAGCGCCGGTTGAGGTGCTCGGCCAGCCACGAGATGCCCTCGACGTCGAGGTGGTTGGTGGGCTCGTCGAGCGCGATGAGGTCCCAGTCGCCGATCAGCAGGGCGGCGAGGGCGACGCGGCGACGCTGGCCGCCGGACAGGTCGCCGATGCGCGCCTCCCACGGCACATCGCTCACGAGCCCGGCGATGACGTCTCGGATCCGGGCGTCGCCCGCCCACTCGTGTTCGTCCATGTCGCCGACGATCTCGCGTGCGACCGTGCTCTCCGGGTCGAGGTCGTCGCCCTGCGCGAGCACGCCGAACCGCACGCCGCCGCGCCTGGTCACACGGCCCGATTGGGGTTCGAGGGTGCCCGTGAGCATGCGGAGCAGGCTCGACTTCCCGTCGCCGTTCTTGCCGACGATGCCGATGCGGTCGCCCTCTTCGATGCCGAGCGTGACGGAGTCGAAGACGATGCGGGTCGGGTATTCGAGGTGCAGGGACTCGGCCCCGAGGAGATGTGCCATATCCGTCCCAGTCTACGGCGCGGCGCGCTCCACCCCGATGCTCAGGTGACGCAGGAGCGTGGCCAGGCGCGAACGTTCCGCCGCGGGCAGCGCGGAGAGCATGTCTGCCTCGGCATCGATCAGGCGCGTGACGGCGGCATCGACGTGGACGCGGCCCAGCTCGGTGAGCGTCACGAGCACGCTCCGCCCGTCCGCCGGATCCGCCTCGCGGCGCACCAGCCCGCGCTGCATGAGCTTGTCGATGCGGTTCGTCATCGTGCCGCTCGAGACGAGCGTCTGCTGCAGCAGGATCTTGGGGCTCAGCTGGTACGGCTCGCCGGCGCGGCGCAACGCCGAGAGCACGTCCCACTCCCAGGGTTCGATATCGGTGCGCGCGAAGGCCGCGCGGCGCGCCCGGTCGAGGTGGTGCGAGAGCCGATCGACGCGCGACAGCACCGCCATCGGTGAGAAATCGAGATCCGGACGCTCGGCGCTCCACGCCTCGACGATCCGGTCGACATCGTCTCGTTCTGCGGCCATCCTCCGATTATCCCGTGGCTCCGGCGCGATCCGGCGCGCGAGCCATGCCAAAATGGGACGAGCGGCCATCGCGGCCGCGGGTCCGCCATGGTGTAACGGCAGCACGACAGCCTTTGGAGCTGTGAGGACCAGGTTCGAATCCTGGTGGCGGAGCGTGACTGAGCACAACCTGGCAATAGTGATCCTTGCGGCGGGGCAAGGCACGCGGATGAAGTCCGCCACGCCTAAGGTGCTGCACCGCCTCGGCGGGCGCACGCTTCTGGGCCACGTGCTGCGCACCGCCGAGTCGCTCGGGGGAGACCTCGTGCGCGTCGTCGTACGACACGAGCGCGACCGGATCGTCGAGTCGCTGGCCGACTATCCGGGCGCGGTCCCCGTCGATCAGGACGAGATCCCCGGCACCGGTCGCGCCGTGCAGGTGGGCATCGAGGCTCTCCCCGCTGACTTCGACGGCGACGTGCTCGTGCTCTCGGGCGATGTACCGCTGATCGAGGCCGAGACCTTCCGCGCGATGCTCGACGAGCACCGCGCGCGCGGCGCGCACGCGACCCTGCTCGGCGCGCACCTCGCGGATCCCACCGGCTATGGCCGCGTGATTCGCGATGCGTCCGGCATGGTCGAGCGCATCGTCGAGCAGAAGGACGCGACGCCCGAAGAGGCCGCGACGACCGAGATCAACCCTGGCGTGTACGTCTTCCGCGCGTCGTCGCTCCGCGACGCGCTCGCGCGGGTCGGCACCGACAACGCCCAGGGGGAGATGTATCTCACCGACGTCATCGGCATCCTCCGCCGCGACGGGCGGGCGATCGCCGGTGTCACCGCGCCCGACGCGCGGGCCGCGCTCGGCGTGAACGATCGCGTGCAGCTCTCCGAGGCAGCGCGGATCCTCAACGCCCGCGTCGTGCGCCGGTGGCAGCGCGAGGGCGTGACGGTGCAGGATCCCGCGACGACGTGGATCGACGACACGGCGACGCTTGCGCCGGACGTCACGATCCTGCCGAACACGCATGTGCTCGGGGCCTCGACGATCGCCGAGGGCGCGACGATCGGCCCCGACACCTCGCTCGTCGACACGGAGGTGGGCGCCGGCGCCACGGTGCGCCGCAGCGATGCCACCCTCGCGGTGATCGGTGCAGACGTGTCTGTCGGCCCGTGGGCCTACCTGCGGGCGGGGACCGAGCTCGCGGAGGGCGCGAAGGCCGGGACCTTCGTCGAGATCAAGAACTCCACGGTCGGCGCGGGCAGCAAGGTGCCGCACCTGTCCTACGTGGGCGACGCCGAGATCGGCGAGGGCGTGAACCTCGGCGCCGGCGCGATCACCGCGAACTACGACGACGTCAACAAGCACCGCACCGTGATCGGTGATCACGTGCACACCGGCTCGCACACCGTCATGATCGCGCCCGTCACCCTCGGTGCGGGCGCGAAGACCGGGGCGGGGGCCGTCGTGCGCAAGGACGTTCCGCCCGGGGCGCTCGCCATGACCGTCGCCCCTCAGAGGAACCTCCAGGGATGGGTCGAGAACAATAGACCGGGTACGGCGGCCGCGGACGCGGCCATCCAGGCCCGAACCGCACAGGAAGCGACCGATGGCGAGTAAGAGCAAGATGGTAGACCTCGATCTCGATCGGGGCATCGCCCCCGGGATCGAACAGAAGACGCGCAAGCGCATGGTGGTCGTGACCGGTCGGTCACACCCCGAGCTCGCGGCCGACGTGGCGCATCATCTCGGCATCGACCTCGCGCCGACGGAGCACCGCACCTTCGCCTCCGGCGAGATCTACACGCGATTCTCCGTGTCGATGCGCGGAACCGACGTGTTCCTCGTCCAGTCCTTCGGCGAGAACATCAACGAGGATCTCATGGAGATGCTCATCATGCTGGACGCGCTGAAGCGTGCGTCCGCGAAGCGGGTCACGGTTGTCGTGCCGTACTACCCCTACTCGCGCCAGGACAAGAAGGGCCGCGGCCGCGAGCCGATCTCGGCGCGCCTCATCACCGACCTCATCGCCACGGCCGGCGCCGATCGCATCATGAGCGTCGACCTACACGCGTCGCAGATCCAGGGCTTCTTCAACGGCCCCGTCGATCACCTCTTCGCGAAGCCGGTTCTCGAGAAGCACTTCGTCGACACGCTGACGGCGGAGGAGCGCGAGACGCTCACGGTCGTCTCGCCCGACATGGGCCGCGTGCGCGTGGCCGACACGTGGAGCGACTCGCTCGGCGCGCCCCTGGCGATCATCCACAAGCGCCGCGACCCGAAGGTCGCCAACCAGGTGTCGGTCCACGAGATCGTGGGCTCGGTCGCCGGCCGCACGTGTCTCCTCGTCGACGACATGATCGACACCGCCGGAACGATCGTCAAGGCGGCGCAAGCCCTCAAGGAGAACGGCGCGAAGAAGGTCATCGTGGGCGCAACCCACGCCATCTTCAGCGACCCCGCCGTCGAGCGGCTGCAGGACCCCGCCGTCGACCGCGTCGTCGTGACGGACACCGTTCCCGTCCCGGAACACCACCGCTTCCCGAACCTCACGGTGCTGTCCGCCGCACCGCTGCTGGCCCGCGCGATCCAGGAGGTCTTCGACGACGGATCCGTCACGAGCATGTTCGACGGAGCCGCCTAAGCAACTCACAGCGCGCGCATAGCGGGTGCCATAGCAAGCTCATAGAAACGGGCGCACAATGGTCTCATGACCACTGCTGCGCCCGTTTCTGCCCTCACCCGCCCCGACGGTTCTCCCGTGCGCGTGCTCGTCGTCGACGACGAGCAGATGCTCACCGACCTGCTGTCGATGGCGCTGCGCATGGAGGGGTGGGAGGTGCGCGCCGCCGGCAGCGGCTTCGAGGCGCTCGACGCGGTCAAGGACTTCTCGCCCGACGCGCTCGTGCTCGACATCATGATGCCCGACCTCGACGGTATGAGCGTGCTACAGCGGCTGCGGCAGCAGGGCAATCTCGTCCCCGTGCTGTTCCTGACGGCGAAGGACGCGGTGGCCGATCGGGTCGCGGGCCTCACGGCAGGCGGCGACGACTACGTCACCAAACCGTTCAGCCTCGAAGAGGTCGTGGCGCGGCTCCGCGCGCTCATGCGCCGCGCGGGCACGGCCCTCGCGAGCGAACCGGAGCCGATCCTGCGAGTCGGAGACCTGAGCCTCAACGAGGACAGCCACGAGGTCACGCGCGGCGGCGTCGAGATCGAGTTGACGGCGACGGAGTTCGAGCTCCTGCGCTTCCTCATGCGCAATCCCCGCCGCGTGGTGTCGAAGACGCAGATCCTCGACCGCGTGTGGAACTACGACTTCGGCGGGAAGTCGAGCGTCGTCGAGCTGTACATCTCGTACCTGCGGAAGAAGATCGACGCGGGGCGCGAGCCGCTGATCCACACCGTCCGCGGCGTCGGATACATGATCAAGGCCGCGCAGTGAGCCGCCGCCCGCCGCACGAGGCGGGGGCGCATCACGGCTCGCGCATGAGCCTGCAGTCGAGGCTCATGGTGACGGTCTTCACGATCGTCGCCGGGATCCTGCTGGTCGTCTCGCTCGTGACGGGTGTGCTGCTCAGCAATGTCCTCGACGACCAGGTCGACAACCGGGTCGATCAGGCGTTCAAGAATCTCGGCGCCGACTTCGGCATCGGGCTGGTGGATGGCTCGGCCGCGATGCAGTTGCGCGGCGTGCAGGCCTCGCCGGGGATGCTCCTCGTGATCGACAGCCCGTACACCGGCACGACGGGCGCGGTCGTCGGCAGCGATTACGCCCGGCACGCCCTCTCCGAGGTGCAGGTCGAGCGGATCCTCGAGGCGACCGAGGCGGTGTCGGAGGGCGGCCTCACGACGGTGACGCTCCCGGGGCTCGGGAGCTTCCGGGTCGTGGCGCTGCGCAACACGGCATCGGACGAGGCGGCCGGCGCCTTCGGCATGTCGACGGCGGCCGAGAGTGCCACGCTGAAGCAGATGGTGTGGGCGATCGGGCTCGCGACCATGGGCGGCATGCTCCTCCTCGGCGTGGCGACCTCCGGCGTGATCCGTCAGGGTCTGCGCCCGCTCCGCGATATCGCCGCGACGGCGGCCCGGGTATCGCAGCAGAAGCTCGACGAGGGCGACGTCTCGATCACCGAGCGCGTTCCGATCGAGCAGGCCGATCCGATGACCGAGGTCGGGCAGGTGGGCGCGTCGTTGAACACGCTCCTCGACCACGTGGAGGATTCGCTCGCCGTCCGCCAGCGCAACGAGGAGGCCATGCAGCGGTTCGTGGCCGACGCGAGCCACGAGCTGCGGACTCCGCTCGCATCGATTCGCGGATACAGCGAGCTGTCGCTGCGGGACACGAGCCTCAGCGAGACGAGCAGGCAGTCGCTCCAGCGCATCGAGGCCCAGTCGCAGCGCATGACGGGCCTCGTCGAGGACCTGCTGCTGCTCGCGCGCCTCGACGAGGGGCATGAGCTCGTGTACGACATGGTCGACGTCAACCAGCTCGTGCTCGACGCGGTCGCCGACCAGGCGATGGCGGGCATGGAATACGACTGGGGCGCCGATGTGGGGGAGGACCCCGTCTTCGTCGCCGGCGACAGGGCGCGCCTGACCCAGGTCATCACGAACCTCCTCGCGAACGCCCGCACGCACACTCCCGAGGGCACGGAGGTGACGGCTTCCGTGCGACAGGAGGGGGAGGGCTCCTCGACCCGCGCCGTGATCACCGTCCACGACACGGGCCCCGGGATCAGCGAGGAACTCCAGAAGCGGCTGTTCACGCGCTTCGTCCGCGCGGACGCGTCGCGGGCCCGAAAGACGGGCGGCTCGGGGCTCGGGCTGTCGATCGCCCGTGCGATCGTCGAGGCGCACCACGGCGAGATCCGCGTGGAGAGCAGGCCCGGCGACACGACCTTCACGGTGGTCCTGCCGGCCAAGCCCGCGCACCCCTGAGCGTGCGGACAAACGGCACGGGGCCGGGTGGGAGATCCCACCCGGCCCCGTGCCGTGGATGCCTTAGTGCGTGTCCTCGGCCTCGATCTCGGTGCGGTCACCCGACCACAGGGTGTGGAAGGTGCCTTCCTTGTCGATGCGCTTGTAGGTGTGCGCGCCGAAGAAGTCGCGCTGGCCCTGAACGAGCGCGGCCGGCAGGCGGTCGGCGCGGAGGCCGTCGTAGTACGCGAGCGACGAGCTGAACGCGGGCGACGGGATCCCGGCCTGCGTTGCCGCGATGACGACGCGTCGCCATGCGGCCTGGCCGCGCGTGAGCGCGTCGGCGAAGTACGGGGCGGTCGCGAGCACGGGCAGCTCGGGCTGCTCGGCGTAGGCGTCGGCGATGCGGTTGAGGAACTGGGCGCGTATGATGCAGCCCGCGCGCCAGATCTTCGACACGGCGCCGAGGTCGATCGTCCAGTTGTACTCGGCGGCGCCGGCGCGGATCTCGTCGAAGCCCTGCGAGTACGCGATGATCTTCGAGGCGAACAGTGCCTGGCGCACGTCTTCGACGAAACCGTCGGCGTCGTCCACCTGGAACTCGGTGCCGGGGCCGGGGAGCACGCGGGCGACCTCGCGCTGCTCGGGGTGCGAGGAGAGCGAACGCGCGAACGTGGCCTCGGCGATGCCCGAGACGGGAACGCCCAGCGAGAGGGCGGTCTGCACCGTCCAGGCGCCCGTGCCCTTCGCGCCGGCCTGGTCGAGGATGACGTCGACGAGCGGCTTGCCCGTCTCGGCGTCGACCTGGCGTAGCACCTCGGCGGTGATCTCGATGAGGTAGCTTTCGAGCTCGCCCGTGTTCCACTCGGCGAAGATGTCGGCGATCTCCGCGGGCGTCTTGCCCGTGCCGCGACGGATCAGGTCGTAGGCCTCGGCGATAAGCTGCATGTCGGCGTACTCGATGCCGTTGTGGACCATCTTGACGAAGTGGCCCGCGCCGTCGTGGCCGATGTGCGTCACGCAGGGCTCGCCGTCATCGGCGACCGCGGCGATCGACTTGAGGATCGGGCCCAGGGTGACCCACGACTCGTCCGAGCCGCCCGGCATGATCGACGGGCCGTTGAGTGCGCCCTCCTCGCCACCGGAGATTCCCGCGCCGACGAAGTTGATGCCCGTCTCGCGGACGGCCTTCTCGCGGCGGATCGTGTCGGGGAAGTACGCGTTTCCGCCGTCGACGATAATGTCGCCCGGTTCGAACACCTTGACGAGCTCGTCGATCACGGCGTCGGTCGGGCCGCCGGCCTTGACCATGATGATCGCGGTGCGCGGCTTCGAGAGGCTGGCGGCGAACTCCTCGTAGGAGAATGCGGGCACGAAGCCCGCCTCGGGGTGCGCCTGCACGAGTTCGTCGGTCTTCGTCCGGCTGCGGTTGTAGACCGCCACCGTGTTGCCCTCGCGGCTCGCGAGGTTCCGGGCGAGGTTCGACCCCATGACGGCGAGGCCGACGACCCCGATGTTAGCTGCGGCAGCGTTCACTCACGTCTCCTTAAGAGCGGGAATTTTCAGTTCGTTATCAGGCTACCGCTTACTTGTCGTAAGCCTTGCCGCGTCCGAGAGCGAACATCGCGCCGACGCTCGTGACGGCCGACAGGGCGGCGAGGATTCCGACGACGGTGAGAAGGATGTGAGAGCCGTCCATGTGTCTCCAGACGTGAAAAGGCAGAAAGAAAGCGCAGAAGCGGCCGCGCGGCTCGATTCTACCGGAGCGATCCGTTAGGCTGATGGGGACCTCGGCGAGGGAGGCGCGCGTGCGCCGTCCGTAATCGACGCGGTGAAGCGGGCCGTTCAGCGGTCTCCTCACGCATCGCGTTGACGTCGAGACCCCCTGTTCCATACATTGCGCGGCCGGCCACGTGTCGCGCTCACCATGAGGAGTGAGAATGAGCGACTCGAACAAGCTCGTCGCCGAGACCCGCACCGAGTTCGGCAAGGGCTTCGCCCGCCGCCTGCGCGCTGCCGGCAAGATCCCCGCCGTCGTCTACGGACACGGCTCCGACGTGAAGCACGTCGCGCTTCCCGCGCACGAGACGGGCCTCATCGTCCGTCACGCGAACTCGATCATCGAGCTCGACATCGACGGCGCCACCGAGCTCGTCTTCGTCAAGGACGTCCAGCGCGAGCCTGTCCGCTCGTACATCGAGCACATCGACCTCGTCGTCGTCAAGCGCGGCGAGAAGATCGAGGTCGAGGTTCCGATCGTGACCGAGGGCGAGCCCTTCTCGGGTACCTACGTCTCGACGATCCTCGCCACCATCCGTGTGAACGTCGACGCGCTGAACATCCCCGACAGCATCACGGTCTCGGTCGAGGGCCTCGAGGACGGCGCGCAGATCCACGCCAAGGACGTCACGCTGCCGGAGGGCTCGGAGCTTGCGGACGACTCGGACCTGCTGCTCCTCACGGTTCACGCCAACGACGCAGCCGAGGACGACGAGGCCACCGCAGAGGCCGCCGAGTAATCTCACTCGTACAGGTCGAGGGGGTGCGCCTGGCGCACCCCCTCGTTTGTGTCTGGAGGATGACATGGCCGATACCTGGTTGATCATGGGTCTCGGGAACCCGGGGCCGCGGTACGAGCGCACCCGCCACAACGTTGGGCAGATGGTCGTGGACGAACTCGCCTCGAACCGCGGGGAGAGCTGGAAACAGCACAAGGTCGGCGCACGGGTCGTCGAGACGTGGCTGCGCCCCGGCGGCCCGAAGCTGGTGCTCGCGAAGTCGAACGGCTATATGAACACCTCCGGCGGCCCCGCCGCCGCGCTCGCGAAGTTCTACTCCGTGGCGCCCGACCGCGTCATCGTCGTCCACGACGAGCTCGACATCCCCTTCGACGCACTCAAGCTGAAGGTCGGCGGCGGGCACGGCGGGCACAACGGCATCCGCGACATCGCGAAGGCGCTCGACACCCCCCAGTTCGCCCGCGTGCGGGTGGGCATCGGTCGCCCACCGGGCCGGCAGGATCCCGCCGACTGGGTTCTCGGAGAGTTCTCGGCGACCGAGCGCAAGACCTTGCCGATCCTCGTCGCGGATGCGGCCGAGGCGGTGGAACTCATCGTCTCGGACGGCCTGACGGCGGCCCAGCAGAAGGTTCACGCGCCGCGCTGAGCGCGCGGCTCACCCCATGAACGGCACGTTGCCCACGAGGCCCGCGAGTAGCGCGTCCTGGGTGAACCACGCGAGAGCGAGCCACCCGAACAGCGCGAGCACGATCGCGGCGATTCCCCAGGCGCGTCCGCGTCCCATCGCCGTCGCGACGATGCCTTGGACGAGGCCCCACGCGGCGAGTGCCATGTGCACGATCCAGGCGATGACGAGGACGACGAAGGCGCCGACCGCGCGTTCGACGACCTCCCAGAACTGCCCTTCGAGGAGCACCCATCCCTCTTCCTGGAGCCCGAGCGCGAGCTCCGGGATCTCCGTGAGGCGCACGAGCCGGCCGAGCATGAAGCCCGCGACCCAGATGCCCACCCCGCCGAGCACGACGGCGGCAGCCGATGCGATGAACGCGACGATACCGATGCCCGGTCGCGGGGCGACGACGGGCCGGATGGGCTGCGGTGGGGCCGGGTAGCTCATACTCACCACCGTATCCGTAGACTCGTTCTCGTGAGTCTTTCCGGGATCCTGCGCGCCCTCGATACGTCCGAGTCGTTCCGGGAGGCGAGCGCGCCGACGTCCAGCGACGTCGATCTCTCCCTCGTCGACGGCCTCGACGCGCCCGCGATCGCGGCCGTCCTGGAGCGCCGGAGGGCGGCCGGGGATCCCGCGGTCGCGCTCGCGATCGCCCCGACGAGCCGCCGCGCGGAGTCGCTCGGTGCGGCGCTGCGCGCGCTCGTGCCCGGCGCCGAGGTGCGCGATCTTCCCGCCTGGGAGACGCTGCCGCACGAGCGGCTCAGCCCGAGCCCGGAGACGGTGGGTCGCCGCCTCGAGACGCTCCGAGCCATCGCGACGTGGGATGGATCCCGTCCGCTCATCGTGACGACGTCGATCCGCGCCGCCATCCAGCCGATGGTGCGCGGTCTCGGCGACGCGGAGCCCGTCTCGTTGCGTGTCGGCGGCAGGGACCTCTGGCTCGAGGAGGTCGTCGAGCGCCTCGTCGAACTCGCCTATCATCGCGTCGACATGGTCTCGCGGCGCGGCGACTTCGCGGTGCGCGGCGGGATCCTCGACGTCTTCCCGCCGACAGCCGCGCACCCGCTCCGCGTGGAGTTCTTCGGCGACGAGGTTGACCAGATCCGCGAGTTCTCGGTCGCCGACCAGCGCTCCGTCCCCGGGGAGATCCGGGAGGTGGAGCTGACCGCGAGCCGCGAGCTCCTGCTGAGCCCGGAGGTGCGCCAGCGCGCCCGCGAGCTCCAGCACGAGTATCCGGGCATCGCGCAGATGCTCGAGAAGATGGCCGAGGGCATCCCCGCCGAGGGTATGGAATCGCTCTCCAACCTCGTGGCGGGCCCGCTCGAGTCGATCGTGGCCTGCCTGCCGGAGGGTGCGGCGGCATTCCTCGTGGATCCGGAGCGCGCGGTGACGCGCGCGGCGAGTCTCAAAGAGACGAACGCCGAGTTCCTCGAGGCGGCGTGGAGCGCGGCGACCGCGGGAGGCCAGGCACCCGTCGACCTCGCCTCCGGTGGCTTCCTCACGCTCGAGGACCTGCACGAACAAGTGCGCGACGCCGGCGGTGTGTGGCTGAGCCTCAGCCCCTTCAACTCGGGCCTGGCCGAGATCGCGGCGGAGACCGAGGACTTCGAGGTCCTCCTGCAGCACGGCCTGACGAAGCGCATCGCCGCCGACGCCATCGCCTCCTTCCAGGGCAATGTCGAGGGCGCGATGGATCACGTGGGCGCGCTCGTCGCCGATCGGTGGGCCGTTGTCCTCGCCGCCCCCGGTACGGGCCTCGTCGACCGCGCCCGTGATGTGCTCTCCGATCGCGGTATCGCCGCGCGCATCGTCGAGGACCTGGCGGAGCCGCCCGAGCCGGGCGTCGTGAGTCTCGTCCGCGCCGAGGTCGAGAGCGGCTTCGCCTCCTCGGAGGCGAAGCTCGCCGTGCTCACGGAGGCGGAGTTCTACGGGCGCACGGCGACGAGCGGCGCGCAGGGCCCGAAGCGGCTCGCGTCCCGCCGCCGCAACGTCGTGGATCCGCTGCAGCTGAAGCCCGGCGATCCCGTGGTGCATGCCACGCATGGCATCGGGCGCTTCGTCGAGATGCAGAAGCGAGAGATCGCGACGGGCGGCGTCAAGTCGACCCGCGACTACGTCGTGCTCGAGTACGCGCCGAGCAAGCGCGGGCGCCCCGGGGACAAGCTCCTCGTGCCCACGGATCAGCTCGACCTGCTCTCGAAGTACGTCGGCGGCGAGAACCCTCAGCTGTCGAAGATGGGCGGGTCCGACTGGGCGCAGGCCAAGAGCAAGGCGCGCAAGGCGGTGCGCGACATCGCCGTCGAGCTCGTGAAGCTGTACTCCGCGCGGATGGCGTCCAAGGGCCACGCCTTCGGTCCGGACACGCCGTGGCAGCGCGAGCTGGAGGAGGCGTTCCCCTTCGCCGAGACCGCCGACCAGCTGCAGACGATCGACGAGATCAAGCGCGACATGGAGCGCGACATCCCCATGGACCGCCTCCTCTCGGGCGACGTGGGCTTCGGCAAGACCGAGGTCGCGGTGCGGGCCGCGTTCAAGGCGATTCAGGACGGCAAGCAGGTCGCCATGCTCGTACCGACGACCCTGCTCGTCAAGCAGCACCTCGAGACCTTCACCGATCGCTTCGCGGGCTTCCCCGTGAACGTGCGGGCGCTCAGCCGCTTCCAGTCCGACAAGCACGCGCGCGACACGATCCAGGGCCTCGCCGACGGCACGGTCGACATGGTGATCGGAACCCACCGGATCCTCACCCAGGGCGTCGTGTTCAAAGACCTGGGGCTCATGATCATCGACGAGGAGCAGCGCTTCGGTGTCGAGCACAAGGATGCGCTGAAGAAGCTGAAGACGAACGTCGACATCCTCGCGATGAGCGCGACGCCCATCCCGCGCACGCTCGAGATGGCGGTGACGGGAATCCGCGAGATGTCGACGCTCGCGACCCCGCCGGAGGAACGCCACCCGATCCTGTCGTACGTGGGGCCGTCGAACGATAAGCAAATCTCGGCCGCGATCCGCCGCGAGCTGCTGCGCGAGGGCCAGGTGTTCTTCGTGCACAACCGCGTCACCACCATCCAGAAGGTCGCCTCGCACCTCGCGGAGCTCGTCCCCGAGGCGCGCATCGCCGTCGCGCACGGAAAGATGAGCGAGAACCAGCTCGAGCAGGTCGTCGACGACTTCTGGGAGCGCAAGTACGACGTTCTCGTCTGTACGACGATCATCGAGACCGGCATCGACATCGCCAACGCGAACACGATCATCATCGACCGGGCCGACAAGTACGGCCTCGCCCAGCTCCACCAGCTCCGCGGCCGCGTCGGTCGCGGCCGCGAGCGCGCCTACGCCTACTTCGTCTACGACGAGGGCAAGCCGCTGTCGGAGACGGCGGCCGATCGTCTCGAGACGATCGCCGTGCACAACGATCTCGGATCCGGCATCCAGGTCGCGATGAAGGACCTCGAGATTCGCGGCGCCGGCAACCTGCTGGGTGCCGAACAGGCCGGGCACATCGAGGGCGTCGGCTTCGACCTGTACCTGCGCATGATCGGCGAGGCCGTGAGCGAGTTCCGCGGCGAGGCGACCGACGGGCCCGTCGAACTGCGGCTCGAGCTCCCGGTCGAGGCGCGGATCCCCGACGACTACATCGACAGCGAGCGACTACGGCTCGAGGCCTACCAGAAGCTGTCGGCCGCGGCGACGGCCTCGGCCGCCGACGACGCCATCGACCTCGTCATCGACGAGCTCACCGACCGCTATGGAGAGCCGCCCGCGGAGGTCGCGGGGCTCGTGGAGGTCGCGCGCCTGCGCCGCCGCGCCGCGCAATCGCAGCTCGCCGACGTCGTCGCCATGGGCAAGAACCTCCGCGTGGCCCCCGCGCATCTCGCCGATTCGATGCAGGTACGGCTCAAGCGGCTGTACCCGGGGGCGAAGATCCTCGCGAACGGTGACGGCCTCGTCGTGCCGATGCCGACCGCCGACGGCATCGACATCGTCGCGTGGGTGCGCCAACTGCTCGATGCGCTGTTCCCCTTGCCCAAGGTAGAGTCGTAGGTGGTGTGCCGGGAAGTCTGGTCGGCGACGCGGATCCGCTGATTCGCGTCAGAGTGCAACCTGGAACGGACACATGAAGCTGCTTCGCTCAGAACGATTTCCCGCTTTTCTCCTCCTCGGCGCCGCCGCGCTGGGCCTCATCCTCG
>Ga0302349_1001920_pt1 | contig 14270 bp, 13 predicted proteins | sample PhyAR1_FD_202176 | JGI IMG/M metagenome (GOLD analysis project Ga0302349, IMG submission 202176) | Leaf surface microbial communities from alfalfa plants in UC Gill Tract Community Farm, Albany, California, United States - DLSL A.R1... | ecosystem: Host-associated > Plants > Phyllosphere >...
CGATGCCAAGGTCATTTGCGGTGGCGTGCAAACTGCCAACGCCACGGTCTACCTCGTTGATTCGGTGCTGATGCCACCGGCAAAGAAGTAGCACTACAGCATCAAGCTGAAAAAGCCAGGAAACGGGCGAAGCACGATTTGGGGGACGCCCGTTCCCTGGCTTTTTGCTTGTCTCTGGCCTGAGGGTCCTTACCTGAACTGTCCATTTGTTGCAGCCCAATTTTTCGCATGACGCCCTGGATCAGTTGGTCCGCTGGTGGTGATATGTTCTGTTCTTGCCGGTCGGACGTTGAGTGGGTCGGGCGCATCCATAGGTACTAAGGAGTCGTTCTCGTCATTTCTGCTTTTGCCACTCTTGAAAGAGACCGGCTGATCGAACTGGCAAGAGCGGGGCTGGAGGCAACGAAGCCCAATGTCAGAGCCGGGGCGGCGCAATATCGAACCGGCTGATGACGCTGTAAAGAAAGCCAAGGATCAGTGCGATACGGGGTCCAGTATTGAGGATATTTTCCGGCCTCTTGCGAACTGCGAACTTGAAGGAAATGTTCCTGTGCCTCGCGCAACCGTTCGCCATTACCTGTCACCTTGAGGAAATGAGGAACCTCAATTGGAACCCTGCGCGTTCGCTGTCTTTCTTTGCCGTGGAACGGTGACTCTTATTAGTCGTCGTTTTCCTCGCTCGTATTATCAGCCAACCGCTCTTTTAGATCTGCAAGCTCCTTCTCGACTGCTTCAATGACCTCATCATCCTCTTCATACAGTTCATGGAACTCGGAGTCCGACTCAAGCATTGCGGCAAGTAGCTCTATACCGCGTCCAAGGAGTTCTTCGAGCTTCTCCAGATCACCAGGCCACACATAGATGCGACCAATCGTGTTGAGCATGTAGCAGGCAGCGCGAATCTGATCGTACTCATCGTCGTACTCCAAAGCCGCGGCAATGCGGGCGTCAACATCGAAGCCTTCAAAGAATTCCGTGAACCAGTCTGCTGCGCCGTCGCTATCCCAAGGACTCGCTCCCCAAGCACCCATGATGTGGCGTCCCTTCACTGATGGAAACTAGTCCAAATACGATTTCTGTAGCAGCGTTGTTGCCGCTACCTAATGATGCTTCATAGAGCCGACGTTTTGAAGATCCAGGAAATGGGCACGCGAATGATCGATGAATATCATCTCGATGATGCACGGCAGATAATTTCTGTTTTGTAGCAAGTTTCCTTGGCGAGTTTTATGCCGGTCTACCAGTACAGCAAACGATAGATTGCAAGACCTCTCACAAAAGATCATTCCGCAATGAGAAAAACGCAGGAAATCAACGCCTCTAAGTTCTTACAACTAATTGTTGTAACTGGTTCCACGGAATCAGGTTGAAACTATTATTTGTGGGACAGACTTCTATGACCGACAGGCGATCTGGCCGGATCTGCTGGATGTTCGCAATGATTGTCTTGTCCGCACACACGTCGTCACGCAATGGCAAGCCTTCAGGCCACCTGTGCGACAACCACTTCGATTCCCATCGCGCGGACCTCGTGGACTATGGCAGGGGAAACATCGCTGGAAGTGATGATCGTGTCAAGATCCTCCACGGTGCCGAACTTGTGCGCAGCGGTCCGGGTGAATTTGTCTGCGGTTGCGACCAGGATGGAACGACGCGAGGACATGAGCACGGCGCGCTTGACGTGGGCATCATCCCAGCCTGCAACGGTCAGACCGCTATCCAGGTCCGCAGCGCAGGCGCCGATGATGGCCACATCGAAACGCATCGCCGAGACCGCGTCTGCGGTGCCCGCTCCGACGAAGGCCAGCTCATCGAAGCTCAACGTCCCGCCGGGCACGATTACCTGGTTTCCCGGTTTCTGATTCAGCGCCTCCGCGGCCCTCAGGGACAAAGCCATGGCGGTGATGCCAATGCCAGCCAGTTCTTGCGCCACTGCCAGTGCCGTGGTTCCGTTATCGATCAGCACCGAATCACCGGGCCTGACGTGGCTCGCTGCCAGCTGCGCCAAGGCGTTCTTGATTTCCGTGGCTTCAGCCCGGCGGAGATCGAAAGGAAACTCAGCACCTCTTGCCGGCGCCGGAGCTGCTCCACCCCTGACCCGGCGTAGTGACCCCTGTTCGGCCAGTTCGCTAAGGTCCCTGCGAATCGTGATCGCCGAGGTGCCCGCGAGCTGTGCAAGAGCGTGCACGTCCTGCACTCCGGAATTAACACTCCTGATGATCATTCGATGGCGTTCTGATCGTTGCATGTGATCATTTTGATGCATATTTTGCTCGTATGGCAACACTACAAAGACCTGGATTTACGGCCACCGCAGGCGTGGGGATGATGTTCACAAGCAATGGCGCGATCTTCGCGGCGCTGCTTCCCTGGTATCCGCTGATTGCCGATCGTCTGGGGCTCAGTTCCATCGAGTTCGGTTTCATTGTCGCGTCCTTCGCTGTGGGCGCGCTGGTCTCCTCGGCCCTGCCGGCGCCGCTGATTGCCCGTTTCGGGGCTCTGAGAATTGCCGTGGCGGGAACCCTGCTGCTGGCCGCGGCCATTGCCAGCTCGGCGTGGGCAGATAGTGGATGGAACTTCGCGCTGTGCATTTTCCTGGCCGGGTTCTTCGACGCGGTCGTGGACGTTGCGCAGAACGTCGCGGGCATCAGGGTCCAGGATGTGGTGGGACGCTCCATCCTTTCCTCGATGCATGCTTTCTGGAGCTTGGGAGCGCTGGCGGGCGGCGTTGTATCCACCACTGTTGCGGCGTCGGGGCTCCTGGACATGAAGATCTACCTGGCGCTGGTGGCTATTCTTTGCAGCGCGATAGTCTTCTCCGGCAGCCTGATGAGCAGCCAGGCTGTCTCCCGTCTCATCCTTGAACCAGAGACCGGTTCGGCAGGAGCTCATGGCCAGAAGAGTCGGCGTTTGCTGCTCGGTGCGACGATGCCGCTGATTATCATCGCGATTTGCGGAACCATAGTGGAAGATGTCGCGAACAACTGGGCAGCCATGGCCGGGGTGCAAATCGGCGGACTTCAAGTTCAAGCGGCGGGAGTCGTCTTCTCCGTCATGGTGGGAAGCCAATGCATTGGGCGCTTTGCCGGCGATCTCATGATTCACCGTTTCGGGGCGTCGGCCGTGGCGCGCGTCGGCGGGGCGTTGATAGCCCTCGGCGGAATCTTGATCGTCAGCACCAACGGCAACAGCGTGACGCTGTTTGCCGGAGTGGCGCTTGCGGGCTACGGATCGGCAACGCTGGTGCCCAGCGCGTTGAGTGCCGCGGCGAGGATCCCGGGCGTCAGCCAAGGAGCCGGCGTCACGCTCGTCAGCTGGTTGATGCGCGCAGGCTTCCTCCTCACGAGCCCGATGATCGGCAGTGTCGCAGAAGCGGCCGGACTGCGCTGGGGTCTCGGCTTTATCCTGCTCGTTGGGTTGGCTGTCGTCCTTCTTGCGCCGGCACTGAAGAACTCCACGCCAACCCCCATCCAACAGGAGGCAAAACCTTGATCAGGGTGAACCATATCGGATTGTATGTTCACGACTTGGAACGTGCCCGTGAGTTCTACGAGCACTTTTTCGGTGCTACTGCGGGAGGAAAATACCATAATCCCCGAACCGGGTTCGAGTCGTATTTCCTGTCCTTCGAAGAAGGACTCCGATTGGAGCTGATGACTCGTCCTGGCCTGTTGGAAGGGGGACCGGCGCAAAAACCAGGATGGAACCATCTCGCGATTTCTACTGGTTCTGCTGCAGCAGTGGATGACTTGACCAGGCAATTGGCGCTCGCCGGCTATCCGGCCAGCAGCGGGCCGCGTACCACCGGGGATGGCTATTACGAAAGTGTCATTCCCGACCCAGAGGGCAATCTGATTGAAATAACCATATAGCGGAACGTGCGGGCGGAATACAGCAACAGGCCCGAAGGATCACCGAGTCATGGTCCATGCCAGGGCAATCTGTGCGAGGATCAGGCGATCTTACGGGAAGGAAACTTGCGTGACGGAGGGCACGGCATCAGTGGCCCGTTTTCCGATACGGGGCACGGGGCAAAAACCAGCGCCCGCGGTGATGAGCGGGCATGTGCTGGCGCCTCGAGTGGCATCATGGCGACGCCGGATTTTCACTGCTGGCGGCGAACTTGGCGAGCGGCACGGCCAACTGTCAGCATGTTGCAGGAAACGGCGCCAAGGCCGTTTCCTGCGCCGGGGGTGATCGGTCCGCAATATCGAGCCAAGAAAATCAATTCTTCAAACAGGTGCGGTGATCGATGCCGATCAGGATAGGAATTCCGCCCAAGTCTCGCGATCCGGTGCCCAATACCTGCCGCAAGACACCAGTGTTTCGTGGTGCTTTGCTCCTATGAGTGCTGGCTGCTGCTTGGCCTGGGAACACTCGCGCCACCTGCCAATGGGCCCGCTTGTCAATCGTTCTGCAGAGAACCATGGTTGGGCAGATCCTGTCTCTGCCGGATCTGGAGCTGCCCAACGACGGCTAACTGGAAAAGGCTGATTGGCTATTCTGCGCCAGTGGATGCCAGAGCTTGCCGCGGGACTGGCAACTGGTATCGCTTGCCCGCGAAGCCCGGCGCCTGCATGGCATGGCAAGAAGGGACAACGTGGGCTACGGCAGTGTTTTTCCAGAACTTCACGCGGAATTCGGCAATCGTCACCGAGCTGAGACGGTCGAAGAATTCTCCGATGGTGACCGTGGCAGGGGAGGGGGCAACGACGCGCAGCGCCGATTGCGGGGTGGTGATGTGGAGCATGCGCAGCTCGTCGCTGCGGGGATCGAGCATGGCGACCAATACTGCTTGACCGTGGATGGAGACCATCGCCATCACGTCATTAAGCGGTTCGCTGGAGCGGGCCATCACGATGGGCATTCCCGGTGCCCAGCCGTATGAAGCCAAATGGGACTTGCCCTCACGGGTGGCGAGAAAATCGGCGACCCTCACGGCGGTCTGGGTTCTAGCAATTCGGCCTGGCATTGTAGATTCTTCCCCTTCTTGCATTCCTCAGTGAATATGGTTCATCCCAGGGCCCTGTTGCGATGCATCTGAGCATCATCGACCGGCCCGGTTTTCGTGGACCATCGAGTGATCCACAGTGGCCATGGTGCTGCACTAGGCCATGCTCAAATCTGCGTGCGTCCCACCTGTCTCTGGCCGGAAGCCTTCGGTGGCGGTCAGAGCCGGGGTTGCGAAGGGATCGTCCAACCAGCCGGCGCAGTGCCCGGAATCGTGCGGGTGTTCTGGCTGCGGCAAGAGATTCTCGCGGCCGGCCACGGCGAACTGCAGGTTGCGCACTTCGAACTGGATACCCAGGGCCTGCTCCATCTGCGGCAACAGGTGGTCATTGACGTACTGCATCAGCGCCGTGACGTGTTCTTCGCTCTTTGCTGTGCAGGCCAGGTTGACGACCAGCTTTTCCGGGGTTCCCTGGATAGTGCAGAACGCCGAATGAACGGTGCTCTTGAGTTCGCATTGCTGTGTCCCGAAGAAGGCTATGTCCCGCATCCTCGCCGCCCACGCGTTGTTGCCTGCGTTTTTCTTATCTGCGGAAACTGCTAACTGCTCTTTCATCTTGTGCTCCGGCACTGGTCAGTGTTTCGTAGTAGAATATATGTAGACTGGCTAACTATTAGATAGGCTACATTATTTTTTTCAGAAAAGGCAAGCGGGGATTTCGAAGTGAGGAGCGGAAGACCCTCAGATTCCTTGGGCATTGTGCTCTTATCCGACGAAAGGAGTTCTCATGAGCAGCTATGAGGCGAGTGGATATTGGTATGGTGACGGACAGTCGGCTCCGGAGGCCGTTGTCCTGCTGAACCTCATGCGCCGCTATCGCGACGCAGAGCGGACCATGCGCGCCAATACCCGCGGATCCATGGGGATGAACGAGACCGACATGACTGCTTTGCGCTTCTTGCTGGGAGCGCATCGGAAGGGCGAAGTGCCGCGTCAGCGTGATTTCGCCGAGAAACTCGGGATATCCAATGCCTCGGTCTCGGCCCTGATTGACAGGCTCTGCCGCGACGGGTACGCGCAACGGGTCATGCATCCGGCCGACCGCAGATCGGTGGGGATTGTCCCAACCCAGTACAGCGACACCGAGGTTCGCGGAACTTTGCAGCAGATGCATGAGCGGATGATGTCTGCGGTTGATGGGCTGAACGCGGAAGAGCGAAAGGCAGCCGCAAAATTCCTGCATGCCCTCATAGCCAGCGTGGAATGGAATGACGTTGATCTGGGCCATGCGGCGCAGCGCGATCACGAGCTTCGCGATGTCCCCGGGAGCAACCTTGCATCTTCCTAGGGCAGGACAGCGGCCGCAGCCCCTGGGCAAGGTTCCCTGGCTGATTCTGGAGAAAACCTTGAAGCGGATGCTCAAGCTGTGCTGGATGCGTAGGTTGAAGCCCTGCAGAAATAGGTGACTACATGAGAGAGGGTGATGTCAATGCCACGCAGGCGCATTGAAGTCAGTGTCAGCCATGACGAGTTCGAAGACCTCAACAACGCGCTCGAAGACCACCGCAATGGATTCACGGATATGGCGGAGGAAGCATCCAACGGACTTGGCCTGGAACCCGAGTACTGGGCGGGCCGGGCCAATGAAGTCCAAAGCCTGCTCGAAAAAGTCAACGAGCACAGCCGCGAGGAACCAGCGGCAGCCGACGACTCGAGTCGGCCCCCGGGATCCGGGCAGCGGCCGGGCCGCGAGGCGCAGTCGGACTCGCGTGACTAGGCCGTGCGGTGGACCGAATAATTCGGGATCAGCATTGACCGCGGGCGCGCCCTTTTGAAGGGCGCGCCCGTGGTCAGTGTCGTGATAGCTAGGCGCGCTTGCGGGTCAGCAGGCCCCAGATGACGAGGACAACGAGCGAGCCGCCAATAGCCAGCAGCCAGGTGGAGAGCGACCAGAACTGGTTGATTCCCACATTGAAGATCGCGGAGCCGATCCATCCGCCAACGAGTGCGCCGACGATGCCCAAGAGCAGCGTCGCGATCCATCCGCCGCCCTGCTGCCCGGGCTTGATGGCCTTGGCGATAGCTCCGGCGATCAGTCCCAAAACGATCCATCCTAGAATGCCCATGGAGATTTCTCCTCTGCTCGGTTTCACGGTGCTCCGGTGGTGCCGGCTGGCACCGCCTTCCAGATAAGCAAGGTACTAGAAGCCGCTGGAGCATCGATGCCAAGCTGGGTGCTTCCTGGGAACCTGGCGCTGGCGATGCCCGGAAAATCGCCTTGGCAATTAGCACATCCAAGAGCTGTGGAGCAACGCATCTTGTAGGATCGGGCGGGCGCGGCAAGGGATCCTGATTGCTTCGGCCCAGCAAGCAGGCATTCTGGCAGTACAAAGGCCGGGCATCTGTTCAGGGTGAACAGCTGCCCGGCCTTTGTACTGCTAGCGCCTAGCTGGCGGACGTGGCCAGCGAGAGCCCGCGCAGGCGATCCATCTGCGGATCGTACAGCGGGTCATCAACCACGGTGGCGGCAATCGGGTTGCCGAAGTACTCGATCTGGACCGAGTCGCCGGTTTCCACCGACAGCGGAAGCCAGGCGTAGGCGATCGGCTTGCGGACCGTGTAGCCGTAGGCGGCGCTGGTGACGTAGCCGGCAGGCTTGCCGTTGACGTACACCGGCTCCTTGCCCAGGACCACCGACACGCCATCATCAACGGTCAGGCAGCGCAGGCGCTTGGTGGCCGCCGCGGCGCGCTCGGCCAGGGCCGACTTGCCGACGAAGTCCACGGTCTTGGCGGCCTTGACCGCAAAGCCCAGGCCAGCCTGTTCCGGCTCGTGCTCGCTGGTCATATCGGTGCCGAAGGAGCGGAAGCCCTTCTCCAGTCGCATGGAGTTGAAGGCCTCGCGGCCGCCGGCAATGATGCCCTGTTCTTGGCCGGCCTCGAAGAGCACGTCCCAGAGCTTGGCGCTGACATCCGCCGAAGCGTAGAGCTCCCAGCCGAACTCGCCCACGTAGGACAGGCGCATGGCGGTGACCGGGATGCCGGCAATGGAGATCTGCTTGGTGCGGAAGTACTTCAGGCCCTCGTTGCTCATGTCATCGTCGGTGACCTTGTTCATCACGTCCAGGGCCAGCGGGCCCCATAGGCCGATGCACGAGGTGCCGGCGGTGATATCGCGCACCGCGGCCCACTTGCCCGGGTTGGCGGCGTTGAACTTCTTGGCCTCGCGGTTCAGGTAGGCGACATCCACATTCGAGTTGATGCCGGCCTGGTAGACCTCGTCGGACAGGCGCGCCACGGTGATGTCGCTGGTGATGCCGCCGGCGGCATCGAGCAGCAGGGTGTAGCTGACCATGCCCGGGGCACGCAGCATGTTGGCCGTGGTCAACCCCTGCAGCAGTTCACCGGCACCCGGGCCGGTGACCTCGACGCGCTTGAGCGGGGTCATGTCGAACATGGCCACCGCGGTGCGGGTCTTCCAGGCTTCCACCGCGGCGATCGGGGAGTGGAACTTGTCGGACCAGGCATCGCGTTCCGGAGCGGCCCATTCCTCGGGCAGCGACTCCAGCAGCGCGGCGTTGGCCTCGTACCAGTGCGGGCGCTCCCAGCCGGTGCCTTCCAGGAAGAAGGCGCCGAGTTCCTGCTGGCGGGAGTAGAACGGGGAGGTGCGCACGGCGCGCGGCTTGGTGCGCGGCTCCAGCGGGTGGCGGACGTCGTAGATTTCCACGAAGTTCTGCTGCGAGGTCTCGCTGACATACTCCTTGGTGGTCTGCACGTCCTCGAAGCGGTTCAGGTCGCAGTCGCTCAAATCGGTGCTCGAGGTGCCGGTGGCGATCAATTCGGCCACGGCCTTGGCGATGCCCGGAGCGTGGGTGACCCAGACGGCCTCGGCCGCGTAGAAGCCCTCGACTTCCTTTGACTGGCCGACCAGTGAGCCGCCGTCCGGGGTAAAGGAGAAGATGCCGTTGAAGCCGCGCTGGATCTGGGTGTTGCGCAGATCCGGCAGCAGTTCCTGGGTGGCTTCCCACTCGGCGGCGAAGTCCTCGGGGGTGAAGTCCAGCGAGGAAGGCATGCGCTCGTGGGTGATCTCCTCGGGGCGGTAGGACTTGAGGGTATCGAGGTCCACCGGCATCGGGCGGTGGGCGTAGGAGCCGATGCCGATCCGGTCGCCCCATTCGCGGTAGTAGAGGTCTCGGTCCTGGTAGCGCAGGATCGGGCGGCTGGCGCCGTTGGGCAGCTCGTTGACGCCGGCCAGCGATGGGGCCGGGGTGGTCCAGACGAACTGGTGGCCCAGCGGCAGCAGCGGGATCGAGGTGCCGGCCATCTCGCCGATCTTCGGGCCCCAGAAGCCGGCGCAGGAGACGACGATGTCGGCCTCGAAGCGGTCCTCGCCGCAGATCACCGCGGTGACCTTGCCGCCGGAGACCTCGATGTCGGTGACGATGGTGCGGTCGCGGAATTCCACGCCCGCGGCCTTGGCGCGTTCCATGACCAGCGCGGTGCCCTTGGCGGCCAGGGCCAGGCCGTCGCCCGGGGTGAACAGGCCGCCCAGCACCTTGCCTTCGGCCAGCATCGGGAATTTCTTCAGGCATTCGTCGGCGTCGATGACCTCGGCCTCGACCCCGTAGGAGCGGTTCCAGCCGGCGCGGCGGTGCAGGTCGGCCAGGCGCTCTTCATTGGTCGCGATCTCCAGGCCGCCCACCGGGAGGAAGGAGCTGGTGCCGTCGGGGCCGATCAGGGAGCTGAGCTTCTTGATGGTGTACTGGGCGAACTCCGTCATGGACTTGGACGGGTTGGAGGAGTACACCAGCCCCGGAGCATGCGAGGTGGAGCCGCCGGGAATGCTCAGCGGACCCTGCTCGATGACCAGGGTGTTGGTGTGGCCCAGCAGGGCCAGCTCGTCGGCCAGGTTGGCGCCGACAATGCCGGCGCCGATGATGATGACCCGAGGGGAAACAGGGGACATGGTGACTCCTTTAAAACTGGTTGGCTAAGTGTGTGGCGGAACTGGCGACTAGGCGTCGATGACCAGATCCGAGGTAGCGGTGGAACAGCACGGGAGGAATTTGCCGGCGGAGATCTCCCGGGCACGGATGCCGCCCTGGTGGTTCATGGTCACCTCGCCGGAAAGCTTGACGACCTTGCACGAGCCGCACATGCCCTCCTGGCAGTTGGCGCCGATGCGCACCCCGGCGCGCTGGGCCGGGCCCAGGATCTTTTCCTCGGGGTTGATCTTGACGTTGATCCCCGAGCGCACGAAGCTCATGGTGATGGTGCCTTCGCCCACGGTCTCGAAGCCCGAGGTATCTGGCGGAAGCTGCTCATCGACCGGTTCGGCGGCCGGCACCGGAGCGTCGGCTGCAACCGCGATCAGCTCCTGGCCGCTGGCCTCGATGGTGCCGGTTTCGTCGTAGTCGGGTTCGTACATGCCCAGCTCCGGCGGCTGGCTCTCGTAGAACTCCTCCACCGACTCGGCCACTTCCTCGGCGATGGACTCGGCCAGCACGATCTCCTTCTGGTATTCCAGCAGGGTCTTGCGGTCGCCCGAGAAGAACTCCATGAAGACCGAGGTGTCATCCACCCCGACCTCGCGCAGCAGCTGCGTGGCCGAGTTCAGGTAGCCTTCGGGTCCGCAGGCGAATACCTTGCGGCCGTTGGCATCCGGGGCGACCTCGTTGATCATCTTCGCCGAGAGCCGGCCGGAGAAGCCCTTCCAGCTCTTGGGCTTGTCGCGGTCGCCCAGGGAGTAGAACACCTTGATGCGGGTGTCGACCTTGGAAATATATTCCAGCTCCTGCCAGAAGGCGAAGTCCCCGGGCACGGTGCCGTGGCAGAGCACGATCACATCGGCCTGGCCGGGCAGGGAGTGGATGGTGCGCACCATGGACATGATCGGGGTGATCCCGGCACCGGCGGACAAGAACAGGTAGCGGGCCCGGCGGTCCGAGTCGCCCAGGTGGAAGGCCCCGACCGGTCCGAGCATATCCAGCACCATGCCCGGACGCAGGTTCTCGTGCGCCCACGAGGAGACCAGGCCCTTGGGATCGCGCTTGATGCTGACATTGAAGGTCCACGGAACGGTGGGCGCGCTGGAAATGGAGTAGCTGCGGTCCACCGTGTCTTCGCCGTCGCCATAAACAGGGAAGGCGATGTTCAGGTACTGGCCGGCGCGGAAGGCCAGCGGCGCGCCATCGAGGCGGCGGAAGACGAAGGTCATCAGCCCGCCGGCTTCCTCGATGTTCTGCACGCATTCAGCCAGGAACTCCTGCGGGTGCCAGGGGCCCAGCGCCTTGGCGGCGCTGGCTGCCTGGTCCTGGGTGCTGAGCACCCGGTTCCATGGCATTTCCAATCCGCGGATGCGCTGCGCGGTGGAGGTTCCCACTATGGTTGCGCCTTCGCTCATGCCAGGTGCTCCAGCACGCGCTGGGTGTACCAGTTGATGAAGGCCTCGACCTGGTATTCGCTCTTCATGTACGGGCCCTGCTGGTAGGCGGGGCTGCCTGCGCCTCTCTGGCACAGTTCCACGAAGGCCTTGTCCTGGATGTTGGTCTGCTTCCAGGTGTGGGTCAGCTTCTCCAGGTCGTAGTCGACGCCTTCCACGGCGTCATCGGCCACCAGCCAGGTGGTGCGCACCAGGGTCTGGTGCTCGTTGATCGGATAGGCGCCGAAGGTGATCACGTGGTCGGACTGGAAGTGGAACCAGGAATTGGGCTGCAGGTGCATGGAGCAGCGGCCCAGGCGGAAGTCGCGCAGATCGCCCAGCAGCTTCTTGGACAGGCGGCGGCCGTCAGGGGAGAAGGACTCGCCCTCGCCATCCAGGGATTCGCGGGAGATGCGGATGCCGGCGATGCGGGTGTCGAGCTCCTCGACGACCTCATAGGGCAGCCCGTAGCGGCGGCAGCGTTCTTCCAGCGCCTCCTTGGCAGCCTTGTTGCGCTCCCAGACCTCTTCCAGGTGCGGCGGGACCAGTTCATCGGTCAGGCCCCAGGTCGGGAACAGCGAGCAGGCCAGTTCCGGGTGCCCATCGCAGTGGTAGCACTCGCGGTTGTTTTCCATCACCAGCTTCCAGTTGCCTTCTTCGATGATGTCCTGCTGGTAGGCGACCTTGGCGCTGCCCAGGTCGTGCGGTGCCAGGTAGGGCTCGAAGATCGCGGAGACCTCGTCGAAGTCGGTCGGCGGCTCGGCGGCGATGGAGACGAAGATCAGGCCTGCGTGGATGCGGCCGTGGGCGCGCTTGAGAGCGAAGCAGTTCTTGTCGAAGTCGATTTCGCCAGGGGAGGAGGCGTGGATCAGGTCGCCTTCGGGCGAGTAGGTCCAGGAGTGGTAGCCGCAGACCAGGTTGCCGGTGCTGCCGGCGGACTCGGTCAGGACCCGGGCGCCGCGGTGGCGGCAGACGTTGTGCAGGACGTTGACCCCGCCATCATCGGTGCGCAGCACGATCAGCGAATGCGGACCGTAGTCCAGGGTGACGTAGTCGCCTGGCTCTGGCACTTCGGCCACGCTAGCGGCAAAGAGCCAGTGGGTGCCGAAGATGGCTTCCATCTCGACCTTGAAGATCGCTGGGTCGGTGTAGAACGGAGCTTCAAGGGAAAAGCCCTTGCGCCGGTTCTGGAAGAGTTCGGTAATTTCGGCGAGCTGTTGAGTCTCCACAGTCGAAGCGAGCTTGCCACGCGTGCTGCGCGCGGCACTTACCGAAGCGGTCATCTGTTACTCCTAGAAACACAGCGCCTGAGCGCCCTTGAGGTGTGGTGGTGCGGTGAGCTGGATCACGAAAATGATCAACCGCATGAATCGAGACTAGGAATAATTAGTGTCCATGAAAAGCGCAAGATTTCGAATGAAATCATGCACAATTGATGCATGATTGATCCACGCTTGAGCACCCTCCGGGTCTTCTCTTCCACCGGCAATGTGGCACGGACTGCGGAACTGACCGGATACTCGCCATCGGCGGTCTCGGCGCAGCTGCGCGAGCTGCAGCGCGGCCTGGGGATCCAGCTGCTGATCAAGGACGGGCGGGGGGTGCGGCTGACCGCTGCCGGGCGGCACTTTGTGGCGGGCCTGGACTCGATTGTGACGCAGTGGGAGCTGCTGATGGCCTCCTCGCGCACCGCCTCGGGGCAGCTGCAGGCGAGCTTTGGCCTCGGCGGATTTTCCACTGCGGCTGCCGAGCTGCTCGCCCCGCTGGCAGCCAAGCTGCGCACCAGCCGGCCGGAGATGGAAGTGCGGCTGGTCGAGGCCCAGCCTCAGCGCTGCCTGGACCTGCTGCTTTCCGAGCGCATCGACCTGGCGGTGATCGTGGCCAGCCAGTCGCAGACCGGCACCCTGGTGCAGGCCCGGTTCGAGCAGACGGTCCTGCTCGATGATCCGCTGGATGTGGTGCTGCCTGCCGACCATCGGCTGGCAATGAACAAGTCGGTGTCCCTGGAGCAGCTGGCTGATGATCCGTGGATTACCGAAGCCGAGCATTCGGTGTACCGGGCGCTTTTTGTCGCCGCCTTCACCTCGCTGGGCGTGACCCCGCACATTGCCCATGAAGCGGTGGAGTGGGAAACCATGATTGCGTTCATCGGGGCCGGGCTGGGGGTTGGCTTGCTGCCGCGGCTGGCCACGCTGGGCAGCGTCGAGAATGTGGTGCGCCGTCGCATTACCGGCGTGGCCAAGCCCTCGCGCCGTATTGTCGCGGTCACCCGCAAGGGATCCCTGGGTTCTCCGATGATCGAGGAATCCTTGAAAATTCTGCAGGACACGGCCAAGGAAATTATTTCCCAGCGGTCAGCCGAAGAACTGGACTGATTTGCCGGGCAGAAACGACGGCATCCGACGCTGATTGCGACGCAACGCTATTGACATGGATCACACACATGAGGAGACTTTCCTACATCCGATTAGTATCCAACTGATATTTCATGCGAAAGGTCTGGCATGGGCAACCTAGCAGTAAGTTATGCAGGAGCGGGCAAAGTCGAGCTGATCGACACCCCGTACCCGGAATTCGAATTGAAGGATGGCCCGGGAGTCCACCCGGCCAACATCGGGCGCCAAGTCCACCACGGCGTCATCCTCAAGACCATCGCCACCAACATTTGCGGCTCTGACCAGCACATGGTCCGCGGCCGCACCACCGCACCGGAAGGCCTGGTACTCGGCCACGAGATCACCGGCGAGGTTGTGGAAGTCGGCCGCGACGTCGAATTCCTCAAGGTCGGCGACGTGGTTTCGGTGCCCTTCAACATCTCCTGCGGACGCTGCCGGAACTGCAAGACCGGGCAGACCGGCATCTGCCTGAACGTGAACCCGGATCGCCCGGGCTCCGCCTA
>Ga0302349_1001923_pt1 | contig 14255 bp, 16 predicted proteins | sample PhyAR1_FD_202176 | JGI IMG/M metagenome (GOLD analysis project Ga0302349, IMG submission 202176) | Leaf surface microbial communities from alfalfa plants in UC Gill Tract Community Farm, Albany, California, United States - DLSL A.R1... | ecosystem: Host-associated > Plants > Phyllosphere >...
AGAAGATGCCTACGAGTGCCATGAGTAAAATAACCTCTTAAATCCTGATGATGAGATGTGTGCCGCAGCACATTTCAGCGAATAATAGCAGACGAGAGAAAACCGGTGAACGGTTAAAGCCCCGACATTTGCCTCTGCGTGCGATTTGCCCGCATTAATCCAGTTTGAGCTGTGCCAGTAGCATCTGTTCAATCAGTTCGCTACGGCTGAGATTGCGCTGTTCTGCCAGCGTATTGAGTGCATCGACGGCGTCACTGTTCATTTTCAGTTCGACACGACGAAGCCCGCGTCCTTTGTCACGTTTCAGTTGATTGCGCTTGTTAATGCGCAGCTGTTCATCACGCGAAAGCGGACTGGTTTTGGGTCGACCAGGGCGGCGCTCATCAGCAAAGAGATCGAGCGTCGTGCGGTCAGTCTGTTCTTTTGCCATGGCTTAGTAAAACTGAATGGGGGCGGGCGCCAGACACTCACCGCGCAGATTATAAATTATTGGCCATTGCCGCAGCAAAACTGACCCGCGGCAAAATTTTAGCGCGCCATCATACTTCACGCTTACGCCGGACGCCAATCCTAAACCTTTGCCGCCATCTATTTGCTTTTAAAGCGCAAAAAAGCGACGGACACTGCGCAAAACGGCATCGGGTTTCTCTGCATGAACCCAGTGTCCTGCGCCACCGATCACATGCGCCTGAGCGGCCGGGAACTGCTGCAGCAACGCATCGCGATAGCTGTTATCCAGGTAGCTGGAGTCGCCGCCGCGAATAAACAGCGCCGGGTGATTCCAGGCGGGAACCGGCTGCCAGCCAGATATCGTGGTGTAGTTATCCCACAGCACCGGGACATTGAAGCGCCACTCCCCCTCCTGGAAGGATTTCAGCAGGAACTGGATCACCCCTTCTTCCTCGATCAGCGTTCGCATGACCTTCGCCGCCTCGCTGCGGGATGAGACGCCCGCATCGGTGACGGCACGAATGGCGGCAAATATCTGGTCATGACGGCGCGTCTGGTAATCCACCGGGGCGATATCGATCATCACCAGGCGCTCAATGCGTTCCGGCACCAGCGCGCTCATGGTCATGGCGATTTTACCGCCCATCGAGTGTCCGATCACCGCGACGCGATCAATGCCATGTGCATCCAGTGTTTCGACCATATCCTGCGCCATTACAGCGTAGTTCATCTCGTCAGATCGTGGTGAAAGTCCGTGGTTGCGGACATCTACCTGCAGCAACGGACCGGCATCTTTCAGCCCGCGCGCCAGCACGCCAAGGTTATCGAGACTGCCAAACAGACCGTGAATAAGCAGGATGGGCAGAGAATCAGCAGGGGATTGTTCAGTTTGCAGACGGGCGTTCAAAATCATAGCAAAGTTCTTAAGTTTGAGACCTGAGCTTAGGTTATCATGGTTTCACCTTTTCAGGCGCGCCGGTTCCGGCGGCATTAGGACATATTCTGACTTTTGCCCGTAAACCGTTTGATTGCTAACAACCCGCCTGACTTTAACTTTATAATCCTGATGTTAGAACCCACACACCCTTTGAATTGCCTGACTATACTCAGAGCTTTTCAGGAAACAGGTGGTTCTGTCATGAGAAAGAACCGTACGGAATAAGATGAAAACGATCGAAGTTGACGAAGAGCTCTACCGTTATATTGCCAGCCACACGCAACACATTGGTGAAAGCGCATCCGACATTCTGCGTCGTATGCTGAAGTTCACGGCCGGTCAGACTGCGCCCGCGGCGCCTGCGCAAAACGCGGCATCCGGTGCGGCGAAAGAGACTCAGCCTGCGGTGGTCGGTTCACGTCCACAGGATCGGGTACGCGCCATGCGCGAGCTGATGCTGTCTGATGAATATGCGGAGCAGAAGCGGGCGGTTAATCGCTTTATGCTAATCTTGTCAACGCTCTATCGTCTTGATACCGCAGCCTTTGCTGAGGCGACTGCATCTCTGCAGGGCCGTACCCGCGTCTATTTTGCGGGTGATGAGCATACGCTGTTGCAAAATGGCACCCATACTAAGCCGAAGCACGTACCCGGCACACCGTACTGGGTGATCACTAATACCAATACTGGTCGCAAATGCAGCATGGTCGAACACATCATGCTCTCCATGCAGTTCCCGCAGGAACTGACAGAGAAAGTTTGCGGCACCATTTAAACTGAAGCGTCAGGGAGAAGCGCCAATGGCCAATCACCCCCGTGCCGGGCAACCCGCCCAGCAGAGCGATTTGATTAACGTTGCACAATTAACGTCACAATATTATGTCCTGCAGCCCGATGTGGCGAACCCGGAACATGCGGTGAAGTTTGGCACCTCTGGCCATCGCGGTAGTGCAGGGCGTCAGAGCTTCAACGAGATGCACATTCTGGCGATTGCTCAGGCGATCGCTGAAGAGCGTAAAAAGAACGGCATCACCGGTCCGTGCTACGTCGGTAAAGATACGCACGCGCTGTCCGAGCCGGCGATTCTGTCGGTACTGGAAGTGCTGGCAGCGAACGGTGTTGATGTGATCGTGCAGCAGGACAATGGTTATACGCCAACGCCTGCTATCTCGAACGCCATTCTTGAGCACAATAAAGCGGGTGGCGCACTGGCCGACGGCATCGTGATTACCCCTTCGCACAACCCACCAGAAGATGGCGGCATCAAGTACAATCCACCTAACGGCGGACCGGCTGATACCAACGTCACCAAAGTGGTTGAAGATCGTGCCAATCAGCTGATCAAAGATGGCCTGAAAGAGGTCAAACGTCTGCCGATCGATCAGGCACTGGCCAGCGGTCATGTGGTCGAGAAAGATCTGATCCAGCCTTACGTTGAAGGTCTGGCGCAGGTGATCGACTTCCCGGCGATTCAGAAAGCTGGTCTGAAAATCGGCGTTGATCCGCTGGGTGGTTCCGGTATTGCTTACTGGCAGCGTATCGCCGAGCACTACAAGCTGGACCTGACGCTGGTGAATGACGCGGTCGATCAGACTTTCCGCTTCATGCATCTGGATAAAGATGGCGTGGTTCGTATGGACTGCTCATCAGAGTGCGCCATGGCAGGCCTGCTGGCTTACCGTGACAAGTTCGATCTGGCATTCGGTAACGATCCCGATTATGACCGTCACGGCATTGTGACCCCGGCGGGTCTGATGAATCCTAACCACTATCTGGCGGTGGCGATCAACTACCTGTTCCAGCATCGTCCGCAGTGGGGCCAGGACGTTGCCGTGGGTAAAACGCTGGTTTCCAGCGCAATGATCGACCGTGTGGTTAACGATATTGGTCGTAAGCTGGTTGAAGTCCCGGTTGGCTTTAAATGGTTCGTTGATGGTCTGTATGACGGCAGCTTTGGTTTCGGCGGCGAAGAGAGCGCCGGTGCCTCATTCCTGCGCTTCGATGGTACGCCATGGTCAACCGACAAAGACGGCATCATCATGTGCCTGCTGGCAGCAGAGATCACCGCTGTTACCGGTAAAAACCCGCAGCAGCACTACGATGAACTGGCTGAGCGCTTTGGTGCGCCAAGCTACAACCGTCTGCAGGCCTCAGCGACTTCTGCGCAGAAAGCCGCGCTGTCGAAGCTGTCCCCTGAGATGGTGAGCGCCGATACGCTGGCCGGTGATCCAATCACCGCGCGACTGACCGCTGCACCAGGTAATGGCGCATCGATTGGTGGTCTGAAAGTGATGACGGACAACGGCTGGTTCGCTGCCCGTCCGTCAGGCACCGAAGACGCCTACAAAATCTACTGTGAAAGCTTCCTGGGTGCCGAACACCGCGCGCAGATCGAGAAAGAAGCGGTTGAGATTGTCAGCGAAGTGCTGAAAAACGCCTGAGTCATCGGGCAGTGAAAAAGGCGCCGCGGGCGCCTTTTTTTATGGCATAAAGCGGTAGCCAATGCCGGTTTCGGTCAGCAGATGTACCGGCTGGGTTGGGTTCGCTTCCAGCTTTTGCCGCAGATGTCCCATATAGATGCGCAGATAGTGGCTGTGCTCTACTGCATTCGGTCCCCATACCTGGCTCAGCAGCTGGCGCTGGGTCAGCACTTTGCCGGCATTGTTAAGCAGGATGCTTAACAGGCGAAACTCTATCGGGGTGAGATGGATCTCCTCACCGCTACGCTGTACCCGCCGCGCAGCAAAATCGACACTGACATCCGCAAAACTGACGCGGGCATCGGGCTGCTGGCTGCTGTGACGCCGCAACGCCACCCGGACGCGTGCCAGCAGTTCACCAATGCCGAACGGCTTGGTCAGATAGTCATCAGCTCCGGCGTCCAGCGCCGCGATTTTATCCTGCTCGTCGCTGCGCGCTGACAGTACAATCACCGGCACCGCGCTCCACTGACGCAGGTCACGGATAAAATCGGTGCCATCACCATCCGGCAGGCCTAAATCAAGGATCACCAGATCGGGCTTACGCGTTGCGGCCTCAATCAAGCCGCGTTGCAACGTATCGGCATCGAAGACTTTCAGGGCTTCATTTTCCAGCGCCAGCCGGACAAAGCGGCGGATCTCTTTTTCATCTTCAACGATTAAAACCGTGGTCACGCAAACCTGCCTTGAGTAAACAGTGAGGTCATACTTTACCAATAAATTATTCTGCCGTCCGTGCCGGTTGCGCAGGGCTGGGTTCAACCTGACGGTAACTCACGGGTAACAATTATGTAACTTAATTACAGGTTAATTCTTAAACGGCAAAATTCCGGTCAAATAAGTGGTCAGATGAGTAGTAAAATTACACAATACGGCGTAATCTTAGACACAGATCACACTCACACCTTTTAACTGACCGGGAGGCGATAACCATGTATCAGGCTTATCCACGTTCCAAAATCATTTTGCGTCGCACGCTGGTGGTGCTTCTCGGCGTCGTGGCGTTACCGGTGATGCTGTTTCGTCAGGATCGCGCGCGTTTCTACAGCTATCTGCATCGGATGTGGTGCAAAACCAGCGCGAAGCCGGTATGGCTGGCGCAATCTGAAGCTGCCGGCGGCGCTTTCTGGTAAGGGCGTTTCCCGCTGAATCAGCCTGGTCACCTGACCAGGCTTTTTTTTGCGTTTTTTCTTAGGTTCCGGCGACAAAACTACCGGGCCACCCTGTTTTCCTGACCATTTTACGCTACACTTAAACCTCTACAAGATTTCGGAGGTTGTACAAGTATGAGCGAAAAAATCCCGGTGGGAATCAGTGCCTGCTTGCTTGGTGAAAGCGTCAGATTTGACGGTGGACACAAGCGCCTTACTTTTGCTACCGAAGATCTCACGCCATTTGTGCGGTTCGAGCCGATCTGCCCTGAAATGGCGATCGGTCTGCCCACACCGCGTCCCGCTTTACGCCTGGTTGACCAGGGCGATGAGGCACTGCATCTGTGCTTCAGTAAAGATGGCGGGGAAGAGGTGACTGACCGGATGCGTGACTGGTCAGCCGAGCGCGTGAAATCGTTGCATCATCTGTCAGGTTATATCCTGTGCGCCAAATCTCCCAGCTGCGGCATGGAGCGGGTGCGGGTTTACGAGCCAGAGACCAATAACAATCGTAAAGCCGGCACCGGTATTTTTGCTGAGTTTTTGCAGCGTGAAATGCCGTGGCTGCCGCTGGAAGAGGATGGGCGACTGCACGATCCTGCGCTACGTGAAAATTTCATTGGCCGTATCTGCGCGCTGCATGAGTTTAACCAGATGTGGCAAAGCGGCCTGACCCGTCACCGTCTGATTGCCTTCCACAGCCGCTATAAGTTACTGATGCTGGCCCATTCGCAGGAAAAATACCGCGAGCTGGGGCCGTTTGTGGCCTCAATGAGCGAGTGGGCGTCGCTGGAGGCGTTCGCCTTCGAATACCGCAACCGGATGATGGCGCTGATGTCACGGCCCGCTTCACGCCGGAACCATACTAACGTTCTGATGCACGTTCAGGGCTATTTCCGCCGTCAGTTAAGTTCACCACAGCGTCAGGAGCTGGCGACGCTGATTGATCGTTACCGTCAGGGGACGCAACCGCTGCTGGTGCCGATCACCATTCTTAAACATTACATGGCGGAGTTTCCGCATCCCTGGCTGGCTGAGCAACGCTACTTCGATCCCTATCCCGAAGCGCTGCGTTTACGTTACGGACAATAATTCAGGAGTGTTATGACCACCCATCTGGTCTGGCTGCGTAACGATTTACGCCTCAACGATAATCTGGCCCTGCACGCCGCCTGCCGCGACAGTGAAGCCAGGGTGATTGCCCTTTATCTCGCCACGCCGAAACAGTGGCAGCAGCATGATATGTCACCGAGGCAGGCGGCTTTCATCCATGCCAGCCTGCAACTGCTGGCGGAATCGCTGGCCGAGCGCGGCATTGCGCTGCATTATCAGGCGTGTGAAACCTTTAGCGATGCGGTCGATTCTCTGGTGGCGTTTTGCCAGCAGCAGCAGGTCGACCAGCTGTTCTATAACTATCAGTATGAAGTCAACGAACGCCAGCGTGATGCCGATGCCGAGAAGCGTCTCGACGCCGCTGGCGTGATCTGTCAGGGATTTGATGACAGTCTGCTGCTGCCGCCCGGCAGCGTGCAGAGCGGTGACCGCTCGATGTATAAAGTCTTTACCCCTTTCAGCAAGGCTTTTGTCCGAAGGCTGCAGCAAGGCCTGCCGGAATGCGTGCCAGCGCCCAAAGCGCGTCACGGTGCGCCACTGAAAAGCACCCCGATACCGCCCTTTGATTATCCTGTCGACAGCGTTGATGAAACGCTGTTTCCGCCCGGCGAAGCGGCGGCCCTGAAACGCCTGCGGCAGTTTGCGACCGGGTCCGTGCTCGACTATCCCGCTGAGCGCGATCTGCCGTCGCGGGACAGCACCAGTCGGTTGTCGGTTTATCTGGCAACCGGTGTACTGTCGCCTCGTCAGTGTCTGCATCGGGTGCTGCATGAACACCCGGACGCGCTGGATAACAGCCGTGCCTTTAGCTGGCTGAATGAGCTGATCTGGCGCGAGTTTTATCGTCATCTGCTGGTGGCCTGGCCAGCGCTGTGCAAACATCAGCCGTTTATCGGCTGGACGCGGCATGTTGAATGGCAGCGTAACTCTGCCCATTTTGAGGCCTGGAAAGCGGGGAAAACCGGCTATCCGATTGTCGATGCGGCAATGCGGCAGATGAACTCGCTGGGCTGGATGCATAACCGGCTGCGGATGATCACCGCCAGCTTTCTGGTTAAAGACCTGCTGATCGACTGGCGCGAAGGCGAACGCTACTTCATGCAGCAGCTGATTGATGGCGACCTGGCGGCGAATAATGGCGGCTGGCAGTGGGCAGCTTCAACCGGTACCGATGCCGCACCCTATTTCCGCATCTTTAATCCGACCACCCAGGGCGAACGCTTTGATCCGCAGGGCGCCTTTATTCGTCACTATCTGCCGGAGCTGGCGGAAGTGCCGGACAGCGACATTCATCAGCCGCTGCTGTGGGCCGTGAAAAATCAGAAGAAACTCGATTATCCGGCACCGATCGTGGAACATAAGGCCGCACGTAAAAAGACATTAGACGCCTTTGAGCGGGCAAAAAGCGCTGCCTGAGGCGATCAAGGAGCCACGATGAATCATTACCAACTTGAAACGCTGATCAATCAGCAACTGGAAAGCCAGAACTTCAGCGATTACGCCCCGAATGGTTTGCAGGTCGAAGGCCGCAGCGAAGTGAAAAAAGTGATCACCGGCGTCACCGCCTGTCAGGCGCTGCTGGATGAAGCGGTGGCGCGCCAGGCGGATGCGATCGTGGTGCATCACGGCTATTTCTGGAAAAACGAACCTGCCGCGATTAAAGGCATGAAGCGGCGTCGCCTGCGCACGCTGCTGGCGAATGATATCAACCTGTATGGCTGGCATCTGCCGCTCGACGCGCATCCGCAGCTCGGCAATAACGCCCAGCTGGCGAAGCTGCTGGAGATCGACGTGCGCGGCGAAGTGATGCCGCTGGTGTTCTGGGGTGAACTGGCTGAACCCCTTTCCGGTCAGCAGCTGGCGCAGCGCATCGCCGATAAGCTGGGACGTGAACCGCTGCACTGCGGTGATAACGCGCCCGCGCTGATTCGTCGTATCGCCTGGTGCAGCGGCGGCGGACAGGGCTTTATCGATCAGGCCGCTGCCTTTGGCGTCGATGCCTATATCACCGGCGAAGTGTCGGAGCAGACGATTCACAGCGCGCGTGAACAGGGGCTGCACTTCTTCGCCGCCGGTCACCATGCGACCGAACGCGGTGGCGTTAAAGCACTGGGCGAGTGGCTGGCACAGCACCACGGCCTGGATGTCACTTTTATCGATATTCCCAACCCTGCCTGATCCTACTCCACAGGTCCTGCATCCCGTGCAGGACCTAAATCTGTTGACACGCCTCTGTCACTTTCGCATAACTATTTGCTTTGAGTAGATAAGCAAACGGCTGAGCCGTGCGCCTGAATGTTTCTGGCGCGCCGGATTTCAGCTTAACGGGAGGTCGCTGTTGCAACGAGCACGTTGTTATTTACTGGGTGAGCGCGCGGTGGTGCTGGAGCTTGAACCCCCGATATCGCTGGCCAGCCAGCAACGAATCTGGGGACTGAATCAGCGCCTGCAGGCGTTCGGGAGCGTGCTGGAGGTGATCCCCGGCATGAACAACATCACCCTGATACTGCGTGATCCGCAGCAGAGCGCGCTGGACGCCATTGAGCGTTTACAGCGCTGGTGGGAGGAGAGTGAAGCGCAGTTGCCAGCGTCGCGTCAGGTTGATATTCCGGTGATCTATGGCGGCGAAGCGGGTCCGGACCTGGCGGTGGTGGCGGAGCAGGCCTCGCTCTCGGTCAGTCAGGTAGTTGAGCTGCACAGCAGCAGCGAATATGTGGTCTATTTTATCGGTTTCCAGCCCGGCTTCCCCTATCTGGGTGGGCTTGATCCGCGCCTGCATACGCCACGGCGGGCAGAGCCACGGGTCTCAGTACCCGCGGGCTCGGTGGGTATCGGCGGCAGCCAGACCGGTGTTTATCCGCTGGCGTCACCGGGCGGCTGGCAGTTAATCGGTCAGACGCCCATCGCGCTGTTCGATCCGCTGCAACAACCGCCGACGTTACTGCGTCCCGGCGATACCGTGCGCTTTGTACCGCAAAAGGAGGGCGTATGTTGAGGATTCTGCGGGCCGGACTGGCAGCGACGATTCAGGATGCGGGCCGTCACGGCTGGCGACAGTATGGCATCAGCCTCGGTGGGGTGCTGGATCAGCCCGCCATGACCACCGCTAACTTGCTGGTGGGTAATTCCCCTGATAGCGCGGTGGTGGAGATGGTGCTGGGCCAGTTCAAAGCGGAATTTACCCGCGCAGGCTGGTTTGCGCTGACCGGCGCAGGCTGTAACGCCGAGCTGGACGGTAAGCCGGTGTGGACCGGCTGGCGTACCCCGGTTAAAAAAGGGCAGGTGCTGTCACTGGCGATGCCGGTGCGCGGGATGCGCAGTTATCTGGCGGTGCAGGGTGGCTTCGATCTGCCTGAAATGCTCGGTTCATTCAGCACCGATCTGAAAGCCGGATTTGGCGGTTTCCACGGACGTAAACTGCAGGATGGCGACTGTCTGCCGCTCGGGAAACCGACCCGCCAGTTTTCGCGCAAGGCGGGCGTGCGGCAACTGCTGTGGGGCAACCGCATCCGGGCGCTGCCTGGGCCGGAATATCACGAATTTAGTCGCGAGGCGCAGCAGGCATTCTGGCGCACCGCGTGGAAACTCAGCCCGCAAAGCAACCGGATGGGTTACCGGCTGGAGGGGCGTCAGCTCAACCGGGAAACCTCGCGCGAACTGCTGTCGCACGGTCTGGTGCCTGGCGTGGTGCAGGTGCCGCCTAACGGTCAGCCGATCGTGCTGATGGCGGATGCCCAGACCACCGGCGGCTATCCGCGTATCGCCTGTATCATTGAGGCCGATCTCTATCACCTGGCGCAAATCCGCCTGGGTGAACCGATTCACTTTATTCATTGCACCTTGCCGGAGGCGATGCAGGCGCGTCAGCATCAGCAACGGGCGCTGGATCAGATGGTATGGGGACTCGCTGATGAAGATTGATTTAAATGCCGATCTGGGCGAAGGCTGCGACAGCGATCGCGCACTGCTGCAACTGGTCAGCTCCGCTAACATCGCCTGTGGCTTTCACGCCGGTGATGCACAGACCATGCTGCAATCGGTGCGCTGGGCGCAGGCGGCGGGTGTGGCCATTGGGGCGCATCCGGCTTTCCCCGATCGCGAGAACTTTGGCCGTAGCGCGATGCAGTTGCCGCCGGAAACGGTCTACGCCCAGATGATCTATCAGATTGGGGCGCTGAAAAGTCTGGCAGAAAGCGAAGGCGCGCGGCTGGTGCATGTTAAGCCGCACGGTATGCTCTACAACCAGGCGGCGGCAGACGCGGTGCTGGCTGATGCCATTGCCCGCGCGATCAAGGCAGTGGACAGCCAGCTGATTATGGTTGGACTGGCGGGCAGCGAATCGATTCGGGCGGCGGCGCACTACGGTCTGCGTACCCGTGAAGAGGTGTTTGCTGACCGCGGTTACCTCAGCAGCGGAGCGCTGGTGCCGCGCAGTCAGCCCGGTGCGCTGATTGAGGATGAACAGCAGGCGATTGATCAAACGCTGAATATGGTACAGCAGGGCAGAGTACAGAGTATCAGCGGGGAATGGGTCGCGGTTAAGGCGCAAACCGTCTGCCTGCATGGCGACGGTGCACATGCGCTGCAGTTTGCCCGGCGACTGCGTGATGCTTTTGCCGCTCAGCAAATCTGCGTCACCAGCGCCTGAAATACTTTTAGCCCGGCTCTATCCGGGCTTTTTCATACTCTAAGGGGAAAAGATGGATAGCGTGGTAACTCTCTGGCCGCTGCTTGGCATTGCAGCCATTATCATCGGCTTCGTATTACGTTTTAATCCGGTACTGGTGGTGATTGTCGCCGGTTTCGTCACTGGTTTAGCGGCCATGATGCCGCTAGCCGATATTCTGGAAAAGCTCGGTTCAGGCTTTCTTAACACTCGTAACCTGCCGCTGATTCTGTTGCTGCCGCTGGCGGTCATTGGTCTGCTGGAACGTCACGGTCTGAAAGAGCGGGCGCAGGCGTGGATCGCCCAGATTAAGACGGCTACCGCCGGACGTCTGCTGATCGTCTATCTGCTGGTGCGCGAACTGACTGCAGCGCTGGGGCTGACCAGCCTCGGCGGGCATCCGCAGATGGTGCGCCCGCTGCTGGCACCGATGGCGGAAGGGGCCACGGAAAATCGCTACGGTGACGTCTCGCCAGAGGTGCGCCATCGCCTGCGCGCCATGTCAGCGGCCACCGATAACGTCGGCCTGTTCTTTGGCGAGGATATTTTTGTCGCCTTTGGCGCCATCATCTTCATGCACAACTTTATGCAGGAGTCGGCCGGGATCCAGACCGAACCGCTGCATATCGCCCTGTGGGGCATCCCGACCGCTGTGGCCGCCTTTCTGATCCACTCGGCCCGTCTGGTGCGGCTGGATCGTCGCCTGGCGCGTGAGTTACAGACGCTGAACGGTCAGGCATTGAAAGCCAAAGGAGGGCAGTGATGTTTCAGCAACAATATCTGATGTGGCTGGCAGGCCTGATCCTGCTGGTGGTGGCCGTTCTTTCCTGGGGCGATCGCGCCAATCCGCGCCGCGTGACCACCGGTCTGTTCTGGGCGCTGTATGGACTGATTTTTCTGGTCGGCGACTGGACCACGCACCTGATGACGCAGTGGATGGGATCGGCGGCAGCCGGCACCCGAATGCTGAACATTGGCGTCGGCGTCGCGGTGGTGGTGATGGCCTTGATCGCTGGCTTAGGCGGCGTGAAGCTGGGCCGCTATCATCAGCGCACTGATGAAGAAAAACAGGCCAGCGCGCTGCGACTGCGCAATAAACTGTTCCTGCCAGCGCTGGCGATCCCGGTGGTGACGGTGGCAGGCGTGCTGGCTTTTAACCATATTCCAGGCTTACAGGAGTGGGTGTTTGGTCCCGGTAACCATGCGACGCTGGTAACGCTGTTTTCGATGATGATCGGCTGCCTGATCGGCTGGCTGGTGGCGCTGAAACTGACTCATGAGAAACCGGTGCAGTCGATGCAGGAGACGCGACGGCTGCTCGATGCGATCGGCTGGGCGTTTATTCTGCCGCAAATCCTCGCCACCCTCGGCCTGTTGTTTACCACGGCTGGGGTCGGCAGTGCGATTTCTCATCTGACGGAAACGTATCTGGCGGTGGACAGCCGCTTTATCGCGGTGGCGGTTTATGCCGGCGGTATGGCGCTGCTGACCATGGTGATGGGTAACGCCTTTGCTGCGTTTCCGATTATCACCGCTGGCGTGGGCATCCCGATTCTGGTGCTGCAGCACGGCGGCAACCCGGCGGTGATGGCCGCCATCGGGATGTTCTCCGGTTACTGCGGCACGCTGATGACGCCGATGGCGGCTAACTTTAACATCGTCCCGGCGGCGCTGCTGGAGTTGCCGGACCGTAACGCGGTGATCAAAGCTCAGGTCCCGACCGGTGTGCTACTGTTAATCGTTAACATTTTCCTGCTCTATTTCCTGATGTTCCTGTGAGGCTGAATGAAAACTGTCCTGATGACCGCCTTTGAACCCTTTGGCGGTGAAAGCATTAACCCCTCGTGGGAAGCGGTCAGTGCGCTGGAAGGCAAAGAGATTGCTGGCGCGCGGATCGTTATCCGTCAGCTGCCGGTGGTCTTTTCTGACGTGCTGGATGTGCTTTACCAGGCGCTGGATGAGGTAAAACCGGATGCGATTCTGTCGGTCGGGCAAGCGGGCGGGCGCAGCGACATTACCGTTGAACGCATCGGTATTAACGTTGATGACGCGCGTATCCCCGATAATGCCGGCCGTCAGCCGGTGGATGAAGCGATTGTCGCGGATGGCCCGGCGGCCTATTTCTCGCGTCTGCCGATCAAGGCGATTGTCGCCGCACTGCGTGAGGCGGGGATTCCCGCCTCGGTCTCCCAGACTGCCGGCACCTTTACCTGCAACCGGGTGATGTATGGCCTGCTGCACTGGCTGGCACAGCAGGAGACGCCGGTGCGCGGCGGTTTCATCCACATTCCTTATCTGCCGGAACAGGCGGCGCAGCATCCGGGCGCGCCGAGCATGTCGGCCGCGAATGTGATTCAGGCGCTGGAGATTGCGGTCCGGATCACGCTGGAAACCGCTGAGGATCTGAAACTGGCTGGCGGCGCCACCCATTAAGAGGATTCACCATGCCTGAAGGACCAGAGATTCGCCGGGTGGCGGATCAGCTTGAAACAGCGATTGTTGGCCAGCCGTTAACCGAGGCGTGGTTTGCCTTTCCCGAACTGAAAACCTATGAACCGGCGCTGATGGGCGAACAGGTAGAGGCGATTGAGACGCGCGGCAAGGCGTTGCTGACACATTTCAGCAACGGTCTGACGCTCTACAGCCATAATCAGCTGTATGGCGTCTGGCGCATTGTGACACCGGAAACGGTATTACAGACCACCCGGCAGCTACGGGTGCGGCTGGCCACGGCCAGTCAGGCGATTCTGCTGTATAGCGCGTCAGATATTGAACTACTGAATGCCGACACGCTGGCCGCGCACCCGTTTCTTAACCGCATCGGGCCGGATGTGCTCAACAGTGCGCTGACAGGGGATGAGGTGAAGCTGCGGCTGCTGTCACCGCGTTTCCGGCGGCGTCAGTTCAGTGGGCTGTTGCTCGATCAGGCTTTTCTGGCCGGGCTGGGCAATTACCTGCGCGCTGAGATCCTCTGGCTGGCGCAGTTGCTGCCGCATCACCGGGCGCAGGAGCTGAACGAGGATCAGCTGACTGCATTCAGCGAGGCGCTGTTATCCGTGCCGCGCCACGCCTATCGAATGCGTGGCACCATGAAGAAATATCACCACGAGGCGGCGTTTCAGTTTGAGGTGTTTCACCGGCAGGGCAAGAAATGCCGGCGCTGTGGCACGGTGATTGAGAAGGGCACGCTTTCATCACGCCCTTTTTACTGGTGTCCGGGCTGTCAGCACTGAATGCCTGACGGTGACATTAAAAAAACGGGGCCAGATGGCCTGATGCTCGTCAGTTAATCGACAGGTGATAACGCAGTCTGGTGCCGCTCAGGGGCTGCCGGTCCTCGCGCCGCTGCGCGGTACCTTCACTTCATTCCTCTGCCTGACGGACCGCCGGGGATGGCACATCCTGTGCCGCCCCGCCTTTCGCCCGCGTCCTGCGGGCTCTCCTGGCTAATGTTCAGC
>Ga0302349_1001926_pt1 | contig 14237 bp, 11 predicted proteins | sample PhyAR1_FD_202176 | JGI IMG/M metagenome (GOLD analysis project Ga0302349, IMG submission 202176) | Leaf surface microbial communities from alfalfa plants in UC Gill Tract Community Farm, Albany, California, United States - DLSL A.R1... | ecosystem: Host-associated > Plants > Phyllosphere >...
ATCGCTAAACAAGCAATTAAAGATACAATCAAAAAAGCAGCAATTGCATCTGGAATAGATATTAAAGAAGTATTTTTAAAAATGCCTATCGTGAATACAGAGATTTACGACGAAAAATTTGAAATACCTTTTGATGGTACAGAAACTGAAATAAATGGCAGTCATATAGAATCAGTATTAGAGGGCATTAGGGAATTAAATGATGTTCCGGAAACTGAAGTCATTGGTGTATTCCCAATGAAATTTATTGTAGATGACTTACATGAAGTTTCAGATCCTAAAGAAATGGTTGCAACACAATCATTAAAAGTAGAAGCAGGTGTTATCGCAACATCAAAATCATTATTAATCAACATCATTAAATGTGTTGAATCTTGTGGAGTAGATGTTTTAGAAGTATTTTCTGATGCTTATAACTATCAATCTATATTATCTCCAACAGAAGTTGAACTTGGTGCTTGCGTCATTGATATTGGTGAAGATTTAACGCAAGTAGGTTTTTATGAGAGAGGCAATTTAGTTGATGCCGATACGATTGAAATGGCAGGTAGAAGCATAACAACTGATATTGCGAAATCATTAAATACTACATATGACAATGCCGAGAAGATTAAACAACAATATGGACATGCATTCTACGACTCTGCATCTGATCAAGATGTCTTTAGTGTTGAACAAATTAACGAAGATGGTCATGCACAATTCACTCAAAAAGAATTAAGTGAAATTATTGAATCAAGAGTAGAAGAAATTTTCTTTGAAATATTTGATTTATTACAAGATATGGGTATTACAAATGTTAACGGTGGATTCATCGTAACAGGTGGTACTTCAAACTTACTTGGTATTAAAGAATTATTACAAGATATGGTTAATGAAAAAGTACGTGTACATACACCATCTCAAATGGGTATACGTAAACCTGAGTTTACTTCTAGTATATCTACTATATCTAGTGGAATTAACTTTGATGAGCTACTAGATTATGTTACAATGAATAATTATGACGTTGATAATGTCGAAGAAGAAACATATGAAGAAGAAACTCAAGAAACTAAAGCTAAACCATATGAACAATGGTTTAAAAAGAAATCAAACAAAAACAATGACGCAAAAGCTTCAAATTCTGAGCATGACAGAGTCTCCGAAGCAGAATATGATTCGGAAAGTCAAGAAGAGAAGCCAAGTGTATTAAAAAAATTAATGAAATCGTTATTTGATTGATGGGTCATAAAGATTAGGAGGATAATAAATGTTAGAATTTGAGCAAGGGTTTAATCATTTAGCTACTTTAAAAGTAATTGGTGTTGGTGGCGGCGGTAATAACGCTGTTAACCGTATGATAGATCATGGAATGAACAATGTAGAATTTATTTCTATTAATACAGATGGTCAAGCTTTAAACTTATCTAAAGCTTCATCTAAAATTCAAATTGGTGAAAAATTAACACGTGGTTTAGGTGCAGGTGCAAACCCAGAAATCGGTAAAAAAGCTGCTGAAGAATCACGTGAACAAATAGAAGATGCTATTCAAGGCGCTGACATGGTATTCGTTACTGCTGGTATGGGTGGCGGAACTGGTACAGGTGCTGCACCAGTTGTTGCTAAAATCGCAAAAGAGATGGGTGCATTAACAGTTGGTGTTGTTACACGTCCATTTAGCTTTGAAGGACGTAAACGTCAAACTCAAGCTGCTGCCGGTGTAGAATCTATGAAAGCTGCAGTAGATACATTAATCGTTATTCCTAATGATCGTCTTTTAGATATCGTTGATAAGTCAACACCTATGATGGAAGCATTCAAAGAAGCAGATAATGTATTACGTCAAGGTGTACAAGGTATCTCAGACTTAATCGCTGTTTCTGGTGAAGTTAACTTAGACTTTGCTGACGTTAAGACTATTATGTCTAACCAAGGTTCAGCATTAATGGGTATCGGTGTATCTTCTGGTGAAAATAGAGCAATCGAAGCTGCTAAAAAAGCTATTTCTTCACCATTATTAGAAACTTCAATCGTTGGCGCACAAGGTGTCTTAATGAACATTACAGGTGGAGAGTCACTTTCACTATTTGAAGCTCAAGAAGCAGCAGATATTGTTCAAGATGCAGCAGACGAAGATGTTAACATGATATTTGGTACAGTTATTAACCCAGAATTACAAGACGAATTAGTTGTTACAGTAATTGCTACTGGATTTAATGACAAACCTTCTAATGCTCGTAAACCACAAGGTGGCGGAGCATTTGGTGGAACTACAGAAGAACCTGCTTCTAAAAGAGAAGAAGGAGAATCACTAGGAAGAAAAGCTTCATTTGAAAATAAATCAACAAATGAATCAACTGATGATAGTGATATTCCAAGTTTCATTCGAAATAGAGAAGATAGACGTTCTAGACGCTCTAGACGATAAATGAACTTAAAAAGTCATCAGGCTAAGTCCTGATGACTTTTTTTGTTAGGAGAGATGAAATGAAAGAGATTTTTAATCAACATAATCATTATTTATCATATGAAGCCGATGACAAAAGTGATTTAACGATAGGTATTACAACTCGTCAAGGTGGTTATAGTCCATATCCAGAGAATGCTTTTAATATGGCAAGATATATCAATGACGATCCAGATAATATTTCAAAGCATCAGCAAATTTTAGCCAATGAAATCAACTTCAGTTGTGCCAATTGGGTATTTCCAATTCAAACACATGAGAATAAAGTTCGAGAAGTATCTTCAAAGGATAAAGGTACAAATATCAATGCACTAACTGAAGAACTACATGGAATAGATGGACTTTATACTTATGAATCTGATCTATTATTAACGATGTGCTTTGCAGATTGTGTACCAATCTATTTATATGATACTCAAAATGGTTATATTGGTCTTTGTCATGCTGGATGGAGAGGCACATATTCCCAAATTATTAAAGAGATGATTGAACAATATAAAGGTGACGTTTCTAATTTAAGAGTCGTTATAGGTCCATCCACATCTGACAGTTATGAAATTAACGAAGACATTTATCAAAAGTTCAAAACATTACCGATAGACTCTGAAACATACATTGTGCAAAGAGGACAAGATCGATATGGCATAGATTTAAAACAGGCAAATGCATTACTTGCCATACATTATGGTGTTAGTCCTGAACATATTGTAAAGACGAATCATTGTACGGCTAGTGAAACAGATTTATTCTTCTCATATAGAGTAGAAAAAGGACAAACTGGTAGAATGCTTGCATTTATAGGTAGAAAGTAGGTATAGATTTGAAATCAGTAAAAGAAAATTTATTAGAAATCAATTCACAAATTTGTAACAGTAGCGAAGAATCAGAATTTAATACGGCGCCTCAAGTGATTGTTGTGACAAAATATGTTACAATAGACCGAGCTAAAGAAGCTTATGAAGCTGGCTTGAAAAACTTTGGAGAAAATCGTATTGAAGGATTTTTGGAAAAGAAAAAGCATCTTCCAGATGATGCTATCATGCATTTTATTGGATCATTACAAACAAGAAAAGTAAAAGACATCATTAATGAAATTGATTATTTACATGCATTAGATAGATTAAAATTAGCTAAAGAAATTGAAAAACGTGCAGAAAATGTTGTAAAATGCTTTGTTCAAGTGAATGTTTCGGGAGAAGAATCAAAACATGGTATGTCGCCTGATGATGTTATCCCATTTATTCAAGAGCTTAAGGATTTTAAACATATTGAAATAGTTGGTTTAATGACTATGGCACCATTAACTGAAGACAAAATAAAATTAAGACAATATTTTAACCAACTAAGATTATTGAAAGAGAAAGTACAATCCTTAAACTTATCATATGCACCTTGCACTGAATTATCTATGGGCATGAGCAATGATTTTAATGAAGCAATATTAGAAGGTGCTTCTTATATAAGAATTGGTACAAAATTAGTTGGCGAATAGGAGTGTAAATTATGGCAATTAAAGATGTATTTAAAGGCTTTTTCGTAGTTGATGAAGAAGAAGAAGTATACGAAGAGCCACAAAGAGAACAAACGAAAGCACCACAACAAGAATCATCCATACAAGAACAAAAACCAAAACAACAATCTTTAAAAAGTGTACCAACACAAAAATCAAATACTACTAGATACCAATCACAACGTTCTCGTGATTTCAAAAAACCTGAAAGGAAAGAGGCTATGACTGAGAAACGTACAAATTCATCTCAAACGAATGTCGTTAGTATGAGCGGGAATATGGATTTTGCGCAAAGTTCAAAAATGTGCTTATTTGAACCAAGAGTATTTTCAGATACGCAGGATATCGCTGATGAACTTAAAAATAGACGTACAACATTAGTGAACTTACAACGCATTGACAAAGTATCAGCTAAAAGAATTATAGACTTCTTGAGCGGTACTGTTTATGCAATTGGTGGAGATATAAGACGCGTGGGAACAGACATCTTCTTATGTACACCTGATAATGTTGAAGTAGCAGGATCAATTACTGAACAATTAGAACAAGTTGAACCTTACCAAGAATAGAGGAAATTAAGATATGGATAGTGGACTATTAAGTACGATATTAGGCTTTGTATTATTCGTCGTTAAAATTTATCAATATGGTATGATCGTTTATTTCCTTACATCATGGTTACCAGGCGTTAGGGAAGGCGCATTTGGACAATTTTTAGGGAAAATATATGAACCATTTTTAGAACCATTTAGAAGAATTATCCCACCATTAGGTATGTTAGACATATCATCAATCGTGGCATTTATAACGTTAAGTTTATTCTATGTTGGTTTAGTCAATATATTTAATATGATTGTACCTGTAATGCCAATATTATAATTAAACGATAAATGACAGTAGGGTGAGACGTAATGTCACATCCTATTTTTTATTGAATTAGAGGTGTCAAAATGGATATATATCAACACTTTAGAAAAGAAGAAAAAGAGATTATTGATTTATTTTTAAATAGATGTGAAGTTGCTGAACGAAATTACCAACCAGTGCTTACAGAATTTCTAGACCCTAGAGAACAATTTATTTTACAAACAATCGTGGGTGGCTTCGATGATTTAAATGTACATTACTTTGGTGGTAATGAAGAATCAGAAAGAAAGCGTGCAATAGTTGCACCTGATTATTTTGAACCGACTGAAGCGGATTATGAGATGGTGCTTATTGAACTTACTTATCCTTCAAAATTTGTTAAATTGACGCATCGTAATGTATTAGGTACGATCATGTCGCTTGGGATTGATAGAAATCAACTAGGGGATATTATTGTTAATGACCGTATACAGTTTGTTTTGACAAAGAGATTTGAATCGTATATTATGATGGAATTAACAAAGATTAAAGGTGCAGGAATCAAATTGAGTTCTATTCCATTCCAAAATATGATACAATCAAGTGAGAATTGGCAGACACATGACGCAACTGTAAGTGCATTAAGACTGGATGTAGTCATTAAGCACCTTACAAATACGAGTAGAACAATTAGTAAAAAATTGATTGAAAGTAAACGCGTTAAAGTCAATCATAGAGAAATCGAACAAGTAGACTTTATAGTCGAAGAAAATGACTTGATTTCTATTAAAGGATATGGACGTGCGATGATCATTCAAAATAATGGAACTTCAAAAAAAGGCAAGATAAGAATAGCTTATCGAACATTGTTTAAATAGTGCTGAGGAGGAAAACTTATGGCATTTACCCCAGAGGAAATCAAACAAAAAGAATTTAGTAGAGTTCATAAAGGATTAGATGAAACTGAAGTACGTGGATATCTACAAACTTTAAGTGATGAAATTGAAAAATTAAAATCAGATAAAGCGCATTTACAAAGTATTATAGATGATAAAGAAGAGAATATTAGTCGATTCAAAGCAGTCGAAAATACAATCTCTGACGTATTATTACAAGCGCAAAAAACAAGTGAAGAAACGAAACATACTGCTGTTTTAAAAGCAGATGCTATTATTAAAGAAGCAGAAGGACGTTCTGATCAAATCGTTAATGATGCACTTCAAAAAGCGCGTCATATCAGTTTCCAAACTGAAGATATGAAACGTCAATCAAAAGTCTTTCGTTCACGTTTCCGCATGTTAGTTGAAGCGCAATTAGATTTATTGAAAAATGAAGATTGGGATTATTTACTGAACTATGATGTCGATCAACAAAAAGTTACTGAAGAAAATATTGACATTTTGAACAAAGAAGAAGAAAATAATCAAGAACAGATAAATAATCAAGCAGTTAAAAGTGAAGAGGACAAGTCTGAAGAATAAACGAATTGAAAAGCGAGTTAGGGATAGTGAGAGCCTAATAAATTCATTTCTTTAGGTATCACCTGTTTGCGAATATGATATATGTTTAATGAGTGAACTCTAAGTTGAGTTAATAAGGGTGGTACCGCGATGTATGTCGTCCCTATTATTTCAGCTTAGAGTTTTTTTATATTATTTTTATTAAGAAGGAGATTAAGACTTATGGATTACAAAGATACGTTACTTATGCCTAAAACAAGTTTTCCAATGAGAGGTGGTTTACCAAATAAAGAACCACAAATTCAAGAAGAGTGGAAAGAGAAAGATTTATACAATAAAATTTTAGAAAAAAATAAAGGTAATTCACCATTTATTCTTCATGATGGTCCTCCATATGCTAATGGTAATTTACACATGGGTCACGCTTTAAATAAAATTTTAAAAGATATCATCGTTAGACAAAAAGCAATGTCTGGATATTATGCACCATACGTGCCAGGTTGGGATACACATGGTTTACCAATCGAGCAAGCTTTAACAAACAAAGGTGTTAAAAGAAAAGAAATGTCAGTTGCTGAATTCAGAGAAAAATGTAAAGAATTTGCATTAGAACAAATTGAATTACAAAAAGCTGATTTCAGACGTTTAGGTGTAAACGGTGATTGGGATAATCCATATATTACGTTAAAACCTGAGTTTGAAGCGGCGCAAATTAGAGTATTCGGTGAAATGGCTGCTAAAGGTTTAATCTATAAAGGTAAAAAACCAGTTTACTGGTCTCCTTCAAGTGAATCTTCATTAGCTGAAGCTGAAATTGAATACCAAGATAAAAAATCACCTTCAATCTATGTAGCATTTAATGTAGTAGATGGTAAAGGTGTTGTAGATGAAGATGCAGCATTTATTATTTGGACAACAACTCCTTGGACAATTCCATCAAACTTAGCAATTGCTGTTAATCCTAAATTAAACTACGTACAAGTAAATGTAGAAGGCAAAAAATACGTTGTTGCCCAAGCACTTCTTGATTCAGTTTGTGAAGCATTAGACTGGAATAAAGAAACAATTACAATTGATAAAGAATTCAGTGGAGCTGAATTAGAATATGCAACAGCGCAACATCCATTTATCGATCGTACTTCATTATTAATTTTAGGTGACCACGTTACAACTGATGCAGGTACAGGTTGTGTTCATACAGCACCAGGTCATGGTGAAGATGACTATATCGTAGGTCAAAAATATGGTCTTGGTGTGCTAAGTCCAATTAATGATAAAGGTGTATTCACTGAAGAAGCAGGAGAATTTGAAGGTCTATTCTATGATAAAGCTAATAAAAATATCACAGAAAAATTAGACGAAGTTGGCGCATTATTAAAACTTACATTCTTCAAACACTCATATCCACATGACTGGAGAACTAAAAAACCAGTTATTTTCAGAGCTACTGAACAATGGTTCGCTTCAATCAGTAAAGTAAGACAAGATATTTTAGATGCAATTGATGATACGAAGTTTAAAATCGATTGGGGTAAAACACGTCTTTACAATATGATCAGAGATAGAGGAGAATGGGTAATCTCTCGTCAAAGAGTATGGGGTGTACCTCTACCAGTCTTCTACGCTGAAAATGGCGATATTATCATGACTGAAGAAACAATTAATCATGTTGCAAATCTATTCGAGCAACACGGTTCAAATATTTGGTTTGAAAGAGAAGCGAAAGACTTATTACCAGAAGGCTTCACACATGAAGGTAGCCCAAATGGTGAATTCACTAAAGAAACAGATATTATGGACGTATGGTTCGATTCAGGTTCAACACATAGAGGTGTGTTAGAAACACGTCCAGAATTATCATACCCAGCTGATATTTATTTAGAAGGTAGTGACCAATACAGAGGTTGGTTTAACTCTTCAATCACAACATCAGTAGCAACTAAAGGTATCTCACCATACAAAATGTTACTTTCTCACGGTTTTGTAATGGACGGAGAAGGTAAGAAAATGAGTAAATCATTAGGTAACGTAATCGTTCCTGATAAAATTGTTAAACAAATGGGTGCTGATATCGCAAGATTATGGGTAAGTAGTGTAGACTACTTAGCTGACGTACGTATCTCAAACGACATCTTAAAACAAACTTCTGATGTATATCGTAAAATTAGAAATACATTCCGTTTCTTATTAGGTAATGTGAATGATTTCAATCCAGCAACAGATAGTGTGAAATATGAAGATATGCTTGAAATCGATCAATATATGCACAATAGATTAAATCAATTTATTGGCCGTACATTATCTCACTATGAAGCATTCGACTATCTAGATATTTATCAAGATATTCAAAACTTCATTAATGTAGAATTAAGTAACTTCTACTTAGACTACGGTAAAGATATCCTTTATATCGAACAAGTAGATTCATTAAAACGTCGTAGTATGCAAACAGTGCTTTATGAAACATTAGTTAAATTAACTAAAATCTTAGCACCAATTATTCCACATACAGCTGATGAAATTTGGGGACATATTCCACATGTTGAAGAAGAAAGTGTTCATTTAACAAATATGCCAAACCCACATGAAGTTGATACAGGATTAGTGGAAAAATGGTCTAAACTGATGAAATTAAGAGACGATGTTAACAGAGCATTAGAAGTTGCACGTAATGAAAAAGTAATCGGTAAATCATTAGAAGCACACATCACATTATCAAATTCAGAAGACTTTGATACAGTTGAATTCTTAAGTCAATTCCAAGACTTACAACAACTCTTCATTGTATCTAAAGTAGATGTCATTGATGAATTAACAGACGGTGAAGAATATGAATATGTGAAAGTTAAAGTGAAACACGCTGACGGAGAAAAATGTCAACGCTGTTGGAACTATTCAGACGAACTAGGTTCAGTAGGCGAATTAGATAACCTATGCCCACGCTGTCAAGCTGTTGTTAAAACTTTAGTATAAAATAATCAATCATAAAACGAACTCACGAGATAAAAATCTCGTGAGTTTTTTTGTGGAAAAAAGTATGTCTAACACATTTTATATCAGTAATTATTTAATATGAAATATGTAAAAAAATATTGAATGGTAAAAATTTACATTGTATAATATCCTTAATTAATCTGATGTATAAATTTCTTCAATACAGATAAAATATAGGTGATAAAAAAATAAACCAAAATATAAGAAAGTTATATGAAGGTTAAAAATTTAAAATACTATATTTGTATTCAAAAGGGGAGAAGTTTATGTTAAAGAAAATATTACTATCAACATTAATATGTACAACACTTTCTACACCAGTTATTGGTAAAGTAAATGCAGAAGAAGTGAAACAAGACAAACCAGTGAAATATGTGTTCAAATCTGGTGGGAAAGCTAGTCCTATTTATATTAATTCTGATGGATCTATGACTATACCAGAAGAAACTGAATTAGAGGTCGTCGCACCAAAACCTAATGATTATTATGTATATAAAGATGGAGTTGAAACAAAAGAAGTTAATCCTAAATATAATCATATAAAAAATCAACGAGAATATATGAATTTTTATATATCAAAAGGTCGAACTGCTGATTTATTCGTTGGAGAGCATCCTAGACCATTAGATGGTGTAACGTTTATTCCTAAGTCTGATAAAACTTCTGATGATAACAATGTAAATAATCCAAAAGATGAACCTAAATCTGATCAAACTGAGCCTAATCAAAACAATACTGATAATAAATCTAAGTCAGACCAACCAAAACAAGATGTTCCTGCTAAAGTAGAACAACCGGCTAAAGTTGATAAAAAATCAAATAGTCAGGGTAATGTAGTTGATAAGAAGGATGCTACTGATCAAAATAAATCTGATACAAATAAAGATAATAAAGCTGTAGCTAATAATAAATCTAATGATCAAAATAAAGTAGCAGTGAATAATCAAAAGTCTGAACCTCAATCTTCTGATGTTTCTAAAAAAGTTGATGTGAAAAAAGAAGATAATAATAAAGATGTAAAGACTAAGGATACTAGCAGTAAAGCTAAAGCTGCAGATAATAAATCAGATAAACAACAAAAAGAATTACCTAAAACGGGTGAAAGTGAAAATACATTATTTCGTACTTTGTTATTTACTTGTGTAGTTATATCATTATTAGGTATTCATAGATTAAAGCGAAAAGCTAACTTTTAATATAAAAGCGACTCACGAGATAGAAATCTCGTGAGTTTTTTTGTGGAAAAAAGTATGTCTAACGCATTTTATATCAGGCATAATTTAATACAATAAATGTAAAAAATATATTGAATGGTAAAAATTTACATTGTATAATATCCTTAATTAATCTGAGGTATAAATTTCTTCAATATAGATAAAATATAGGCGATAAAAAAATAAACCGAAATATAAGAAAGTTATATGAAGGTTAAAAATTGAAGAGGAGTGATAATTTAATTTTAAGTTACAAGAGAATCATAATGATGGTTTAACTCATCATTTCACGTTTATTTTATTAAATTAGCTTTGCTCTATTATGTTTACCCTAATATTAGATTGAAATTTTTTTGATTTTATTTTCTGAATATTATTGAAAAGAGGTGTATGATGAAGAAGTTTATTTTATTAATCACATTTTTGTCTTTAATCAACATCTCAATAATTAGTAATCAAGCCTTTGCAGAAGAAAGTAATCAATCAGGTCAACAAATTTCAGATAGTAATTTAAATGAAAGTAATATTTCTAATATTGATATTGATAAATATGAAAATGAAGACTTGAATACAAATTTAGAAACAGATAATAATACAAATGAAGATGTTGAAAATGAAGAACCGAATATTAGTACAAGTGCCATAGCAGTGGAATCTGAAAATAATAATGATGTAGAGAACAATGAAAATAACGAGAATAATTCAGAAATACAAAATACGCAACCAGAAAACAATTCAATCGAAAAAGCTAATGTCGAAATTGAAAATAGCGAAAGTACATCAAGTGAGAATATAAGTAGTGGAGAAGAAAAATTCAATGATGAAAAAAGTAGTTTATCATTAGAAAAGATAGATGTTAATCAAGGAAAAAATGAAGCTATTAATAATGTAGCTGAATCTATAATTGGTCAGGATGATAGGAAAATTGTAAGAGATTTAATTAAAGCGCCGAATAAATCTATTGTTCATATAAGTTCATATGTAAATGACAGTATACTTTATGGAGGTGGTACGGGATTCTTGATTGATAACTATACTGTGCTGACTGCTGCACACGTTATAACTAGTGATTATATCGATTACCCAATTAATAAAATTATAATAGAAGCAGGATATAAGGATGAAAAAGCTACATTTGGAACCGCAAATGTAATTAAAACATATGTAATGCCTGAATGGAAGAATTTTCGTAATTATTTTTTTGATATGGCTATACTTATTATTGACAAACCTTTAGGTAAGGACTTAGGTAAGTTAAATATTATTGATGAAGTTACTTTAGGTGAATTTATATCAACTACAGGTTATCCAGGTTCAAACAAAAATAATATAGACAAAATAAAAAAAGGTAATCAATATTATAGTTCTGGAAAAATTGTGAATATTACTAAAAACAAAATTTATTATGATTCTGATACAGAACCTGGACAAAGTGGTAGCCCAGTATTTAATATTAATAATGATGTTATTGCGATTCATACTAGAGGGTTTAATGAGAATGACTCTTATAAATATAATTCTGGTATAAGACTATCTTCAACTAATATAGAAACTATAAATGAATGGAAAAATGAATTAAAGATTGAGGATTTTAATAAATATATTTATATCAATGAAAAAAATGCAAAAGTATGGAAAGATTTAAATTTCAATGAGCTATATAAAAATGATAAGGATATTTTAGTCAGAGTATATAAAGCTGAAAATTTATATACAGATTCTATAGGTGGTAAATATTTATTAATTAAAGATAAGAACTATCAATTTATTGGATTTATAAACATTAATGATATAACTGAAATTAATGCTACTACAACTAATTTAAGCGTACAACTAAAAAAAGAAAATATAAAGCATTTTAGAAACTTATTTGAAGATGTAAAAACAGATACTAAATTATCTTTCAACAGTTATTATAAAGTGAAATATACTTACCGATTACCAAATAATCGAATAATCTATTCTTTATATGATAAAAATGATAAATGGCAAGGATATGTATTAAACAAAGATGTTAATGAAATTAAATTTGAACCTTATGATGAACGTGTTGAAATTATAAAGAATAATTATACTGTATGGGGAGATTTCTTTGGTAAGAAAAATTTAGATACAAAATCTATTTATCACAAGGTATTTAATGCTAAAGGTATCTATAAAGATAAAAATAATAATCGAACGTATTTAAAAATTTATGATAGTAAGGGTAATTATTTAGGGATTTTGAATATAAATGCTACTGAGAAAGTTGTACCACAAAGTTTCAATAAAGATGTAAAAATTATAAGTACTAAATATAATTTTTATCATTTCTTATTCGATAGAGTAAGAAACCAATCACAGAATTATATAAACAAAAAACTACATTCTAAATGTTTATATAAATTAAGTAACGGAAGAATTTACTACTCATTATATGATAATAAAGACAAATGGATAGGTTATATTGAGAAGGAAGCAGTAAAAGTACTATAAATATTTAAGTGAGGAGTGAAAATTATGTTAAAGAAAATAATTTTATCAACATTGTTATGTACAACACTAACTACACCAGTTATTGGAAAAGTAAATGCAGAAGAAGTGAAACAAGACAAACCTGTGAAGTATGTGTTTCACAACGGAGGAATGTTATATCCTATCAGAATAAATTATGATGGTTCAATGACTGTACCTGAACAAGGTGGAGAAATATTAGAAATTGATGCAAAGCCAGGTGATTTTTATATTTATAAGGATGGTGTGCCTACGAATGAATTAAATCCTAAATATAAGCACATTTGGGATCAATGGGGATATTATGATTTCTATAAATCTAAAGGTAAAGTAAATGACCTTTTCGTAGGCGAACACCCTAGACCATTAGATGGTGTAACATACGATCCTAAGTCTGATAAAACTTCTGATGATAAAAAAGTAGATGATCAAAAAGTTGAACCTAAATCTGATCAACCAAAAGATCAACCAGAACCTAATAAAAAAACTACTGACAATCAGTCTATGACAGAACAACCAAAACAAGATGTTCCTGCTAAAGTAGAACAATCGGCTAAAGTTGATAAAAAATCAAATAGTCAGGGTAAAGTAGTTGATAAGAAGGATGCTACTGATACAAATAAAGATAATAAAGTTGTAGCTAATAATAAATCTGATAATCAAAATAAAGTGGCGATGAATAATCAAAAGTCTGAGTCTCAATCTTCTGATGTTTCTAAAAAAGTTGATGTGAAAAAAGAAGATAATAATAAAGATGTAAAGGCTAAGATTACTGATAGTAAAGCTAAAGCTGCAGATAATAAATCAGATAAACAACAAAAAGAATTACCTAAGACGGGTGAAAGTGAAAATCCATGGATACAAGTAGGATTATTATCATTAGTTGGCTTATCATTAATTGGCCTTTATACAATAGATCGTAAATCAAAAGCATAATTTTCTTAGTTATGAATAATTAAGGGGAGAAGTTTATGTTAAAGAAAATACTTTTATCAACATTGTTATGTACAACAGTAACAACACCTTTAATAGGTAAAGTTAATGCAGAAGAAATGAAACAAGACAAACCTGTGAAGTATGTGTTTCATAATGGAGGAATGAGATCCCCAATAGGTGTGAACTTTGACGGTTCAATGACTGTACCTGAACAGGGTGGTGAAATATTAGAAATTGATGCAAAACCAGTAGATTTTTTTATTTATAAGGATGGTGTGCCTACGAATGAATTAAATCCTAAATATAAGCACATTTGGGCTCAATGGGGATATTAT
>Ga0302349_1001927_pt1 | contig 14232 bp, 28 predicted proteins | sample PhyAR1_FD_202176 | JGI IMG/M metagenome (GOLD analysis project Ga0302349, IMG submission 202176) | Leaf surface microbial communities from alfalfa plants in UC Gill Tract Community Farm, Albany, California, United States - DLSL A.R1... | ecosystem: Host-associated > Plants > Phyllosphere >...
AGGCGCTGCGAAGTAGCCGTGCCACCCACCACCGGGTGAGTCGACGCGCAAGCCGGAACTGATCGGCCCGTGCTGTTGCTCAAGCGCTGCGTGAGATTCAGTGCCGCCGTTGCGCGGGTCGACGTCGTAGACGTAGAGGCCGCCAGCCGACGGCCGGGTACCTATGTTCGCCTCCGGATTCGCGGACCACCAGGCATCGATAGTCTTGAGACAAGTCGTCGCCTCGGTTGAGCCCTTCGAGCCCTTGAACGGTGATTTGGTACCCGGTACCAGCGGGAAAACGTGCCAGCCGATCGACGCGTAGTACCGCGCCCAGGCGTGGAGATTGGAGACGGGCGCTGTCATGAGCAGAGCCCCGCACCATCCTTCCAGTATCGGCCGTCGCAATGCACCAAACCGCGTTTCTTAAGGCGGCACAAAGCTTCGGACACCGCCTTACGTTCGCAACGGAGAACGTTGGAGAGATAGTAGGCTGTACCCCCTGGCCCCCGGCGCAAAGCCTTTAAGACCTCTGAATCAAAAGTGGCGTACTTGCTCATTTCGCCTGCTCCCGCGCCCATAGCATCATGGCGTAATTCGCAACGTCAACCCAGTCACTAGTAGCCCATGCCTCGTTGCAAAGACTTTCAAGATCCGTAGTCGCGCACCGCGCCGGGTCGTCCCACCCCTCTTTACCCTTCGCCCGAGCACTAGCCATCTTGGCGTGCATCGCAGCGGCGAAACGGTCGACCGCCTCATCATCGGGATGCTTGTTGACGGCCGTCTTCGCCAGCACATCCGCCAGGCTGTAGCGGATCGATCCGCCAATAACATGGTGCGGCAGCTCGCCGGCCCGCGTGAGGCGCCGGATAGTCTCTGAGCTGAGAGAAAGCGCCTCAGCTAGCTGTTCGTTCGTTAAAATCTGTGTCATGTCGGTTGGCCCCGTTTGTAATATTGGCGCAGAGTATTATAAACACCCGCTGTGTTGCCAATAGCGGTTATCTATCAGGCATTAAAAAGCCCCGGCTAAGGGGCTATGAAGTGCGCTTGGCTTCGCATATTCGGCACCGACTCCTGATCCCCGACGACTTGCTTGCATCGTCTGAGAACTGCGAAAGTGGGCGCGTAACCCAACAGCCACTGCACCGCTTTACCGCTAGGCCGCCAAGTACGAAAACCTCTGAAGCCCGGCGCCGAGAGTGATAGCCCGAAGGTATGCGTGATTCCCGCACACCAAGGGCCCTTGCACACTGCCGCGAGCTCAGACCTTGTTCGGCAAACTGGTGCACCAGATCACTAAATCGTTGCCCCCACCTTGCCTCTATCTCTGAGTTGCTCATGACCTGTCGCTCAAGCCCGATCCCGGAACGCACCAACGTACGACAAACCGTAGAGCGGCTCACCCCATAGACGAGCGCTAATACCTCCTGCTTATCGCCTGCAAGAAAGTCGTGCACCAGTCGTCGTTGTCGGGACGCCGACAGCTTAGGTTTCGGTCCGGGCTTTTTCATGTCTTAGCCTCTTCTGCGCCTCGCCCAGCAGGCTGCGCACGCGTTGAAGTTCCTTGCGCAACTGTCGCGACACTAGCCGCTCCAGGCGCAGTTGTTCGGTTAGGGATTCGAGTTCGGGGGTCATGGTTTGCGGGCCAGAAAGGCTCGTGACCTCCAGCCGATCCGCTCATCGGTCCAGTCAACATGCCCCCAAGTTCCTGGCCCAAACCTTTTCTCAAACTCCGCCCGCTCGTCGATCTCAACCGGCGCGCTCGGCTCTGCGCCCATGCTTTCCAAGGTGAACAGTTTGGTGCCAGCCGGAACATCATCAGCCCTGAAGGTGCAATAAGTCCAACCCTCTTCACTGGGATAGGACTTAAACTGAAGTTCAGGCACAGCAACACCAACAGGTTCACTTTGAGACGGTCGAGCACTCGGCTCTGCGCTGGCGGATAAGTTGGTCTTGATACGGCTGATCAACGTTTGGTCGAAATTGAAAGACTCCTCATTGTCGACCGCTTGTTGTAGAAGCGCATGCGCCTCGGCCAGCTGGGCGCGCAGCCGCATGCAGCCTGCTTCTGCCTCTCCCAGGTGTGCTCGCAGAACTTCTGTTTCGTGCCAATACTCGTTGTTCTTGCGGCGCATGGTTTCCAGGTCGTCCCGCAGCCGCTCAACCTCGGCAGGGTCTGCGTGGGTGTAGAGCGGTTGAGTCACCCAGTGGTGGCCTTTATGATCTCGACTTTCAGGGCCATGCACACCTACCAAATCGGAAATCAGGATTCGATCCTTAAATCCTTCCTCATCGTCTTCATCCCAGTACCACCACGCCACCGGCTCGCTTTGGTGCTGCTGGGCCTTGAGGGCAACACGCAATGCATCACCATGATCCTTGCTGAAATAGCCTTGAGCGGCATTCCCAAGAATCGCCTCGGCAACCTCACGCGGCACCATCACCATATCGTTCTTGCTCATTTCTTTGCCCTCCATTCAAATATCTTGATGCGTCGCCATTTAGGCGGTAGGAACCAGGCTGCTATCGCTGCGACCACGGCAAGCCACCAAGCCGGATGCTTATCGATAGCCAGCCAAGCGAACATGATGATGAAAATGAAATCAGCGCCATTGATGCGGATCGGGATGCCCTTGCTCATGCTTGGTTCTCCATTTGTTCAGCTTCAGCCTCGGCGCAGCCAGGGCAGCCGTCGTGGTGAAAATGCATGCCATCTCCGACCGGGCAAATGATCGCAGCGCAGGTGACACACTCGCCGTCTTCACAGTGGTTCAGAAGCGCATCAAGCTGCCGACGCATTACGCCAACCTCCTCATCCCGCGCATTCAGCAACTGCTGGAGGGCGTCGCGCTCGGCGGTTACGCGGTCGAAGTCCGATTTTTCGATCAGCTCTGTGGTCGGATAGGAGGGGTCTTCCGGGTACATGCTGCCGTAGCCATATTCGCCCAGGCCGTCCGCCTGCCAAAAATAGCGTTTGGCCCCCATCACTTCCTCTGTGTTGCTCATGCTTGCGGTTCTCCATCAATCGGGCTGTATGTGATTTGAAAGGCCAGGCTCGACCCATCGCCGAACCAGAACGTGACGCGATGTGCCTCACGATCGACGTTACGATGGGTGAAACACGAAATTGCGGCCTCATAAGGGTTCGGTCTGGCGCGAACCATTTGGGCGATAGTTGTCATAACCTAAGTCCTCATTTTGTAACGGCATGGGCCGATGAGCTGATCTTATTCGGCTTTGCACATCACGTCAATAGTATTTCGAGGTAAAGGAAATGCCCAACGTCTACAACTCTGCAACCACTTGGCAAGACCTCTATGCGCTCAGCGGCATCGAGCCAGGTACCCCGGTAAACGGTGCCGCCGCAACGGTGCTTGTCGTTAGCCAGTAACGAAAAAGGGCCGCTTAGCGGCCCGGTTTTATAAGTGGTTGGTTGTGCAAATTAACCCATTCATCGGTACGCCCAGGCAAGAACCCAAGCACCAAACAGTACGATTGGCCCGAACACTGCGACGGTCTTTACCGAGTAGCTCCAGTCAGAACCCTCTACAAACCGGGCCCAACTTGACAGCAAAAACGCCAATGCGAGCAGCAGCAACATCAGCGCCAAACCCTTCAAATACGCCTTCATTACTCGTCCTCTACTTTGACGCCATGCTCTTCCAGGCAATCGACGATGTTCTCGTGCGTAATCGCCCAGCCACCAGACCAGCTATCACCGAAATACTCCGTAGGCGGGAGCTTGACCGGTTTTTGGGTCCGGTAGCGCGCCGCGTCTTTGCCCATTCGCAATACTTGTTCGCCCAACGACACGTCGCCTCCGTCCGGCGGGTCCATGTAGTAAACGCCGGGCAACGCTTCTTTGCACGCTTGCTCGAGCGTTGCCAGGTCGGTGCTCAGACGCTCAATCTCTTCGACTAGCCCTTTCTCGAATACGCCGGCTGCCTCGGTCGCCAAGTGTCGTGCTACCGCGCACGCCAGTCCTTCAACTACTGCGCCTAGGCTAGCTCGCCCTACGGATTTAAGCGCCTCCCGATCCACTTCGCCATTACCGGCCGCATAAATCGTCGCGCCAACTGGCAACGCCACCCAAGCCGCGTCGTCGAAGCTGATAGCCTTCTCGCCATTCGCGTTGATGATTATTTTTCCGATCATTTCGAGTCCCTCCGGAGTCGCCGGCCGCAGGCGGTACAGGCCGAAAAATGGCCGCCTTGAGTTATGCAACGATCCGTACCCGCCGGGCACTCGCAAATTTTCGCAGCCACCTCGAATTCCTCAAGCACATATGGTGAGGCCATTGTCCCGTAGAACGACTCGGGATCATTAAGCCAATCGAGCAAGGCCTTTGCATGTTCAGGGTCGTCGGTAGTTGCCGCTTGCTCTTCGGCTCGAGGCCCGCCAAACAGTGCAACCTCATCATGCATGACGTGCGTCACGTAATTCCGCACACCGGTAATTTCTTGGTAGATCCTGAACATTACTCATCCTCCAAGGTTTCAGGTTCGGCGCCGATCAGCGGCAGCCATTTGTCGAGATTACCCAGTGTGACGGTCACACGGGTTTGTTGATCGAAAGCGTGACGGTCACTATCCAACAGCGCGTCAAGCCGATGAACCTGGGCGGCGATCAGCTCGCGCGGGTCGTCAAACCCGGCAGCGGCGCAGATACGTTCGAGCGCCGCGGCGGTGCCCGGCGGTAGCGGCAGGCTCAGAACCGGCTCAGCTGCTGCCCGTGACGCCTGTTTGCGCAGCTTCGCGTTGTGTCGCTTCAGTTCTTCAGGTGTGCCGGTGAAGGGGTTGCCGTTGCGGTCGAATACCTGGGTCATTGCCATTGCTCCTGCCACACTGGCCAAAGATTATCGATCGTGACTTTAGGATCGCGAAGGGCATAGGCCATGCAGTTTCCGGTTCCGCCGTTTGAGCCGTCCCACAAGGCGCAAAGACGGTCGCAACGGTCGACCATCCACTCGTTACGCACCTGCATTTTTCCAGCATGGTACGGACCTGGGGAGACCTCGGTAACCGACGACGCAAGACCTATCAAGCCCCGCCAAAGAAATTGCGAACTGGCGGGCCATTGGCTTTCTTGGCCAGGGAAAGGTACGGCGGCATGCAGCGGAATACCTAGCTCAACCGCGGCCTGAGCAAAAGCCAGATCCCAGCCTAATGCCATCCCGCTGATCACTCCGGCCGGCTGCCAAGAGCGTAGGTACCCGTCAGCGAGACTTACAAGGCGGTTAAAAACTTCCGGGGAATATCCGCCGAGCTTGTTTGGACGGCGGCCAGTGGCTGCGATAATCATACCAAGTGCCATCCGTTGCAGTGGTGGCAGGGCTCGACTAGGCGTTGAGCACGCACGCCAGCAGCGCGGGCAGCCTGTTCGGTCGAGAATCGTTTGCGCGGCGCGCAGAGGGGTTTCGGGGCGAACTGATTCATGGCTGCATCATCCGTTCAATGATCCGACGAGTTTCTGCGCGGGCAAACCACCACGTCACCGCTTCTTTGAGGCGTGTAGGCGAACGCCGCGCGGCAGGCCGGTTAATACTGAAGCCAAACGAGCCAACGGGGCTTCCGTTGAGTCGGTTGGTGTTCAGCGTCGTTTCAGATGGCCAGTTGCGCGGTTTACTGAGCGGGACAACGGTGCAACGAAAATTCGGCGTTTTCATAGACGCTAGCCACAGATCATGCATCAGCCGGCGGCGTCCTTCAGGTGATAGGCTCATAAATTAAAAACCCCTGTAGTTGTGAGCTAACAGGGGTCAGATTATTCGGCCTTGAACAGTTATGCAAGCGATTTTAATGCCTGCTGTCGGAATTCTTCGGGTACCCGTTCACCGCATGGCAAACCACTGGCCACCGCTTGGGCGCAGAGCTTCAGGTTCTCATGCTTGACGGCCATGTCGACGACCTCGGCGCGCAGATTATCGAAGCTGCCGAAATAGTTGATCAGCGTGCCGCGACTGAAACCCGATTCTTCAGCGACCTTCGTCGGGGTGATGGCGAACAGACCGTCGCGTGTAGCCATGCGATAGGCCGAGTCGAGCAAAGCTGCGCGGTCGTAGGGCCTCCAGAAACTGGCCTGAGCCGACTTGGCGCGGCGACCAGGCACCAGCGCCAGGCGGTCTTTAGCGTCGACCAACTGCTGCAGAATATCGGCCATTCGTCCATCGTTGATCAGGTGGTTCATGGCCTGTTCTACCCGATCCTTGTACGGGCCAGATTTCGCCATTTGCTCGGCGATCAGGCGTCGGGTCACGTTTCGATAGCCTACCGCCCGGGCGACCGACACAGCGGCGTCAAAAACTTCGGTCGTCATGATAGCGACTCTCTATTAGGGAATTGCCGATAGGCTATTCGTTTATGCACGTAGCGTCAAGCACAGCGGTAGGTTGTGAACGCCAAACCATCGGCGTAGAGCAGGTACCGGCCCCGGCTGTCACGCTTGATCGGCTCGCCCATCAGCGCCTCGACGTCTTCCAGGTTTTCAAGGCCGGAATCAGTCGATGGTTCGGTTGCCAGGCGCTGCGGGTGGTCTGGATCGTAGAAGGTTTGCCAGATCATAGCGTTCGTATCTCGTAGGGAAAGCCTTCGGAGTCGTATAGCTGTCTTGCCGCGAGCATTCCCGACGACCATCCTCGGTTATCGTAGAAGACTGCGTAGTCAGCGACCTTTCGCCAGGCAAGGCCCGCCGATATGCCTAGAGCGCGTTCCTCTAAGACTGCGTCGTCCAGCACCCCCGGTTGGGTGTAGAGGAGATGTGAGGCTATGGGCGCCTCGCCCCGATGTAAGGAATCGCAAAGACAAGCCCGGGCAAAAGTTTCGTTAGCCGCGACCTCACCCGCGTAGGGGCTTTCGATAATAACTAGCCTCATGATTGCATGGCTCCATAGATTCGCTCGGCGGCGATCGTGAAATAATCCGCGTCCCGCTCGATCCCAATGAAACGGCGCCCGCTGTTCATTGCCGCAACGCCTGTCGTGCCGCTACCCATGGTGTTATCAAGGACGGTTTCGCCTTTATTGGTGTAAGTGCGTATCAAGTACTCCATAAGTGCGACTGGTTTTTGCGTGGGGTGGAGCGCGGCACCGTCGATACGTGAGCCAAAGCGCTGAACGCTAAGCGGGTACCGCTCGGTCGAGTCGTAGAAAGTCTCTTTGTCCGCCTTTCCATAGTTAGCAGTTTTAGTGCCGACACGCCTCGAGGTTTTACGCTCACCGGGAACCATTTGAGGGTTGTAGGTTGGTTGCTCGGCGTAAAACACAAGCACGTCTTCATGATTGCGCAACGGTTGTTTCTTTGCGTTCAGGAAGTTAGTGGCGACCGGTTTTTCCCAAACCCACTGATACTTGAACAGCGCCGGATTGCTCATCACTAGGGCCGAAGTAAAAGGCTGCGCGGCAGTAAGCACGATGGCCGCGCCTTTACGGCAAATTCGCCGGTATTCCGCCCATAACTGGTCGAACGGGATCACGGCATCCCACTTATTCTGAGTCGTGCCGTAAGGCAAATCACACAACACCATATCGACCGAACCATTTGGGATTGCCTTCATTTCCTCAAGGCAGTCGCCCCAAAGCAAAAGAGGTTCTTCGCTCATAACCGTGGCGGCTCCGTACCGAGTGCAGGGAATCGAACGCCTTCCGGCAATTCGCCAGTGCTGAACGCCGCGATGCCGCCGGCCGACAGGACCATGCTCAAGCATCGTTGCTGTGCGGCTTCGCGCTTGTCATTCGGGTTGAAACCTGGCCACCCGGCGTGCTTGCATTCAACCATGGTGAAAACAGCCACCTTCACAGGCTCGGCGGTCTCGTAATCGCGGAACCATCCCGACTGGTAACCCACCAGGTCGCCGGACTTGCACACCTTGTCGAGCGCTGCTGTGTCATTCCACAGACCGAAGCGAATAGGGACGCCCCGCTCGTTGGGCAAGGCGCCGCGGTTGTTGCGCGCCAAGTTGAAGCCGAGCGGCGGCCCGGCCAGGCGCAGGAACGATTGCACATAGGATTCGTCTTTACCCTGGCAGAGTTCGGGTACTTCGGGCGTAAACCCCATCAGCAGGTACAGTTCGGCGATGGCCGCCGGCGTGACGGCGTGACGGTTGGCCCAGTCGTTTAAGATGCTCATCGCCCACCCCGCACGTCTCCGGATACAGTTTTGACCCCGCCTGCAACGGTTCCGCATTCAACATCGCCAGAGACGGTTTGAACACTCCCGTTTACCAGGCCGCAACGTACATCGCCAGAAACTGTTTTCACCGAACCGGCTGAGCCAGCGATAGTAGCGTCGCCACTGCACTCCAGCGATTCAACGTCGCCGTAAACCTGGACGCTGACAGGCCCACTCAAGGAGCCTTCAACCTGCACGCCATCTACGATAACCCGGTCTCCGTTAATTTGGATCGAGCGGCCATTGAACTCCCGACCATCGATTACGACCCTGCCGCTACCAATTTTCATGTTCAATTTCATTTCTTCCGGTCTCCACGATTCGAATTGACCAACCGCGCCTGACCCTCTTTAAGCGGCCAGGGCGTTTCGGTTTTGCAGTCCGGGCACAGCACGACCTGATAGCTACTCAGGCGCACCACGTCACGGTTACCACAGTTGCTGCAGGCGGGCAGGCTCATACGGCGCCCAGCACGCCGAGGGCAGAGTAAATTTCAATCGTCTCCACCGCCTGTGCATAAGCGTCCGCTAGGGCGTTATGCACGGTGCCACGTTCAGCCGGTACGATCAGATGGCCGAACTCGACTGCAAGCGTCCTCTGGTCGCGTAGCTGCCAAAACTTCCACGGCGGCGGCGTCAGCCCACAACGAACGTAGGCGTTGCCTAACCACTGCGCGTCCATGTCGCCGCGTTGCCAATAAGTTTCGGCACCGTGGCAAAAATTGCGAAAGTCCGAAAGGGAGTCACCTATAGAGGCACGCGGTAATTCCGGGTCGAACAGGTCAGCTTGCGCCTGTGCGTTTTGACGCATCCACCAGACCACAGTCGATGCGTCGATCTTACCCTCCGCACCCCAACCCTCGAGTTTGATCAGGCGGTAGAAGTCGCCGCCTAACTCACCCGTTTTACGATCGAAGCGCACGGCGCCGATAGATAAAATCAATGCGTCCGGCGCGATACCAAGTGTTTCCAGGTCGAAAGAAATGTCGTTCATTTCTCACCGCCATTTTCGAAGTGCGTGCGAATCATCCAGTTGCACATCTGAGACCAGACGGCACCAACTGCATAGTAGAAAGCGGTCACTACGAACCCGGTGTACGCCGACAAGGCTACTACCAAGATCAGCGCTACGCGACCGAACCAGGCCGCCAAGAAACCGGGCTTTGCCTTGAGTACGGCGTCGGCGGAGGATTTCCATTTTTCGTCTGACGGTTTCACGCTCAACATAGCCAACAGCGAGACAAGGTTCAGCGGCCCAATTACCGATGGCACGACCCACATAGCAACCGCGGAAATCGTCGCCAGGTTCGCGTCGTTGAACCAGATAGACAGCACAAGCAAGAACGGAACTAGGAACCAGCACGTAAAGCGCACCAAAAAGACCATCGTATTTCTCCAATCAATTTCAGGGTTAGGAAGCCGCAGAGTATTCCGGCATCGACACGCCGTCAAGTACTAATCGTTCGATGATCCGCCCGCGGAGAGCTTCGGTATCGGCTCGGGGCAGGCCTTGGGCGCTGATAACGTCCATGCCGAACAGGTAGAAGAACCGGCGCTGCATTTGGCTATCGTTGTCACCCTGCTTCTTGCGCCAACCACCCCACAGGCCCATCGCCCACTTTAGGTGCTCAATTTCCGCCAAGTGCTCTCGGTGCCCTTTGACATGCTTGGCATACCCCAGCGCCGGTACCCGTCGTGCCACTAACCACTCCTGATACTCCTCGATCGTTGGCACATTCTTTCGCACCGAGGCGTACAGCTCAGCCAGAGTTTCTTCGGTCAGCAGTTCGAGGTCACCGTCGACGTGCTCCGGATCGCTGCGTGTGATTGGCTCGGGGAAGAATGAGCAGTACGGGCAAGCCTTGAAGATCCGTTCGTATGGCTGGGCACAGGGCAACCCGGTATCGAACAAGTGACCGGCGTTGAGCATTTGCTGATTGGACCAGCCCGCCGCGCGGAACGCCTCCCAGGTTGGCCCCTGCGGGTTTGTCAGCGTCAGCCCAGGGTTAGCGCATACGCGGTAGGGCACGGTTTCGCCCGCAACCGATTTCTTCGACGCCCGGCCCAGTTGCCAGACGCGGTGCGGCGCCTCGGGCGGACCGTTGAAACGAACGATGTTCGAACCATGGTCGATCAGCACGCCGAACGGTTTTGGGCTCTCGGCGATGCGTTGGCGGCGCTCGGCGGCGGTTATCTGGTCGTAACCCTGCTTCTGATCGTCGCGTAGGAACAGCCGGTACAACCGGCCTACCCACTGCATGAATCGCGGCAGGCTGGCGGTACCCGTGCCGAGAATCACCACCTCAACGGCAGGCAGATCGTTGCCCTCACCGTACAGGTTGCAGTTTACGAGCATCTGCAGCTTGCCTGATTCCAGGTCTTCTTTAGCTGAGTCGCGCAAATCATCATCGGTGTCGCCGCTCAGGGCCATAGCCGACACGCCTGCCTCGTTGAATCGCCTAGCCACCTCTTCCGCCTTGGCGACGCTTGAAACAAAGCAGATCCCCTTCAAACCCGCGGCGTATTTTTGGTAGTTCTCCAGGATATCGCCGACCAATTCGTCGTCGGCTTCCTCAGCGGCTACCAGTTTCGCTTGAACGAATTCGCCGCTCGCCCCGACCGCCAGGTTGTCGTAATCAACCCGACATTTGATCGAGTATTTTTTGTAGGGGCACAGGTAGCCATCGTCGAAGAGGTCTTGAAGCGTCGGGCCCATGACCATCGCATCAAACAGGCCGTCAGTGTCACGGCTCAGCCCGCCGCCGTCAGACCGCGCTGGGGTAGCCGTGACACCCAAGCCTTTGAGGTCGGGATGCGTGAAAATCTGCGCGGCCTTACCCCACTGGTTGCCCCTGCCGCCGTCTTCGCCCTGCAAGTGGTGCGCCTCGTCGCAGACCCACAACGTCACGGTCGACAGGTACTGACGATATTGCGCCGCCTGCTTGCCGGTCGGGATCCGGTACAGTGTGCCGACACTGGCCACCGACACGGCGGCGTTCATGTCGTGGTAGCAGACTTTCTGCTTACGCAGAATCCCGGCGATGATTGCCTTTCGGTCTTTAGGATCACAGATCAGGCGGAACGGAATGCCGAATTCGTTCAGGGTGCCCGCCAGTTGGGCTACTAGTTCTTTGCGGTGCGCGAAGATACAGGCCCCGGCCGTGTGCTTGGAAATGATCGATGCAATTAGCCGGGTCTTGCCTCCGCCCGTTGGAATGACGGCGAGCACGTTCTTGTGCCCTACGTCCCATTCCAGGTAAACCCCCTGTTCGGCTTTTAGCTGGTACGGGCGCAAGCTGACGTGCTTGCGCACCGCGCTGGCCAGCATGCTCGCCTTGAAGTCGAAAGAACTCATTCTTAAAAATTCCCGGTTGACAGTGTGCGCAAGTCTGAATAACCTACAGCCCGAAATCAAGCAAAACCTAACCCTGAAAGGTAAAAACGAATGATCGCAATCAAGGACATTTTCGCGCTGTTGGGTCGGCTCGGTGCGCCCGCCAGCAGGAGCTACCTGCGCCCCGGTAATTGGCGCCCGACTGGCGCCGCGCTCCGCAACCCTGCCGATTTTCATCAGTCCAATTGCCTCGAGGCTGCTGTCTTGAAGCGCCGTCGCAAAGCCGAAAAGCTGCAGCGCGACACACTCGAAGCAGCGACCAACAATTGGGCCCATGTAGGCGGACGTCGGTGCGACCTCATCACGGCATCCCCGATCGGCAGCCTCAACCCTTTCTACATCGCTAAGTGAGAAAAACAGCCATGCAAATCATCGTAACCCCAGGTGACGAAAAACCGAGCGCCCTTCGCGCCTTGGCCCATATGCTCAACTGCCTGGCCGCGGATCGCGACGGGTCCAACCCATCTGCTACAGCCGCAGCCACGCAACCTCAAGGCTCAACGGTGACCGAACTCCCGGGAAACCCGCAGGCCGCGCAAGATGCGCCTGGTGCCTCCACCCCGTCGAGCGATGGCCCGAACACCTCTGTACCGGCCGGCTCGAGCACCGAGCTCGATTGGTCCAACCTCGACGCCAATGGCCTGCCCTGGAACAGCCTGATCCACTCGAGCAGCAAGAACCGTAACGCAGATAACACCTGGCGCTACCTGCGCGGCGGCGATGCAGATGAACGCGCTCGCATCGAGGCGGAAATGCGCGCCCAGGCTCCGGCAGCAGCTGCCAGCGAGGATACTCCGCCGCCACCGCCTCCGGTCGTCAAGGGCGACGATGCCCCACCGCCACCGCCTCCAGTAGCGGGCAACGATGCGCCTCCACCACCTCCGCCGGTAGCTGCCGCGCCAGCCGCTGACAGCGAGGGCCACGAAGTAACCGCGGCGATGGTCTTCAAGCGCGCCAACGCCCTGACCAAAGAACAGCGCGAGCAAGCGCTTGAGCTAGTCGGCCTGACGGCTATGGGGGATTTCCTCAAGAAGCAGAAAGAAGACCCGAGCCTCGTTCAAGGCCTGTGGGATGCGATGATTGCCATCACGGGTGAAGAGTGAGCGGCCATAGCCGCCTAGCCCCTTCCAGCGCCTTCAGGTGGGTCGAGTGCCCCCTGTCGGTCGCCTTGAGCGAAGAATTCCCGGCCTTGAAACAAGACCCTTCCGGGCCGGAGGGCACCGCGGCGCATGAGGTCTGGAACTGGATGATTGATGGCTTGGTGCCGGAGGTCGGCACGCTGACTTCGGAACGCATCCCGGTCACGATTGAAATGATCGACGGCGGTCAGCAATTCGTCGAGCGCGTGCATTCGATAGTCGATCCCTATCAGGCGATGCATAAGGCAAGATTTGAAACATCGGTAGCCATGACCGGTATTCACCGGCTAATGCACGGCACCCCGGACGCTGATATCGACCTGCTAGAGTTCTGCGGCGAGTACCACATCGTCGATTACAAGTTCGGCCATCGATCGGTGAGCCCGTTCGAAAACTGGCAGTGTTCAGCCTATGTTTTTGGCCAGTTTGAGCGCCTTGGCCTGAGCCAACAACAAATCGATAACGCGAAGATTTTCTTCCACATCGTCCAGCCGCGCTGCTATCACCATCGTCCGGCGAATAGCACCTGGGAAACCACGGGCAAAGATCAGCGACGTATGTGGGATCGGATGCGTAAAAGTGCAGACGAGGCTATTACGCTCGAACTCGGCGCAACCCCGAACATGGGCGCCCATTGTCGCGACTGTCCCGGGCGCCGCGCCTGCCCAACGTTTCGCCGGAACGCTGGCGCTAACATCGATTGGGTAAACTGGAGCAAACCGGGCCAGATGGACACTGAGTCGGCAGGCATCGAGCTGACGTACGCCCGGGCCGCTCTCGATCAGTTGAAATCCTACGTCGATGCGCTTGAGCAGCAGGTCGAAGTCGAGATTGCCGGCGGAGGCTTTACCCCGCATTGGGCGGTCCAGCAGCAACCAGGGCGCGGGCGCGAGTGGACTGCCCCAGTTTCCGAAATCATTGCTATTGGCGATTCGTTGGAAATCGATCTGCGCAAACCGGCCGATGTGATCACACCGTCGCAAGCGATGCAAAAATTCAAGAAAAAAGGCTTTGACGAATCGTTAATAGCCGAATACTCTGTACCTAAGAAGGGCGCAATGGCGCTCGTTTCTAAAACCGACACGCTCGCTAGCCGAGTTTTTGGAGTAAAGAAAGATGGCATGGCATGACGAATCCCACGTAATTACCGGTAATGGCGTTGTGATCTGGGAAGCGATCACCAAACCCGACGTGAACGAACAATCAGGCAATCAATCCTGGAACCTGCGTATCGCGGTGCCTGCCAACGCACCGGAGCTGGTAGAGCTCGAAGCGCTTCGTCAAAAGGCGTTGCGCGACAGCAATAAGAAAGGCGTCACCGTCTCCAGTCCGGGCAATAACCCGATCAGTGATATCGACGTAGCCAAGTTCCCTGAACTCCCAGGCCACAAGGTCTTCAGCGCGGGCACGATCCAAGGCGCTCCACCTGTCTACGATGTGAATGGCGCCGAGCTTCAGCCAATGAGCTACGGCCCAAAGCTCTATAACGGTACGGTCGTTCGCATGATCGTTCACGCCTACGCCTACGACAACAAGCAGAAGGGCGTCAACTTTGG
>Ga0302349_1001931_pt1 | contig 14224 bp, 9 predicted proteins | sample PhyAR1_FD_202176 | JGI IMG/M metagenome (GOLD analysis project Ga0302349, IMG submission 202176) | Leaf surface microbial communities from alfalfa plants in UC Gill Tract Community Farm, Albany, California, United States - DLSL A.R1... | ecosystem: Host-associated > Plants > Phyllosphere >...
GCGCCATAGCTTCGCGCAACAGCCGCAGGAAGGGCGCTTCGGCAGCTCCCGCCTGGCCAGCATGTACACCGAGCGCTACTGGGACGAAGACCTCTTCAAGGGCATTGAAGCGCTCACCGCACTGGCCAAGGACGCCGGCATCAGCCTGATCGAGCTGTCCCTGCGCTGGCTGGCCTACCACCAGGGCGTCGACTCGCTGCTGCTTGGCGGGTCCAAGGCAAGCCAGCTCGAATCCAACATTGCCGCCATCGCCAAGGGGCCATTGGAGCAGAACCTGGCTGAGGCAGCTGCAGCGGCCACCGCCTCGCTGCACGGCCCGATGCCTGCCTACAACCGTTAACAAGAAAGAGACACCAACGCCATGACCTCAGCAGTTGCCACCGAATTCGCCCGCAAGATCCGTGACCGCGAACCAGCCGTCGGGTACTGGGTGGTGCTCGATTCGCCGGTATCCACCGAACGCATCGCCCGCCTGGGCTATGACTATGTTGCCCTCGACGCGCAGCACGGCCTGATCGGCTACAACGGAATGCTCACCGGGCTGATGGCCATCGACGCCTCCGGCCAGGCCGCCGGTGTTGTCCGCGTGGAAGCCAATAACGCCACCGCCATTGGCAAGGCCCTGGACGCTGGCGCCGTGGCAGTCATCGTGCCGCTGGTCGACAACGCGCAAGACGCCGCCGACGCGGTCAAATACGCCAAGTACCCGCCGCATGGCATCCGCTCCTACGGACCCATGCGCTCGGCCCTGCGCGTTGGCCCGGTACCAGCGGAATCGGATGCCACCACCATGGTCTTCGCCATGATCGAGACTCCGGGCGGGTTGGAGAACGTTGAAGAAATCGCCGCCGTCCAGGGCCTGGACGGGCTGTACGTCGGGCCCAGCGACCTGGCCCTGGCCATCGGCGCCGCATTCCCAGGGGATCCGGCGATCAAGGAGGAATTCGAGGCCGCGCTCAAGCGGGTCAGCGCGGCAGCACAGCAGGCTGGCATTGCCTCCGGCATCCACAACGCCAACGGCGAGCTGGCCCAGCAGCGCCTCGGCGAAGGATATACCTTCGCCACGGTGGCCTCGGACCTGACCCACCTGGAAGCAACGGCCGCGGCCCACCTGCAGCAGGCCCGCTCCTAGCACCGAATAGACAGCAAGGAATCAGACGATGTCGTTGACCGATTTTTCCACTATCAACCCCGACGGGCAGATCCACGAGGATGGGCCGCTGGCCTACGCCTACCTGCCGGCACCCACCGTGCAATCCCACGCAGCCAACCTGATGACCCTGGGCAACGGGGATCTGGGCTGCGTCTGGTTCGGCGGAACACAGGAAGGGGTGGCGGATATCAGCATCTACTTCTCCACCCTGCAGCGTCTGCCCGAGGGGCAATGGGCGGAAAAATGGTCGCCGGCACAGCAGCTGTCCAGCGACTCGACCCGTTCCGAGCAGAACCCGATCCTGTACCGCCACGGTGAGGAACTCTGGCTGCTGTACACGGCCCAGCACGCGGGAAACCAGGATACTTCCGAGGTGCGCCGCCGCATCTCCAGCGACCACGGAAGCACCTGGTCCGAACCTGAAACCCTCTTTGCAGCCACCGAGCACGGCGGGGTCTTCGTGCGCCAGCCACCGGTGCAGGTCGGCGAACGGCTATATGTTCCGGTCTTCCGCTGCGCTACCGTGCCAGGGCAAAAATGGGTGGGGGACTTTGATGATTCCGCGCTGATGGTCTCCACCGATGGCGGAGCCACATGGACCGAGCAGATTATCGAGGGGTCCACCGGCTGCGTGCACATGAATGTCGCGGCGCTGGCCGATGGCAGCCTGCTGGCGCTGTATCGCAGCCGCTGGGCCGACTGGATCTATGCCTCGCGTTCCGAGGACGGCGGGCTGACGTGGAGCGTGCCGGAAGCCACCGAATTGCCGAATAACAATTCATCCATCCAGTTCGTCTCCATGAATGATGGCCGCTTGGCCTTGATCTACAACCACTCCCAGGCCACTGAGCAGACCGAACGCCGCCTGTCGCTCTACGACGAGATCGACGATGAGGGATTGGATTCCAGCGTCGATGGCCCGGTGGTGTTCGAACCGGTGGCCACCGGGGAACCCGGGGTGCAAAAGGCCTTCTGGGGCACGCCCCGCGCGCCGCTGACCGTGGCGATCTCATCGGATCAGGGCAGAAGCTGGCCAGCACGAAGGAACCTCGAAGTGGGGGACGGGTACTGCCTTTCCAATAATTCCCGCGAGGGGCTGAACCGGGAATTCTCCTATCCTTCCATCCACGAAGGCCAGGATGGGGCCCTGCACCTGGCCTACACCTATTTCCGCCAGGCCATCAAGTACGTGCGCATCGACCCTTCGTGGGTCAGCGCGCCGGAGGCAAGCGATCATGCCTAGCGCTCTGGTCACCGGGGTCAGCTCCGGCATTGGCGAAGCGATCGCCCGCGCCCTGCTGGAAGCCGGCTATGAAGTCACGGGCCTGAGCCGCAGGGCACCGGCCATCGCCGATGAGCGCTTCTCCTGGCGGAGCACCGACCTGGGAGACCTGGGCCAGGTCCAGGAAGCCGCACAGCAGCTGTCGGCGCCCGATCTTTTTGTCCATGCCGCGGGCTATATGGCGACCGGGGCATTGGGCGAGCTCAAGGCGGAGGATCTGGCGGGGATGCACGCGGTTCATGTGCAGGCGCCAATGGCGCTGCTCAACATCCTGGCGCCGAAGATGGAGGATGGCTCCCGGATCATCTTGATTGGCAGCCGGACCATGAGCGGTGTCGCTGGCAAGAGCCAATATGCCGCGACCAAGTCAGCGCTCGCAGGGCTGTCGCGCAGCTGGGCCATGGAGCTGGCGCCCCGTGGCATCACCTGCAATGTTGTGGCGCCGGGGCCCACTGATACCCCGATGATGGTTGATCCGCGCAGGGCGGGCGTCCCGCCGGTCACGCCGCCCCTGGGCGCGCTCGTGGACCCCGCCGATGTGGCCGCCCTGGTGCTGTTCCTGGGCGGGGAACATGGCAAGTCCATCACCGGCCAGGTGATGACCATCTGCGGCGGCGCGTCGCTCAAAGGCTGAGCCCGCGTCCGGCCGGCCCTGCCGGAGAGTGAATCCCGTATCTGACATACTGTTGCCTGTGGAAAAAACCTCCCGTTCAACACGTGTGCTCAGAGGCATGGCGGTCGCGTTCTGCGTGACTTTCGTATCGCTGCTATCCCACGTGCTGGCCGGAGGGGCAGTGCCGGGCGTTCTGAATATCGCCCTGCCGCTGTCGTTGTCATTGCTGGTCTGCACAGGGCTCAGCGGACGCCATTTCACGCTGCTTCGGCTGGCCATCATGGTGGCCATCAGCCAGATGCTGTTCCACCTGATGTTCTCCATGGGGTCGGGCCATGCGTCGATGGCGCAGCCGAGCCCCGGGGATTTCGGCGCGCATGGCATGAGCATGATCCTCGAGATCCCACGGGACTCGGCATTGCCGATGCCTGGACACGGTGATGCTTCCATGGTCATCGCCCACGTTATTGCCGGTATTGCCACGGTGCTCTTCGTGCATCGCGGGGACGAACTCATGACCAGCCTCGCCGGCCTCATGGCCCTTTGCCGCTGGACCCGGTTCTGGGTTCTCCTGGCCTATTCGCACCAGCCGCCCGCACCATTAACTGCCCCTCCGGGATGGGAAGAGCCCCGGGCCTGCACCTTGGCGGTGTACTCGACAAGCGTTATCCGGCGCGGACCTCCGCTGGCGGCAACAGCGCAGAACACCGCCCATTAATCGAAGCTAGGCTTCGCTACCGCAGTTTTGACCACTGCACAGGACCTGATGGCGGTCTTATCCGGCGTGCCCGGAACTTTCCCTGCCGGGCTTTGCGCTGCCCACGGCTGACTGGCGAGCGCCAATGAGCGCTGATCCAGCGGATCCCATGAGGCCAGCCTTCACTTCATGCCTGCGCGTCGGGCACACTGCCGCATGTTCTCGCCGCAATTTTCTGCGCATTCCCATCCCCGCATCACGGGGTTCCAGCACGCTGGTGGCGCCATTTCACGCTGCCGGATTCCAGCCATGCCAGACGGGCACACAGCCCGCCTTGCGCTCTCGCGAAGCCTTCTCAGCGCTTCGCGCAAACTTCACAGGATGACCCTTGAAAAAATCATTTGGCCTTCGTGCCACCGCGCTTGGCGCGAGTTCCCTGATCCTCCTTGCCGGCTGCGCCGCTCCTGAACCAGGCGCTGCATCGCCTTCCCCGGCAGGAACCACCATTGAGGTAAAAGACCTCTGGCTCAAGGCAACACAAGACGATATGTCCTCGGCCTTCGGCACCATCGAAAACACCGGGGATCACGCGGTGACCATTACGCGGGTCTCCAGCGCGGTATCGGGTGATACCGGATTGCATGAGACCGTGGCCAATGAGTCCGGGGCCATGGTCATGCGCGAGAAAACGGGCGGTTTCACCATTGAAGCCCACGGGAAGCTGGAGCTTGCTCCCGGCGCGAACCACCTGATGATCATGGATCCGAAGAAACCGCTCAAGGCCGGTGATGAAGTGGCGCTCACCTTGGAATTCTCCGATGAGAGCAGCTTCGATTTCACAGCGCCGGTCAAGGATTTCGCCGGGGCCAAGGAAAGCTACGATGAATCGTCGTCGCAGAGCGGACATGGGCACTGATGGGAGCGGAACGCTCCGGGACCGCCATGCGGCCAAGCCGCCGGGGACTGCTGATTGCAGGTGCCGCGTCAGGCCTTGGAGCAGTCGCCGCGCTGGGTATTGAATCACTGGCAGATTCGGCTTCTCCTCCCGGTGCGTCCGAGCCTTTGCACGGGCAGGAGACCATTCCCTTTTATGGATCGCATCAGGCCGGGATCGCCACAGCGCCCCAAGCCTACGCAGCGTATATTGCCTTGACGCTGCGCGACGAGGTGGACCGGGACAGCGTTCAGCGGCTGCTTCGCATACTCACCGATGACGCTGCCAGGCTGACGCAGGGCCGTGAAGCGCTGGCCGATACCGAACCTGAGCTGGCGCACCTGCCGGCACGGCTCACCGTGACCTTCGGGTTCGGGAGCAGAATGGCCAAGCTGGCAGGTGCGGCCACCTCGGAAGTCAAGCCGTTGCCGGAATTTGGCATCGACCGGCTGGAACAGCGCTGGTGCGACGGCGATCTATTGCTGCACATCGCTGCGGATGACCGGCTCACCGTGTCCCACGCACAACGCATGCTGCTCAAGGACGCGCGCAGCTTCGCCACGGTGAAGTGGACGCAGGCAGGTTTCCGCAGAGCCCGCGGGTCAGAAGCCAGCTCAACGACAATGCGCAATCTCTTCGGCCAGATCGATGGGACTTCCAACCTGGCACCTGGCACCCAGGAGTTCAACCAGCTTGTCTGGAACAAGGATTCAAGTACCACCATGGTGCTGCGCAGGATCCGCATGAATCTGGAAACCTGGGATGAGCTGGATCGGCCCGCGCGGGAATTCAGCGTAGGCCGCACCCTGGACAATGGCGCGCCCTTGACCGGTGCCCTTGAACATGATGAACCGAATTTCCGCCGGCTCACGGTTAATGGCTTCGCCGTGATTGGCGACCAGGCCCATATTCGGCGCGCCCGCTCGGAGAATCCGGAAGAACGGATTTATCGCAGGGCCTACAACTACGACGAACCGACCACCGGCGAGAACATCTCTGATTCCGGGCTCATCTTCGTGTCCTATCAGAAGAGTGTTGCCAAGCAGTACGTGCCATTGCAGCAGCGGCTGGATCAGCTAGACGCACTGAACCAATGGACAACTCCCATCGGGTCTGCCGTTTTCCTGATCCCTCCGGGCTGCCAGGAGCACGGCTTCATCGGCGATACGTACTTCACCGCCTGAGATCCCCGACTTTTCACTTTTTCAAGGAACCATCATGACTCTTCTGGATACTTCACCAGAATCATCTTCACCCCAGCGGCCCCGCCCAGCGGGCAAGGGCTGGTTTGGGCAGCTGTTGCTGCGCCTGCATTTCTACGCAGGAATTTTCGTTGGCCCGTTCATCCTGGTTGCGGCGCTCAGCGGTGCGCTGTACTCCGTGATGCCCCAAGTCGAGCAAGCGGTCTACGCCCGGGAACTGCACGCCCCCGTTGCAGATGCCTCTTTGCCACTGGCACAACAGATCGAGGCAGCCGATGCCTACCTCGGGGACCATGACACGCCTGCTGCTGTTCGCCCGGCCCCGAACCCGGGCGACACCACCCGGGTGATGTACTCCGAACCCGGGTTGGGCGCCAGCGAAATGAGAGCTGTTTTCGTGGATCCTGCCACCGCAGAAATCCGCGGAGACCTGACCACCTACGGAACTAGCGGCTCCCTCCCGCTGCGGACCTGGGTCGACCAGCTGCACCGGAATCTGCACCTCGGCGAACCAGGACGGCTTTACAGCGAGCTGGCGGCATCATGGCTGGGGATTATTGCCCTGGCCGGAATCGGCTTGTGGGTCCAGCGGATCAGGAAAACGAAACGCAAGAAGGATCTGCTGCGCCCTAGCATCAGCGCCAAGGGCTATCGAAAGCTGGCTAGCTGGCACGGTTCGCTGGGACTGTGGATTCTCATCGGTGCATTCTTCCTCTCTGCCACGGGCATCACCTGGTCAACCTTTGGCGGGGCGAATGTGGGTGAACTCCGCTCGGCATTGAACTGGGAGACCCCGTCGGTGAACAACGACTTATCCGATTCCGCGGATTCCTCCGGTGGCGAGCATGCCCATCATCACGCGGCGGACCATGCACAATCCGGGAAGATGGTGAATCCGGCAGCCTTCGACACAATGCTGTCGATCGGCAAGGAAATCAACATCAATACTCAACTGGTGGAAATCAAGCCTCCCTCAGCGGAAGGCAAAGCCTGGGTAGTGCAGGAAATCCAGCGTTCCTTCCCGACCGAAGTCGACGCGGTATCGATTAATGGCCAGAGCCTGGAAGTTGTCGATCGCGTTGATTTCAACGAGTTCGGCCTGGTTGCGAAACTTTCACGCTGGGGCATCGATATCCATATGGGCACCATGTTCGGACTGCCGAATCAAGTGCTGCTGTTCCTACTCGCCTCGGCGATCGCCGCCATGGTGGTCCTTGGATACGCGATGTGGTGGAAACGCCGCCCTACGCGAAATTCTGCACAGTTGATGGGCAAGCCACCGAGGCGCGGTGCCTTGTCGCGTGCACCGTGGTGGGGATCAGCGCTGTTACTGCTGGCAGCCGCGACAGTAGGAATTCTCTTGCCGTTGCTTGGCATCAGCCTGGCTGCCTTTCTGGCCGTGGATCTGATGGTTGAGAAATTTCAAGCCAGGCGTGTCCGACGCGCCTCGGGTTGTAGATGAGCCGCTGAGTAAGCAAGCATAGTGTGCCCAAGGCGGAACCGTTCATCGCGTCAAAGCGACGAGGCGAACGGTTCCGCCTTTCATCTTGCTCCGGTGGTCGTCGACGCCATATTCAGCCGTTTAGAACCGTGTGTGCTCCAGCTTGGACATCACCTGTGGTTATTCGAGGGCAAGCTTGATGCAGAATCTGATCAGTGCTGTGCCAGTGGCCAGATCCAGTAATCGGCGAACCCCTGGCCGCGACAAGACCGAGCGGGCTTGATGGATGCCGCAAACTAGCAGTACCAGATAGGCAAGTGAGAGCAGAGCGTGGGTGAAGGCAAAGACGAGTACCACTGGCATCGGAGCTTCCTGATCGAGAAATTGTGGCAGTACCGCTAAATAGAACACCAAAATTTTAGGATTACCCACATTAGAGAGGAATCCTTGCAACCACCCCTGGCTTCCTGTGGGCCCGGCAGGGCCAATTCCCAATTCCAAAGCTGCATAGTCCCGCTTCCAGGCCGAACGAAATGCTTGGAAACCTAACAAGGCCAAATATGCGATCCCCGCCCAACGGATACCTTCGAAGACCGGCCGCATGCTCGTGATCACTGACCCTAAGCCAACAGCAGCGAGGATTCCATAGAGCGTCGTCGAACTTGCCACCCCGACTGCGCTCCAAGTTCCCCTCCGGCGTCCGCCGTTTAAGGTATTGCGGCTCACCACAGCGAAATCGGGTCCCGGAATGACGACTAGAGCGGACGCGAGAACCAAGAAAGACAAATAAGGAGACAAGTAGGAAGACAACATTGACGGCGAAAGCATGCTTCCATGATCCAGGGACGCATCTATCCATGTCGAGCGATCATTCTTATACAATATTGTTCGTTATTTACGAACGAAAGGAATGCGCTCGATGGATTTGCACAGATTGCGGCTCTTGCGCGAGCTAAAGCGCCACGGCACGATAGCTGCCGTGGCCCAGGCGATGTCCTACAGTAAATCCACGATCTCAGCACAACTCTCCCAGCTCGAAAAGGAGACTGGCGTCCAACTGCTGGAACCAGCGGGTCGTCGTGTGAAATTGACTGATCAGGCAGAAATTCTGTTGTCCCACGCCGAGGTCATTTTTGAACATGTGGAAATGGCCAAGGGTGAAATTGCCGCGTCGTTTGAAGAGATCGTAGGAACGCTGCGCATTGCTTCATTTCAAACGGCCGCGTTGGGCTTGCTTCCTTCTGTCCTGAAACGAATGGAACGCGATCATCCGCGGTTGCGTATAGAGGTTACTGAACTGGAACCAGAGCGTTCGCTCCCAGCACTGCTTGCCCAGGAGTTCGACCTCGTGCTGGCCGAGGAATTCCCGGGACATCCTCAAGTGCGGCCCGCTGGGCTGGATCGTGATGATTTGCTCATGGACCGCATGCGTCTTGCCACGCCCAGCGTGTGGGGACATCAAGCCCTTGAGGACCTTGCACTACGGCCGTGGGTGATGGAACCGGAAGGCACAGCACAACGTGCCTGGGCTGTAGCAGTTTGCAGAAGCGCAGGTTTCGAACCGGATGTCCGGTTCACTGCCACAGATGTTCTGCTGCATGCGCGACTTGTAGAAACAGGACTGGCGGCGGCTCTGCTGCCTGATCTTCTTTGGTACGAGGGCCATGAAAGAGTGGTTCTCCGCCCTTTGCCCGGGAATCCTGCCCGCAGTATTTATACTGCTGTCCGACGAGGCGCAATCGGGCAGAGTGCCGTGAAAACCTTCCGACAGGCAATCAAGGACGAGTCCATAAACAAGGAATCGTCAGCACCCTGAGCACTAACCTGATTTGTTCAGAGAAGATCGCCACACGCGGGTGATGCTTTCTTCTTAGCAGTTGACTCTAGCGAGAGCTCATTGATTTTGTATACGGCGTTTGATGCATTCGCTTGCTTTGTATCTGGATGACGGAACAGCAACAATTCTGTTTGTCCATGCGAACTTCCGCTCTTTGCCGAGCTAGGGATGATGGTCGTATAGTCGGCGCATTGACGAGGGATGCAACGAAAAACCCCGTGGCTTCCGTGCGGTCGTGGTTGCAGTGAAGTGGCAGAGTGTCGTTTACTCGGTGATGAATGCTATCCATTATGGATTTCAGGGTATGGATCGAGCCAAATCACTCGCTACATAGATGGTTCCGTTCGAACTATGCTGATTTCTGATGTTCGCCAAAGTTGCCGCGCGGGTCGCAGCATGGGGTTAATTCGCCCGATCTCGTCGAATGCCTTGAATAATTGGTCCGGTTCAACGAATGGACATCGGAGCAGCTTTGGTTTCGATTGATTATTTGTAACCATGGCCCGACGTGCTGTGCACGTGTCTATGACCGCATGCAGGTCTTGCTTGAGTGTTCTGCAAGCGGACGACCAGCCGGTGATCCACGAGTAGCCTTGCCGAGGCGGATTATGCAAAATCTCCGGTTTTGCACCTTGATAAATCACTGCCAACGAGCTGATAGGAAGCTGAATGTACGATGAATCGATAAACTGTGCCATCCTCCAAAAGTAGTATTGACGCTGCTCGATTCTTGTGATGACCTGTCGATTTAATGAACTTTCGATGAATTAGCACGTAATCTTCACGCACATAGGTAACTCTCAGGATATTGCTTGCTAGTTTTACGGTACACATGCATCAACCGAAACTGCCCAGATGTTAGTCATTGCAAGCAACGGAGGACGAGAAATGAATACAATCACTGCTCTCTTTGATTTCCGCAAGGAGCATATGAACGGTCTGTGGAGCTAACTGCAGACCCCACGGCGCCATTCCAGATGAAACCAGCTGCTTGGCGTTGCTACTAAAAGAGGATTCGGCACTTTCCTTGCCGATTAGACCAGCCTCAATTATGGATCAATCCGCGCTATCTTCTCTTACGCCGAGGATTTGGACGAAAGTTCAGCCGAAACCGCGTGCGGGATAGGCGTTCCACCGGAAAACCCAGCACTCCCATCACCGAGAACCCTCGGATGGGGGCATTTGGCGACGGGCAAAAGCGCCGCCAAGACGAGTCGCCACGCACTCTATAGCTGGATGATTCGACCATACATCCTTTCACCATCTGACGGACAAATCTTTAGTCAGAAGAATTAATCGATTTCGCATGCCTTTTTTCAGTAGTCAAACGAGAATCATCGATCAGATTAATTTTAAGAAACTTACGTCAATCTCTTGTGCTTTCCCCTGCAAACAGGCTTGGATAAACCTTGGGGAAACCTTGGGACAAAAATCACAAGCACTTCAAAGCAAGGAGGGTGTCCTTATGCGACGCTCAGAACGCAAGACAGCACCTGCAGTAACTGCCGGATGGTGGAGACGGCCAGTAGCACTGGGAATGGTCTCCTCGGTTGCTGTCACGACTTTCGGCCTCCCTGCGATGGCCGACGTAGACACCCAGCCAGATGAAACCACTGAGGCAGCAGCCAGCAATATCGACCTGAGCCTGATTGGCCAGGAACTTGCCGGTGGCGGACAGAGCCGGGCTCTGTACCCTGGGGGACCAGCAACCGATGATGGTGCACTGAACGCATCTCTCCTCGGTGGACAGTTGCTCGATCTCGGCGGCGTGCAGCTGCCGATCGACCAGATCATCGACTACGGAGAGCTTGGCGCTCTGCTGTCGCAGTCGACTGCTACCGACGCCAAGAATGGCGAGGCGATTTCTGGTATCGCCGGTGCCGATGGTTCCCTCAGCCTCGATGGCGAGGCTGGTGGATTTGGTACCGCAAAACTAGACCTACTTTCTTTGTTCCGTGCAACCGGAACTGACGGACTGACCGACGACATCGTCAGCAAGGCGGAATTGACCGCCGGCGTTGGCGGCGCACACGTCGAAGCCGTAGATGGCGCATTCCAGGATCCTGATGGCGTGGGTGGCGACGGCCAGTATCGCGTAGCCGAAGCAAATCTTGAACTTGAATCGCCAATCGTCAGCCAGATTGCCAGCGGAATCTACGACCAGCTGGCAACGGTCGACCAGACTCTGGAAGACACCGTCAATGGGATGAGCCAGCTCACTGACTTGCTCAACACCATCACGTCGGCACTGCCTGTCGGTGCCACAATTGACGTCTCTGCCGAGTCGAACATCCAGGAAGAAGTCTTCCAGGAGCTTTTGGCGCAGCCGATTACCTCCAAGAACGAAGTGCTCAGCATCGATCTTTCGACGGGCAAGCTCTACGTCGACCTGGACAAGGCCTACTCGGGTGAGCGTCCAGAGGGCGTCGACCTGCCTGACGGCATCAACAACCAGAACCCGAATACCGAACTGATCAGCAACGAGATCTACCCGATCATCGCTGAGACGATCCACGACCTCATCGAAGAGGTCATCAAGGTTGCCACCAACGCCATCGAAGGCGCGATTTCCAGCATTACGCTGAACTTCGAATTGACCCAGACTGCGCCGATTGTTGGCGAGACCGTTGCAAACTGGAGCGTCAACCTCGGCGCCGAGAACGTGGCACCGGTAGACTGCACCGGTGCAGGCTGTGCCGTAATCGAGCCGCTGATCAACACTACGCTGATCCCATTGATCAACACCGCAGTGGTTCCGATCCGCGACTTCCTGGTCGGCGACGGCGGACACGCCATCTACGACCTGCTGATCACCGACATCAAGACCAATGCCATGACTTTGCCAGTGCGCCAGGTTCTGGAGCCAGTCTTCACCCTGATGGCACAGATCGTTTCGGTGCAGCTGAACCGCCAGGTCACCACAACTTGCGAAGGACCAGACGGCACCCTCACCGACAGCCTTGAGGTCTCCGCACTGAGCATCGGCCTCCTGCAGGCTGCTGACGCAGGACGCCTGAACCTCGGCACCGCCGGTGTTCGCATCGGCGCATGTGACGACGCGGCAGTCATCAACCCGGCGATCACCTTGGACCCAACCTCGGTTGCTCCAGGCGAATCCACCAACCTGACCGGTACCGGATTCACCCCGGATGGCGATGTCACCCTGCAGCTGACCGATCCTTCGGGCAACCCAGTGGGCGACCCGATCACGGTGCCAGCAGACCCAGAGGGCAACGTTCCTTCGACCGCAATTCCAGTGCCTGAAGGTTCCGCACCGGGCGATTACAAGGTTGTGGCTACCGACGTCACCACTGATACCCCGGTAGAGAGCCCGCTGACCGTCACCGACGGCGGCGTGCAGCCAGGCAACGGCTCTATCGGAGACCTGGTCTTCGACGATGCCGACATGGACGGCGTGCAGGACGAGGGCGAAGCCGGCGTTCCAGGCACCGTCGTGAACCTGCTGGATGCCGATGGCAACCCGGTCAACGACGCCGACGGCAACCCGCGCACCACCACCACCGACGAGAACGGCATCTACTCCTTCGGCGAACTGCCGGAGGGCGACTACACCGTGCAGTTCGTTGCTCCTGAAGGCAAGGCATTCTCGCCTGCAGACCAGGGCGGCGACGACGCTCTCGACTCGGACGCCGGCAGCGATGGACGCACCCCAGCGGTGGCCCTGACCTCGGCAGCACCGGCCAATGACACGGTTGACGCCGGTCTGGTCGACGCTGATGGCGAGATCAACCCGGTACTGTCGCTGGATCCGACCTCGGTCGCTCCTGGCGAATCCACCAACGCCACCGGTGACGGCTTCACCCCTGAAGGCGACGTCACCCTGCAGCTGACCGACCCTGATGGCAACCCGGTCGGTGACCCGATCACCGTTCCGGCCGACCCTGAGGGCAATGTTCCAGCCACCGAAGTACCGGTTCCAGCTGACGCCCAGCCAGGCGACTACACCGTCGTAGCTACCGACGTCACCACCGATACCCCGGTTGTCAGCAACCTGACCGTCACCGACGGCGGCGCGCAGCCAGGCCCAGGTTCGCTCGGTGACTTCGTCTTCGAGGACACCAACAGCGATGGCCTGCAGGATGAGGGCGAGCCTGGTGTTCCAGGTGTTGTCGTGAACCTGCTGGATGCCGATGGCAACCCGGTCAACGATGCTGATGGCAACCCTGTCACCACCACCACCGACGAGAACGGCAACTACTCGTTCGGCGAGCTGGCGCTGGGCGGCTACACCGTGCAGTTCGTTGCTCCTGAGGGCAAGGCCTTCTCGCCTCAGGGAACCAACGACGACGGTGCTGTTGACTCGGATCCGAATCCTGAGGGTGTCACCAACGTCTACACGCTGACCGAGGAAGCACCGACCACCGATCAGGTGGATGCCGGCCTGGTTGACGATGACGCTGTTGTTGATCCTTCGGTCACCCTGGACCCAACCTCGGTTGCTCCAGGCGAGTCCACCAGCCTGACCGGTAGCGGCTTCACCCCTGAGGGTGATGTCACCGTGCAGCTGACCGACCCAGAGGGCAACCCGGTCGGTGACCCGATCACCGTCCCAGCCGACGCCGAGGGCAACGTTCCAGCTACTGAAATTCCAGTTCCTGAGGACGCCGCACCAGGCGACTACAAGGTAGTGGCTACCGACGTCGCCACCGATACTCCGGTAGAAAGCCCGCTGACCGTCACCGATGGAAGCCTTCCAGGTGGCAACGGCGAGCTCGGCGACCGGGTCTGGAACGACCTGGACTCCGACGGCGTCCAGGACGATGGTGAAGCTGGCGTTTCAGGAGTCACCGTCAACCTGCTGGATGCCGAAGGCAACCCGGTCAACGACGCTGATGGCAACCCTGTTACCGCAACCACCGATGACAACGGAAACTACACCTTCGCCGGGCTTGCACTGGGCGAATACACCGTGGAATTCGTTGCTCCGGAAGGCGCATCCTTCACCCAGGCCAACGCCGGCGATGACGATGCTCTTGACTCCGACGCCGCCGAGAATGGACGCACCGAAGTGGTGGCGCTGACCTCCACCGCTCCTGCGAACATG
>Ga0302349_1001932_pt1 | contig 14214 bp, 12 predicted proteins | sample PhyAR1_FD_202176 | JGI IMG/M metagenome (GOLD analysis project Ga0302349, IMG submission 202176) | Leaf surface microbial communities from alfalfa plants in UC Gill Tract Community Farm, Albany, California, United States - DLSL A.R1... | ecosystem: Host-associated > Plants > Phyllosphere >...
ATCCGCCCGTCCTCCCCACCGCGACGACGACGAGATCGCGGCGGAGTTCGCCCGCATCCTCAACGACGAGGGGCTCGCCCTGCGCCCCGGGACCGCGCCGCACGAGCCCCCTGCCCTGCCCCCGGCGGCGGCGAGCACTGCGGACTCCCCGCCCTCCCCCTCGCCCGAGGAGAGGGAGGCGCACCGCGCCCGGGCACGGGCGGCGCACCCCTCCTCCCGGCGTCTCCCGCCGCAGAGCCCTCCGGAGGACGAGGAGGACGACGTCCTGCTCGGGGACTTCGAGCCGCCGGACCCCGACATCGCCCCGCCGTCGGACGGGGCGCTGTGGGCCTGGGGCGCGCTGCTCGGAGGGGTCCTCATGCTCCTGCTGACGGCGACCACCGACCTGCTGCCGTCGTGGTGCGGGCCGCTGGGCGGGGCGATCGCCGTCGGCGGCCTGGTGGCCCTGCTGCTTCGCGTTCCCCGGGGTCGGGACCCCTTCGACGACGGCGCCCAGGTCTAGCGCGGGGCCGGGTCCGCCCGGCCCCGCGGACGAGGGCTCAGCGCGCCAGGTCCGCCGCGCCGATCATCCCGGCCTCGTTGCCGGTGCTCGCGACGACGAAGGGAGCCAGGGTCCGGTGCGCCCGGGCGGTGAGGTGACGGTCGTAGGCGTCGCGTGCGGGATCCAGCAGAAGATCCCCTGCCGCGGACACCCCGCCGCCGATCACGATGGTCCCCGGGTCCAGGAGGGCCGCGATGCTCGCGGCCCCGAAGCCGAGCCACTCGCCCAGATGGGCGAGCAGCGCCCGTGCGCCCGCGTCGCCCTGCTCGGCGAGATGGGTGATCAGCGGTCCGTCGATCTTCTGGGGATCGCCGTCCGCCGCGGCCAGCAGCGGGGCGTACAGCTCGTGCCCGGTGCGGGCCCGGCGCCGCGCCGAGCGCACCAGGGCGGTGCCCGAGGTGTACTGCTCCAGGCATCCCTGACGTCCGCAGCCGCACCACTGCCCGTCGGGCACCGCGGTCATGTGGGCGACCTCGCCGGCGAAGCCGCCCTCCCCGCGCACCAGACCGCCCTCGAGGACGAGGGCGCCGCCGAGGCCGGTGCCGACGGTGAGCATGAGCATGTTGCGCGAATCCCGGGCCGCGCCGAAGCGGTACTCGGCCCAGCCCGCCGCGTTGGCATCGTTCTCCACCACGACCGGCAGGTCCAGCTGCGACTCGACGTCATCGGCCAGCGCGCAGTCCCGCCACGCGAGGTTCGCGGCGAACACGACCGTGCGCCGGTCGGATCCGACGAATCCGGCGGCGCCGATGCCGACCCCCACGACCGGGTGCGAGGCCTGGAGCTCGCGCACGGCGTCGACCACGGCGGCCTCGATCAGCTCCGGGTCGGTGGCCGGCGTGCGCCGGGTGGTGCGGTCCAGGATGCGGCCGTCCTCGTCGACGACTCCCGCCGCGATCTTGGTGCCGCCGATGTCGACGCCGATGGAGAGCATGTGCGTTTCCTTCCGCAGTGGCCGGACGGGCCGGGGCGGCCCGACGGGGCCCTGAACGGGACCATGCTAGAGCGCCGCTGGCCTACACTGTGATTCGCGCCGTGCGCCGACGCCGGTGTCCGCGCATTGGACATCGTCCGCAGCCGTGACCTCGTCGAAGGAGATTCCGTGAGAGAGTTCGGGACACCCGTCAAGCACACGAGCCGGGAGGACGAGAACGCCACCGATCTCCTGCTGGAGCGGCATCGGCTGTATCCCGGGATCGCGCTGTTCGAGGTGGCCGGGGCCGACGGGCGCCGAGTCCCCATGACCTCCGCGCAGTTCCTCGGCGCGGTGCGGGCGCTGGCCAAGGGCCTGCTCGCCGCAGGCCTCGAGCAGGGGGACGTGGTCGCGATCATGTCGCGCACGCGGTACGAGTGGGTGCTGGCGGACTGGGCCGTATGGTTCGCCGGCGGCGTCTCCGTCTCCGTGTACGAGACCTCCTCCCCCTCGCAGGTCCAGTGGATCGCCGGGGACTCCGGCGCCCGGTTCGCGATCGTCGAGAGCACACGACACGCGCAGGACTTCGCCTCCGTGCGCGGCGAGCTGCCCGCCCTCGAACAGATCTGGACCATCGACGACGGCGACCTGGACGCCCTCGCGGCGTCCGGCGCGGAGGTCGAGGACGCCGATCTCGAGGCGGCGCGCACCGCCCGCACCCTCGCGGACACCGCAACCCTCATCTACACCTCCGGCACCACGGGGCGCCCCAAGGGGGCGGAGCTCACCCACGGCAACTTCGTGGACACCTCCCGCGCCGCGATCACGCAGTTCGGCGAGTCGGTGCTGCCGCCCGGGTCCCGGGCGCTCATGTTCCTGCCGCTGGCCCACGTCTTCGCGCGCCTGCTCTCGGTGACCCAGGTCGCCGCCGGTGCGACCACGGCCTTCACCCCGGACACCAAGAACCTGCTGGGCGACCTGGCCGACTTCCGACCCACCTTCCTCCTGGCCGTTCCGCGCGTGTTCGAGAAGGTCTACAACGGCGCCGAGCAGAAGGCCATCGCCGGCGGCAAGGGGAAGATCTTCGCCCTGGCCGCGAGGACCGCCGTCTCCTACTCGCAGGCGCTGTCGACCGGCCGCGTCTCCCCGGTCCTGAAGGCCAAGCACGCCGTCTTCGACAAGCTCGTCTACGGGAAGCTGCGCGACGCCATGGGCGGGCAGGTGCGCTGGAGCGTCTCCGGAGGCGCTCCCCTGGGCGAGCGCATCTCGCACTTCTTCCGCGGCATCGGCGTGACCATCCTGGAGGGCTACGGCCTCACCGAGACCACCGCGCCCGTCAGCGTCAACCCGCCGTGGGACCCGCGGCCCGGCACCGTCGGCCCGCCGCTGCCCGGCGTCACCGTCGCCATCTCCGAGACCGGCGAGGTGCTGGTCAAGGGCGTCGTCGTCTTCAAGGGCTACCACGGCAACCCGGAGGCGACCGCCGAGGCGCTCCGGGACGGCTGGTTCCACACCGGCGACATCGGCTCCCTCGACGAGGACGGATACCTCTCTATCACGGGACGCTCCAAGGAGCTGATCGTCACCGCCGGCGGCAAGAACGTCTCCCCGGCCGTGCTCGAGGATCGGCTGCGGGCCCACCCCCTGATCAGCCAGTGCATGGTGGTCGGGGACCAGAAGCCGTTCATCGCGGCGATCCTCACCCTGGACGCGGAGATGCTGCCCACCTGGCTGAAGAACCACGACCAGCCCGAGCTGTCGGTGGCCGAGGCCGCCGGCAACGAGGCCGTCCGCGCCGAGCTGCAGCGGGCCGTGGACACCGCCAACGAGGCGGTCTCGCGCGCCGAGTCGATCCGCACCTTCGAGGTCATCGACACCGACTTCACCGAGGAGAACGGCTACCTGACCCCCTCGCTCAAGCTCAAGCGCAACGTCGTGAGCAAGGACTACTCCGAGATCATCGAGCGGATCTACTCCGGCGCGAAGCCGCCCACCGCCTGATCCCGCGCGGCCCCGCCGCATCGGCGCCCCGCCCTCCGGTCCCCGGCCGGATGTCGGGGCGCCGCCGTATCCTGCGGGCATGAGCTCCCCGACCCGTCGACCTCGCCGCCTGCGCGGGCAGCTCTCCCTCGAGGACCTGGGGACCCCCCTGCCGGAGGCGGAGCTCGTCGTGGTGGACCTCGAGACCACCGGCACCGACCCGGCGCACGACGCCATCACCGAGATCGGGGCGGTGCGCCTGCGCGGCGGGGAGGTGCTCGGCGAGTTCCGCTCCTTCGTCGATCCCGAGCGCCCCATCCCGGCCTACATCGCGAGCCTGACCGGGATCAGCGACGCGACGGTCGCCGGAGCACCGCGCATCCAGGCCGTGCTGCCGATGTTCCTGGACTTCGCCCACGACGCCGCCCTGGTCGCGCACAACGCCCGGTTCGACGTGTCCTTCCTGCGCGCGCAGACCGCCCGCATCGGCCTGGGCTGGCCCGACCCGCAGGTGCTGGACACCCTGCTGCTGGCACGCCAGGTGTTCGGCCGCGACGAGGTGCGCGACCACAAGCTCTCGACCCTGGCCGCCCATGTGGGCGCGAGCGTGGCCCCGGACCACCGGGCGCTCTCGGACGCGCGGGCGACCGTGGACGTCCTGCACGCGATCATCGAGCGCCTGGGACCGCATCGCGCCGGCACCCTCGAGGACCTCGCCTCGGCGCATCGCACCGTCGCCCCCGTGCAGCTGCGCAAGCGGCATCTGGCCGCCGACGTCCCCTCCGGGCCCGGGGTCTACCAGTTCCTCGGCGAGGAGGACCAGGTGCTGTACGTCGGCACGTCCCGGGACCTGCGCACCCGGGTGCGCACCTACTTCTCCGCCTCCGAACGGCGGCGCAAGGTGCTGGACATGCTCCCGCGCGCCCAGCGCATCCGGACCATCGCCTGCGCCAGCGCCCTCGAGGCCTCGGTGCGCGAGCTGCGCACGATCGCCGCCGAGCAGCCGCCGGCCAACCGGCACGGGCTGAAGCCGGAGAAGGCGCTCTGGCTGCGCCTGGGCCCCGGCGCCGAGGGCCTGCGCGCCGCGCGCCTGGCCCGGGACGAGTCCGACGGCTCCGCGCACATCGGCCCCCTGCGCTCGCGCCATGACGTCGAGCCGCTGCGGGGGCTGCTCTCCGATGCCGTGCTCGGGCGCGGAGCCGCCTTCGAGGCCCCGTCCCCCGTGCGCGGGATCGCCTCCGCGCACCATGCGGCGCTGCGCACGGCCATGGTCCAGGACCCGCGCCCCGTGCTGGACCATGCCACCGCGCGGATGCGGCGCTTCGCCGCGGACGGCCGCTACGAGGACGCGGCGCGCGTGCGCTCCCTCGCCGAGACGTACCTGCGCGCCGCCGAGCGCGCCGCACGGCTGCGGGCGATCCGGGCCTGCGACCTGCTGGTGGCCGCGCGTCCCCACGAGGACCGGCGCAGCGGCGCCCGCAGCTGGGAGCTCCTCGCGGTGCGCGGCGGCCGCTTCGCGGGGGCGGCGATGGTGCCGATGGCCGCCGATCCCCTCCCGGTGGCGCGCTCCCTCGCCGCGACGGGGACCGGGGAGTCCGCGCTGTGCACGCCGATGTGCCAGGGCTACCACCAGGAGACCGAGCTGCTGCTGCGCTGGCTGGACGAGGACGGGGTGCGGATCGTCCTGCGCGAGGGCGACTGGCTCTCCCCCGCCCGGGCGCGCTTCGACATGGCGCAGCTGCAGGAGAGCTACGCGCGCACGCACTAGGGTGGGCGCTGAGCCGATCGCCACCCGCCGCGGGCGCCCGCCCCGGCGCGAGGGGACGCGGCCGGCAGCACCCACCACCCCCCAGCAGGAGGCACCATGATCACCGCCATCGTCTCGATCATCGTCGACGGCCGACTCATCCCCGAGGTCGCCGAGCAGATCGTCGACATCCCCGCGGTCGACCAGGTCTACTCCGTCACCGGGGACGTGGACCTCATCGCCGTGGTGCGCGTGCGCGAGCACGAGGAGCTCGCCGCCGTCATCGCCGACCGGATCGGGAAGGTCGAGGGGATCCTCGACACGACGACGAACATCGCCTTCAAGACCTACTCGAAGACCGACCTGGACGCCGCCTTCGATCTCGGCATCGACGGCTGAGGGGTTACGGGCGGGGCCGCGCCGCGCCCGCGGCCCGGACCGATCAGCGCTGCGCGTCGAAGGCGCGCTGGGAGGCGGCCGCCCAGCGCTCCAGGACTCCGGCCGCCGCGCCCGCGTCCAGCGCGGCCGATGCCTCCTGGTAGCCCGCGACGAAGCGCTCCGCGAAGCCGTCGTCCTCGCCCTGGTCGATGCCGTCATGGGCGACCAGGCCCGCAGCGGCGTTCAGCAGCACCGCATCCCGGATCGGGCCCATGCGACCGCTCCGCTCCCCGGCGAAGACCTGCCGGGCGACCTCCGCGTTCTCCTCGGCCGTCCCGCCGCGCAGCGCTCCGATGGGGCTGCGCGGCACCCCGAGCAGCGCCTCCGGGTCCAGCACGTGCTGACGGATCGTGCCGCCGCGCACCTCCCACACGTCGCTGGGCTCCTGCACCGTGATCTCGTCCAGCCCGTCCCGGCCGCGGAACACCAGGGCGCTCGTCCCCCGCCCGGCGAAGACGCCGGCGATGGTCGGGGCCAGGGCGGCGTCGGCCACGCCCACCGCGCCCGCCCGCGGTCGCCCCGGGTTCGTGATCGGCCCCAGGAAGTTCAGCACGGTGGGGATCCCGAGCCCCTTGCGGGCCTCGGCGGCATGGCGCATCGACGGATGGAACAGCACGGCGAAGAGGAAGGTGATCCCGACCTCCTCGACCATCGCGGCGACATCGGGCACCGCGAGGTCCAGGCGCACGCCGAGCACCTCGAGCACATCCGCGGAGCCGCTGCGCGAGCTCGAGGCCCGATTGCCGTGCTTGACCACCCGGCGGCCCGTCGCGGCGATCACCACGGAGGCCATGGTGGAGATGTTCACGGTGCTCGCGAGGTCCCCGCCGGTGCCGACAATGTCCACCGCGTGCCGCGGCACCTCGATGGGGCGCGCGTGCTCGACCATCACATCGGCCAGCGCGGCGAGCTCGCCGCTGGTGACGCCCTTGGAGGCCAGGGCGACCAGGAAGCCCGAGAGCTGGACGGAGGTCGCGGCCCCGTCCATCAGCTCGCCCATCGCCCAGGCCGCCCAGTCCGCGGGGAGGTCCTCGCCGCGCACCAGATGGGAGGTCAGGACCGGCCACGTGGGGGATGTCGCACTCATGACGCCATTCTGGCATCCGCGGGCCGTCGCAGGCGCGATCGTCCCGTCCCGGGCGGCCCGCCGGGGCGCTGCGCGGCACCCGCACGGACAGGCGTCCGTCACAGCAGGTGCACCGGCGCGTGTCCGGGTTCATGACAGCTTGTCAGGAGCGATATGCTGGCCGGGACCGTGGGGCCAGGCCCCCGGTGCGCCCGGATGTCGTGTTCCGGCGGCACCGAATCTGACGACACGACATAATGGTGACGTGACTACAGCGACTTTGCCCCAGCGCTCGCCCGCGGTCCCGGCCGTCGGCCGCCCCAATGCCACGCAGGTCGGCACGCTCGTCTGGCTGTCCAGCGAGCTCATGTTCTTCGCCGGCCTGTTCGCGATGTTCTTCACGCTGCGCGCGATGGCCCCGGAGACCTTCTACGAGGGCGAGGGGCACTTCACCCACGGCTTCGCGATGGTCAACACCGCGATCCTGGTGTTCAGCTCCGTCACCTGCCAGATGGGCGTGTGGATGGCCGAGGGCCATCTGCCCTGGACCGGCAGCTTCGAGCCGCGCCGGCGCCGCACCGGCTCGATCCTCAACCTCGCGGGCTGGGGCATGGTCGAGTGGTACACGCTCACCTTCGTCCTGGGCTCCGTCTTCGTCGCCGGCCAGGCCTACGAGTACACCGAGCTCATCCACAACGGCGTGACGCTGTCCTCCTCGCCCTTCGGCTCGGTCTTCTACCTCTCGACCGGCTTCCACGGCCTGCACGTGGTCGGCGGCCTGATCGCCTTCCTGTTCGTCCTCGCCCGGGCGTTCGCCGCGGAGAAGTTCACCCACCACGAGCAGGTCAGCGCCATCTGCATCTCCTACTACTGGCACTTCGTGGACGTCGTGTGGATCGGCCTGTTCAGCATCGTGTACCTGCTCGACCCGATCATGGGCCACGTCCCGTGGAACCTCTCGGTCTTCTGATGCCGCCCGTCGCCGCCCCGCACCTCCTCAGCTCCCCACGCCCCACCCACGAATCGAGGTCCACACCGTGAAGGCACTCGCCGCGCGCCGTCATCATCCGATGGCGCTACTCGTGATCCTGTTGCTCGCGCTGGTCGCGACCGGTGGGCTCTACGCCGCCTTCCAGCCCCGGACCGCGCAGGCCGAGACGTACACCGCCGACGACATCGAGCAGGGCGAGGCCCTGTTCCTGGCCAACTGCGCGACCTGCCACGGCCGCAGCGGCGAGGGCCTCCAGGATGCAGACGGCAACACCCTCGGCCCGTCGCTGATCGGCGTGGGCGCCGCCGCCGTCGACTTCCAGGTCGGCACCGGTCGCATGCCCATGGAGAACTCCGGCGCGCAGGCGTGGCGCAAGCCGCCGCAGATGAACGAGGAGCAGACCCGGCAGCTGTCCGCGTACGTCGCCTCGCTCGGCCCCGGCCCCTCGCTCCCCGACGAGCAGTACCTCGACCCCGCCAACGGTGACGCCACCAAGGGCGGCGAGATCTTCCGCATCAACTGCGCCATGTGCCACAACGCCGCCGGCGCCGGCGGCGCCCTGACCCGAGGCAAGTTCGCCCCCGCCCTGAACGGCGTGGAGCCGAAGCACGTCTACGAGGCCATGGAGACCGGGCCCCAGAACATGCCCGTCTTCAACGACGACAACCTGACCGCGCAGGACAAGAACGACGTCATCGCGTACCTGCACGAGCTCGAGGAGAACGGCTCGCCCGGCGGCCTGTCCCTCGGCTCCCTGGGCCCCGTCACCGAGGGCCTGTACGCGTGGACGATCATCCTGTCCCTGCTGACCGCCTGCGCCGTGTGGCTGGGGGCGAAGGCCAAGTGAGCACCGAGATGACCGACAACCTCGACGGCACCACCCCTGCGAAGGGCGTCAGCGCCATCGCCCCGAAGGAGGGCGGCGGCTTCCCGAACCCGGGCCTGCCCCCGCACGTCCACCGCCAGGCGGATTCCGACAAGCGTGCCGAGAAGCGCGCGGAGAAGATCGTCGCGGGCATGTTCGTGCTCTCGATCCTGGGCACGGTCCTGTTCATCGCCTCGTACTTCATCTTCACGCCGATGGGCACGAACCTCCTGGCCGAGGGCGGGACCCTGCACGCCGTCTTCTGGTCCAACCTGTTCACGGGCCTCGGCCTGGCGATCGCGGTGTTCTTCATCGGCGCCGCGGCCGTGCACTGGGCCAAGACCCTCATGCCCGACGACGAGATGGTCGAGGAGCGCCACGCCACCCGCAGCTCCGACGAGTCGCGCGATCGGGCGGTGGAGATCATCACCGGCGGTCTGCAGGAGTCCGGCATCGCCCGGCGTCCCGTGATCGTCACCGCCATGGTCGGAGCGCTCGCCGCGCTGCCGATCGCCGTGCTGGCCCCGCTGTCGACCCTGGGCCCGCTCCCCGGCAACAAGCTGCACCACACCTTCTGGAAGCCGGGCATGCGCCTGACCCGCGACCATGACGGCACGCCCATCCGGGCCGACGAGGTCGCCATGAACTCGATCTTCCACGTGATGCCCGAGGGCCTGACCGAGGAGACGCCCCACTTCCTCAACGAGCGCGCGAAGGCGGCCGCGGTGATCGTCCGCATCGACCCGGCCATCGGCAAGAACGAGGAGAGCCTGGCCAACGGCCACCAGGGCATCCTCGCCTTCTCGAAGATCTGCACGCACGTGGGCTGCCCGGTGGCGCTGTACGAGCAGCAGACCCACCACATGCTGTGCCCGTGCCATCAGTCGACGTTCGACGTCACCGATGCCGCGAAGGTGATCTTCGGCCCCGCCCACCGCCCGCTCCCCCAGCTGCCGATCGAGGTCGACGCCGAGGGCTACCTGGTGGCCACGGGCGACTTCCCCGAACCGATCGGCCCCAGCTTCTGGGACCTCCACAAGGACAAGTGATCACGTGACGACCACGACTCCCTCCTCCCAGAAGCAGGACGCGCAGCCCGGACGCGTGGCACGCCTCGGCGCCGTCGGCGGCGACTGGCTGGACCAGCGCACCGCCGGCGGCGGCCTGGTGAAGTTCCTCGGCCGGAAGATCTTCCCGGACCACTGGTCCTTCATGTTCGGCGAGGTGGCGCTGTACAGCTTCGTCATCCTGCTGATCTCCGGCACATTCCTCACGATGTTCTTCGTCCCCTCGATGGACGAGGTCGTCTACGACGGCGTGTACGGGCCGATGCAGGGCGCGCACATGTCGCGCGCCTTCGAGTCCACGCTGCACCTCTCCTTCGAGGTCAAGGGCGGCCTGCTGTTCCGCCAGATGCACCACTGGGCCGCGCTCGTGTTCATGGTCGCGATCTTCGTGCACATGTTCCGCGTGTTCTTCACCGGTGCGTTCCGCAAGCCCCGCGAGCTGAACTGGCTCGTCGGCTTCTCCCTGATGGTCCTGGGCATGGTCGCCGGCTTCTCCGGCTACTCGCTCCCCGACGACGTGCTCTCCGGCAACGGTCTGCGCGTGGTCGACGGCCTCATGAAGGGCATCCCGATCGTCGGGACCTACCTCTCCATGCTGCTGTTCGGCGGCGAGTTCCCCGGGCACGACATCATCCCGCGCCTGTTCACGATCCACATCCTGCTGGTCCCTGCGGCCATCCTGGGCCTGATCGCGATCCACCTGACGCTGCTGGTGCTGTCCAAGCACACGCACTACCCCGGGCCGGGCCGCACGGACCGCAACGTCGTCGGCTTCCCCGTCTTCCCGGTGTACGCGGCCAAGGCCGGCGGGTTCTTCTTCCTCGTCTTCGGCATCATCACGCTGATCTCGGCGACCACGGCGATCAACGCCGTGTGGATCTACGGACCGTACGATCCCTCCCCCGTGTCCGCGGGCTCGCAGCCGGACTGGTACATGCTCTGGACCGACGGCGGCCTGCGCCTGATCCCGGGCTGGGAGTTCACGATCTTCGGCTACGTCGTCTCGCTGAACATCCTGCTGCCGATGGCGATCTACGGCGGCCTGCTGGCCTTCCTCGCCCTGTACCCCTTCCTCGAGGCGTGGGTGACGGGCGACGACCGCGAGCACCACGTGCTGGACCTGCCGTACAACAACCCGGTGCGCACGGGCCTGGGCGTCGCCTGGATCACCGTCTACCTGATCCTCGCCCTCGGCGCGACCAACGACCTCATCGCCCTCAAGCTGCATCTGTCGATCAACGACCTCACCTGGTTGTTCCGCGTCTCGATCTTCGTGGCACCGGTGCTCGTCTTCTACATCACCAAGCGACTGTGCATCGCCATGCAGCGCCACAAACGCGGCCTGGCCCTGCACGGCGTGGAGACGTCGAAGGTGGTCCGCATGCCCAACGGCGAGATGCTCGAGATCCACGAGCCGCTCAACGAGTTCGACCGCTGGGTCCTCGTCCAGCACGACGACTTCCGTCCGCTCAAGGCCGGCAAGGGAGTCTCCGCCCTGCGGGCGAAGGCCACGAGCTTCTTCTTCAAGGACTACATCTCGCCGGTCACCCCGGCCGAGCTGCGCGAGGCCCTCGACCACGCGGCGCACGAGAAGCACGAGATCGATGCCGTCACCGGCGGGGACTACACGGTCCCCTCCGCGAAGGTCGGCCACTGACCGACGGATCATCCGCACGACGGCGGGCTCCGGGATCTTTCCCGGGGCCCGCCGTCGTCGTACGGGCCCGATCCGAGGTCGCCCGCCAGCGTCGCAGACTGCGCCCCCGTGACCCCAGCACCAGCCGCCATCGAGTACAGCTCAATACCGCTGTCCACGTGCATGCGTCTGGTATTCGCTGCGTCGGAGCGTCCGCTCGCGGATGTCGCGTCGAAGCGGTCCGTGCCGGCTCAGCTCTACACGAGGCGGTACACGCTGACGTGCCCGTGCCGGCTCAGCTCTGCACGAGGCGGTACACGCTGACGTGCCCGGCCGATTCGGCGGTGAACGGGCTCCCCTGCCAGTCCGCCCAGCGGTCCTCGAGCTCGAGACCGGCCAGCTGCGCCATGAGGTCCAGCTCGGAGGGCCAGATGTAGCGGTGCGGTGTGCGCGCCATCCGTGCCTCCTGACTGCCGTCGATCTGAGGGTCGAAGCGGATGTGATGCGAGATGAGCCTCTGCTCGAGCAGGTCGATGGTGTCGACGAGCAGGTACCCCTCCTCCGAGATCTCGACCGTGCCCCGGTGACCGGGGGCGAGCGCCCGGAGCTGCGGCACCCAGAGCTCGATGACGAAGCGTCCGCCGGGCGCGAGGTGGCGCGCCGCGTTGCGGAAGCAGGCAACCTGCTCCTCCTGGGAGAGAAGGTTCGAGATGGTGTTGAAGACCAGGTACACGAGGGCATGCCCTTCGCCCGCGACGGCGGTGGTCATGTCTCCCTGGACGACAGGGATCCGTGTGGCATCGGCCTTCTCCCGTAGCCGCCCGAGCATCGCCTCGGACAGCTCGATGCCGTGGACGGGGACGCCGGCATCACGCAGCGGGATCGCCACGCGTCCCGTCCCGATCGCCAGCTCGAGGGCTGACCCGCCCTCGGCGAGCCGCGCGAGCGTCTCGACGGTGGGGCCGAGGACCTCCGGGGCGAACATGCCTTCCCCGGGCGTGTCGTACCGTCGGGCTGCCTCGGTGTCCCAGAGCTTCTGCTGATCGATCATGCAGCGATGGTCGCGCACTTCACGGCGGTGGCGCCAGCGAATAGTCCGACGCTGTCGCCGTGCCCGCGCGCGCACCGGTCGGGGGCGGGCGGCGCGACGCCACGACACGGGCACGGGCACGGGCACGGGCACGGGCACGGGCACGGCCTGTGGGGCCCGGAGTCCTGTCGGCGACGGAGCGGGCCGGGAGAGCGTCAGCGACGCAGGAGAGCGCCGCGTCCCTCGCCCTGCGCCGGGCCGCCGCCTCGGACGCGATGGATGAGGTAGCGGGCCGCGATGCGGCTCAGGCCGGGGCGTGCGGCGCGGAGGGACCGGGCGGCCGCCCGGGGCTTCCTGGTGGCGTCGATGCCGGCGTCGTCGAGGACGTCGCGCGCCCAGGCGATCGCACCCTCGAGCACGTCCGGCCCGGCGAACTGGGCGGCGATCTGCTTCTCCGCCCGCTGGGCGGGGGACGTGGACGGTCCGATCATCGGGATGCGCCTCCTGGCCGCCGGGCCGCGCGAGGACGGCGCGGGCTGCGTGGTGAACGGTAGCAGAACGGCTCAGGGCCGGGCACCTGTCCGGTGCCCGGCCCTGAGCCGTGGAGGGTCCGGCGCGGGACGGCCGCGCGCGGATCGGTCTGTCAGTGGGCGTGCTCGTTGCGGGAGAACTCCATCACCCAGCCGCAGACGCCGACGATCACGGGGACGAGCCCGAGGCCCAGCAGCCACCATCCCACGGCGACGCCGAGGAAGGCCATCGCGCAGCCTATCGCCGCCCACAGCGGCCACCAGCTGTACGGGGCGAAGCTGCCCTGGACACCGGCCTGGGCCGAGACCTCGGCGACCTCGTCCTCCTCCGGCTGGTTCGGGAACTTCTTCGCGGTGACCTGGGCGGTCAGCGCGATGAGCGCGGCCAGGCCGGTGGCCATGAGCAGGGCCGGGAAGCCGACCGTCTCGATGCCCATGGGCGCGGCGTAGCCGGTCATCAGACCGTAGACGACGGCGGCGGCGAGGAAGAACAGCGCGAGGATCCAGAAGATCCGGGACGTGGTACGCATGTCAGTGAGCGCTCCTGTCGGTGGCGGCGACGAGCTCCGGCTCGAGCATGTGGTCTGCGGCGGCGACCTCCGGATGGTGCAGGTCGAACGCGGGGCGCTCGGACCGCACGCGCGGCAGCGAGTGGAAGTTGTGGCGCGGCGGCGGGCAGGAGGTCGCCCACTCGAGGGAGGCGCCGTAGCCCCACGGATCGTCCTCGGTGACCTTCTCGCCCTTCATGTGCGTCAGGACGACGTTGAGGATGAAGGGCAGGGTCGAGGCGCCCAGGATGAACGCGCCCACGGTGGAGACCTGGTTCATCCAGTCGAACTGGTCCTCGGCGAGGTAGTTGACGTAGCGACGCGGAGCGCCCTCCACACCCAGCCAGTGCTGGATAAGGAACGTCATGTGGAAGCCGATCATGAGCAGCCAGAAGTGGACGACACCGATCTTCTCGCTGAGCTTGTAGCCGAACATCTTCGGCCACCAGAAGTAGAAGCCGGCGAACATCTCGAACGCGACCGTGCCGAAAACGACGTAGTGGAAGTGCGCGACCACGAAGTACGTGTCGGAGAGATGGAAGTCCAGCACCGGGGTCGAGAGGATGACGCCGGTGAGGCCGCCGAAGAGGAAGGTCGTGAGGAACCCGAGCGAGAAGAGCATCGGCGTCTCGAAGGTGACGGACCCTCTCCACATCGTGCCGACCCAGTTGAAGAACTTCACTCCCGTCGGCACGGCGATCAGCATCGTCATGAAGGCGAAGAACTCCAGCATGACGCCGCCGGTGGTGTACATGTGGTGCGCCCACACGGTGACCGACAGGGCCGCGATCGCGATGGTCGCGAAGACCAGCGTCTTGTAGCCGAAGATCGGCTTGCGGCTGAAGACCGGGAAGATCTCGGA
>Ga0302349_1001938_pt1 | contig 14197 bp, 16 predicted proteins | sample PhyAR1_FD_202176 | JGI IMG/M metagenome (GOLD analysis project Ga0302349, IMG submission 202176) | Leaf surface microbial communities from alfalfa plants in UC Gill Tract Community Farm, Albany, California, United States - DLSL A.R1... | ecosystem: Host-associated > Plants > Phyllosphere >...
TGACCACGATCACTTTTGCTTCGAGGTCGACATCCTGAACCTGCCAACGCCTTCCGCCGAAGATGATGCGCTGTCCCTTGGTCAGGGGTTTGCTGACGGGCAGCGAGCCAAGTGGCTTGCCATCCCGGAGCAAACGAAACTCTTCCTCACCCATACCCTTGAGCAAACCCAGGAAATCAGGCTTGGTGACGCTCGCAAAACTGCCGCTTGCGATGAGATTTCCCCATAATTGCGCCGCAGAAGCACCGCCGAGCTGAGCAATTGAGGATAGGCACTGTTGCACCAGTGTCGAAGCCAGAAGAAATTATCCGGAGCATCGGCAAGGTCAGTGAAAGCCACTCCATGTAGACCTAAATAGCTAGCGCTCAACTAGTCCATCCTTGATATTCTATAGTCGTTCGAATGCCTGCTGGGCTTTGGCACCTAGGCGTCCCGATGGCATTCTAAGCTCTGCACGAGGAACCGTGAAACGAAGAATTGCCGTGGTTCAGATGTGGCCTTCGGTTACAGAGGGTTAGGTGGGACAGGGGATGTCGCTATCTTGTCTGCCTGCAACCGGATGTTGCTGATGTCATTCGCGCAGTTATCTACCAGCATCGGCGGTGCGGCGATCATGATTGGGGCAACCGTGCTTCAAGGCTTCTTCTATCAATCAGTCCGTCACTGATCCCGTTTTTCTCAGGCCCGGCCAATCTACCTTCCACGCGCTCAGGTAGATTGGCCTGGCCTGCTTTGTCTCTCATACTCGGTCATCACTCATGAGAACCCAGTTGCCGTACATCTCTAGCGGAGGTAGGGCTAGCTCTAAGCAACCTAGTGATGTGTTTATGGAGCATCTGATCTGGCGCCCCCTTCACTCGTCCGCTCGGGTGATCGCTCAAAGCTTTGTTCCGGATCAGCCCATTTTCTTCAGATGGTTGATTACCGTATGCCTGGATATGCCCAGCCGCTTGGCAATCTCCGTCTGCCCCAGCCCTTGGTCTGCCAGCGCTTTGATTTGTGGCCGCAGTTCTTCTGACGCAGCAACCATCGGATGAGGCGCTTTGGAAGGTTGGGAAGGGATCTCGCTGGTCAATAAGCCCGAGGCGGTGAGGTCTTTTCTGAGCTGTTCCAAAACCTGTTGGGGAGACTCGCCTCGTTCTGAAGCGTATGTCAGCAAGAGGAGCGTAAGCGGGTCTACGCCAAGGGCTTTCGCAAGATCATCACTCACATCGAGCGTGACCGATCGGGTGCCGGATTCGAGCCGGCTGACATACGATTGATCGGCAGCCTGACCCAGTTCCTGCTGCAACGATGCTTGGCGCATCCGAAGGAATTGCAGAGCAGCAGCGAAAGAGGTGCGCAGTGACATAAGCGTTCCCGGGTAAACGGAACGATATGCGGCATTTGCGCTGTATAAAACAAATGCCTACAGTCATCCGCGTTCAACACATGGCAGGCCCAGCGCCAGCGTTCGGCTCTGCCAGTCGTTCCCTTCAATATACGCCTAAATCGACATTTAGCCCTTACGCACAGCAAGCCAGGTTTCGACCTAGCAGCCGCGTCCGGGTAGCAAGGCTCTGAGCACCCTTACGATGCAGATACTTCTCTACTCCGACCTCCATATCGAGTTCGCCCCCTTTCATCCACCAGAGGTGAAGGCTGACCTGGTGGTACTGGCTGGTGATATCAGCCTCCAAAGGCGTGGGGTTTTGTGGGCAAATGAGACCTTCCAGATTCCTGTTATTTATTGCGCCGGGAACCACGAGCATTACAAAGGCCACATCGACCGAACGGTCGAAAAGATGAAAGCTGCAGCAGCTCCTCACGTGTACGTGATGGAAAACGAGTCATTGATTATCGGCAACGTAAGGTTCTTGGTCGGTACTGGCTGGACTGATTTTTCCTCAACGGGTGATGTAGTAGCCGCATCGGCGACGTGTGCCAGAGAAATGAACGACTTCACAATGATCCGAGCCGACGTCAATTGTCGGCGACTGCGGCCGGCCGATGTGATCGCAAAAAACCAGGTCACGTTGGATTTTCTGGGCCGCGAGCTGAGTAAGCCGTTCGAAGGCCGGACATTCGTCGTAACCCACCATTGCCCAATCCGAGAGGTCGCAGGAGGTGAGTACGATGGTCACGTAAGTGCTGCGTATTACAACCAGTGGCATCGCCTGCTCGAGCAAGCGGACTACTGGGCCTTTGGCCACACTCACCACTCGGTCGACACAGTGCTGGGCGGGTGCCGTTTGCTGTCAAACCAACGCGGATATCCCGGGGAAAAATGCGGGTTTGACCCGTACAAAGTCATTGAAATTGTTTGAGGCCTGGAGAGTAGCGTGAGTGCTTGTGAAAAGATCCCACTTCCGATGAGGGTTGTGTGGGCGAGCGACATCGAGTGGGGTGTCACGGTCGATGCCTATTTGATGGATGCGGCCCGGGTAGGGAATCGATACGCCGCTCTGGTGTATCGAGATCTATCCGGCGTCAGCTGCGATGGCATGACTGTCGTGACGCCAGAGGTTCGAACTGTCAGCATGCAGGATGGTTACACGCTGCTACGTAGCTTATGTGGCAGAGATCATTACGTCGTTGTGTCCGAACTGGCTGTGGGCGAGATGGCCTGAGTCTCTTAACCAGCGCCCAGGCGCTTTTCAGCTTTTCCAAGGGTCGGTCTGCAAGGTGAAATTACGCCATCTGCGGCAGTCAGTCAGACTGCTTTTTGCCTCATGCTTTCCCGATGCCCTGTATTGAAGTACGGCCTAGGCAGTTCATGTTGGGAGGCGTCGGGCAGCGGGCACCATTCGCGTCTTGCAGCCACAACGTGCTCCTTGATCTTTGAGCCTAAACGCCACAAGGGAAAGAGATGGAACAGACATTGACGCTCGCTGAAATCATGAGCCTTGATGGGGAAAGGGTGGCGGGCGCGGGCGTGGAGGAGGCTGCCGCTATCCAAGACAAACTCAGCATGACGGGTAAGCCTTGGTGCGTAAGCGCCTGGGTCGTCATCGACGTCACATGCGTCCCAGATGGGGAGCTAGCCAGGTTCACGCTCTCGCTTGCGCTGTACGCGCACCATGTACAGCTTGGGGATGATGACAGGCTTAATGCTGGTGAACCTGTTCTGACCAGTTTCGCCACAGGATACGACCAGCGAGGCATTTTCGAAACGGTTGACCGAATCTATATCCTGCTTGGCAGGGGCTTTCGAAAGCCTGTTGATCTTGAGTCAGTGAAGGCCGCCCAGAACCTTTTCGATCAGCGTACTTTAGAAGCATAGAGAGACTTGCCAACTGAGCCCGAGCCCTCTGCAAACGGTAAGCCCTGCGGTATGGCACTCCAGCGGGAGGTGAGCACGGTAAAAACCCAGTTTATTTATACTAGCTCATTTCTCCAGCTTTTCCCTTACTTTCCTAAGCTCCTTGAAATGCGCCCAATTTGGGCATGTGTCGACCGCATTTCCAGATCGGCATATTAGCCCTTGCATAAGTTTAACTTGGGGCATTGCGAGTGGTGTTGTGAGATCTCTGTTCTTTATTGCTTCGCTTAAGAGTAGTGCACCGTTATATCCATCGGTGAGAAATATTGAAAGGCTGCTCGGTTGCATGGCCTTTATATGTCGTATGTCGTTGAAGTTTAAGATATAATAAAATTTTTAATTTCCGCAATTGCAAGGGTGCGAAAGCCAACTAACATCTTGTGCGTCTTGAGTTTTTGTTTGTACTTAGTTGGGTTGGTTAGAGCCCTTTAATTGACTTTTGCTTCAGCTCGGTTTTTCTTACCCATCCATAATCGAACACCATGGCTCGCCTTGCGGGTACACGAAGAAGAGGACAGCGCATGCGGACAGTGATCTTCGTTGACTACTGGAATCTTCAGTTCACGCTGCAGAAGGAGGAAGGAAGGGATCTTGGATTGACGGGGCCAAAACTCGCGGAGCATCGGTTCTTGATCGACTGGTTCGGCCTAGGCCCTACGCTCATCCAGCTCGCAGAAAAACACGCCAGCACCGCCGACCACGCCTTGGACTTGGATTTCCAAGAAACCCGCCTTTACACATCTGCAGATCCGGATGACCTGACCTACAAGGAATTCGCCCTGCACACGCTAGGCGACCGCCCCCAGACCTACGTTTCCTGTCAGGATCTGCGGCTCAAAATGAACGCCGAATGCCCAAAGTGCCATGCTGAGATCGACGCCTGTCCGCACTGCAACAGTGCGATCAGCGCTCACCACGAGAACGGAGTCGACACGTTGATGGTGACTGACCTGTTGTGTATGGGCATCAGTAAGCGTTACGACGTGGCGATACTGGTGACCCAGGATTCAGATATGACGCCAGCGGTCGTGTACCTGGAGTCTCAAGGCATTCGTGTAATCCATATCGGCCTGAAGCACTATGGAACCGCACTGGCAAGGCAATGCTGGTCTAGCTTCGATCTGTTCCCACTCCGCCAGCATATCGACCGTCGCAAAGTAACGAGACACCTATGTGCGTCAGGGGGCAGGGCACTCGACATCCCGTCAATCCTGTGATGTCCGCTGCCTTGGGCGCTGCGTTACGTGGCATTCATTCTGACGACTAGGCCGTACACGACTGGCACTTCTAAATTGTGCCGAAAGCTCTAATTTATGCAATGCAGTAAATGCCAATAACTTGGCGTCAGATCACTGCTCTTTGGATGTAGAAAAAATTAGTTACATTTAAAGGTTGTTTAGATTAAGTGATCTTTACATCAAAGCCTCTTGAAGGCGCATGCCGATAGCAATAAGATCGTTCTGCAACAACGAAATTCACTTTGACCGTTAGGGGGGTTGTTATGGCGCTTAAACCAGGCCCAAAGCCAATTGCTAAATCGACCGGCGAAGTAGACAAGCGTCGTCGTGACAACAAAGATACGCCAGGAAACAATCCTGACTTGAAACCTAGCAAGTCTTCAAAGAAATAGGTTTCTGCTGAAAAAAGCTACTCTAAAGGTAGCTTTTGTCATTTTCGCGGAAAACTAAGCCACAGCTTTTTGCTGCTTGCCGCAATCTGCAGAAGGGTTGTTGCGTAGCCGTGTGAAGGGCCGTCAGCCGTCCTACCAAGATTTTCCTTTCGTAAGCCCGGGTTACCGACGAGCGAGACGCCGCCATTGCCTCGCGTGCTTGTTTCGTGCGGTGCTTGCGGTATCACCTTTCTGACGGCGCCTAGCCTCTGCAAAGCGGCATGGTACCGCCCGAATTCCCAGTCGGATGAAGGGCTAGACCGTGGTTTCACTGCCCCACTTCGGCAGGAATACAAAGTGAATCGCCCCATTCCCGTCAGACCTTAGGTTCGCGCCAGCCCGGCGCGAGAGCCAGAACACCGAATGTGCTCGGGCGGCTTTGGCAGTAAGCTGCGGGGCGTCTTCATCAGTCCTTGGGGGCGGAGCGTCCTTGATCACGATTGGGAACCAGAGCTGCGGTGGAATCGGCAGTCGGCTATGGCGGCAAGCCATGACCAATAGCGGCCAATGCCCTAAGCGCACAGCAGAGAGGCGCGTGTAGTCATTCTCTGCGGAGCATTCTTTCTCCAGGATTTTTCTGGCCGCCTCGCCGTCACCCGTGATGGGTATGTCACAAAGCGCCAACCCATGCGGCGGTCTGCTGAGATACAGGAGCGCTTCAGTATCAGGCCCGGGCATCCACAGTTGCTGATTGCAATGCTTCATCTCGTTTCGTACGAATTGAGCAAATCTGCCGCTGAACGCTGTTTCGCCATCCAAAGTGGCCCAGAGCACCATGATCGGGATGAGAACGCTGCCCTTCGTATGTTGCGAGCGATACTCATCAGTCCTGGCATGGGGGTGCCGTATCAGCTCCTGGTAGCTGCCGTGGATGGTGGGGTACTGATGATGCCTGGTGAAATTGAAGTGGTAGTAGGTCAGAAGCTCATCGCTGTAATCCCCTGCATAGCTGCGCCACTCCCTCATCGTCGACAGAAACATCAAAGCGCACGTAAGTTCGATAACTTGCTCGTCGGCTACAGGGGAGAGCAATGCGCGATTGTTTTTGATGAGCGCAGCAATGTGGAAAGCGAGCTTCGTGGCCTTTTCTGGCACCTCGGATGCGTCAAGAACTCGCAGCCCATTACCGTCCAGGTGATGCCACAGAATCCAAAGCCCCCTCACGGCGATGCGGCCTAGAATCTCAAACAGCTTCAGGTTGACGTCGATAGAGCTGTGGGAGTTGACGGAGCAGGCCAATGCATCTCGTTTTGTTGCGAGCGGCAGGATTTTCTCCTCCATCAGCTCGGTCCAAGTCTTTGTGTGCAGATCCAGCAGCTCGTTGAAGGTCAGGCCAATGTGGGTATGCCCGATCGAAGCAGCCTCGATATCCTCTTTGACCAGCTCCCAGGCTCGCAGAATGACCAGTTCACTGGCTCTGTAGGGGGCTTCAAGATTGTCTTGCGTACGAGCCCAGACGAACAGCACCGAGAGACAGATGTACATTTGTCGAAGCGTGGCGAGTCGTTCCACGGGGTCTTGGTTGCCGGCCTCCACAAGCCCTTCAATGAGTGCGGTGAAATGCTGAACCGAGATATCAGGCTCGTCGAGCATCGCAATGGACTTTTGGAACCGCGACTGCAGGCTCCTGCTCACGTGCTGATGCTGCAGCAAACCGTCGGCGAGTAAGCCCGCCATGTAATCGCCGTTCCATTCTTGGAATGAGATCCTGTCAGTGGTTTCTCTTTCGATCATGCCTGTGAGCGTGTCTCTCACGGCCTCCTTCACACTACCGCCGAAGCATAGGCAGATCACGATCTTCAGTGATTCGTACTGAGGAGCAATTCGCTTGGTAATGTAACCATCAAGGATCTCGTTGATTGAGCTTCGCACCCCCTGGGGCACTGCATCCCACTCCGCTCGCGTCAGGTCGCCCTGCTTGATGGTGAACAAGTAGAGCTTCTGCTCGCCATCGTCCCCGGGACTTACTGCAGCAACGTCGACACCGAACTGGCGTGGCCCTGTTGACGGACGGGAGATCACGTTGAAGCCCATCTCACTCAAAAGATCAGGCAGAACGACATCCAATTCATTGCGTTCGCGAAGCGAGGCGAGGTACTCGCGGAAGACCAGTTTCATCGCTTACGCTCCACATACAAGAAATTGAGGGTCTGGATCTCTAGGCTGGAGGGTTCCAGAACCGATTGCCGGGGAATCTGGAAGATGTGTTGAACAGTGGCGAGGGATTGCTTGATCCGACGCATTGGCCCCGTATCACCGTCGGCCATGTCTTGCGGAGGTGGGAACGCCGGCACCCAGCTGGCCATTCCGGTGCCATACAGTAGGACTTGCTCGCTGACCAGGTCAGCCATGATTGAGGACGCGCGTGCTTCCACCATGTCATTCTGCATCTGTTCATTGCGTCGATGGTGCTCCAACTGACGCTCACGCTCCGAAGGCTGCAACTCGCGGATGTGCGAATCCCCGAGACCTTCGAGATACTTATGCAGCTCCTGTAGCGCACGCTGGACAGCCTGTGATGCCAAATCGGTGGGGCTTTCCGCGATCTCTTCTAGGTAGTCTGACTTCAGCCCTGAATAATTAATCAGCACTGGGTCGAACAACAGCCTCTCCAGCTCACCCAGGGTAGCGCCTGATGCGTTACGCATGAGGCTGACAATCAGGGACGCCACGAAGAGGGGCTTTGAGAAAAAGGTGCCGAGCGCTTTGCGTGCGATGAACAGGTAATCGCTTTCAGGTATTTCCAGTGCCTGGCTGAAATCAAATGTGAACACTGGGCCTTCACTGGCTGCAAACAGGCTGCGCCTAAGAGCCAGGGCTAGGCTCAGGGAGTCAGAGTGCAGCCAGCGAACCACCCATCTGTCCAAGACGAATGCATCCCTGCTCTCAAGCTCATGAAGGACTGAAGTGAAGCCAGTAAATGGTACGGTGGCGTCACCGAGGATGAGTTTCTCAATCAACCCCTGAGCCTCCGAAACGTCGCCTCTGCGAATCATCCCAGCCAAGACGATATCCAGTAGGTTAACGACTTCTTCCTCCGGCTGACCTGATGACAGGAGCGCAAGGAGATCCTGACGGACTTGGGGGCTGTAAACGTTGGCGGTACCCATCAACGCAAGGCCTATCGCTTTTTTTGCCGCCAAGGTGATGGGGCAGGCGGCTCGCTCGATGAGCCTGTACGTCGATCGCTCGAGTTGAACAGGAGTATCTTTTTGCCAGTCCAGTGCCAGGGCGAGGAGAGCGTCTCGCACGGACGGTTCAGCCTCACGGTCGATCACAGCCAAGATGGTCTCGACTAGATCAACGCGGGTGCTGCGTACCTCCGCAGACAAATTACTGAGTGCCCTGGCTGCTTGGGCGCGCTGAAGGGCGTTCCCCAGGTCGAGAAACTCCAAAGCCTGCGCCAGGTAGAAATCTAGATCTGCTTGCAGTCCGGCACTGATACACGCCTGCACGCAATGGAATCGATGAGAAAGTGGGGCGTCCGACTTGATCAGCTGTAGCAGGCCGAGGAGGCGCTCTGGTGAAGCTTGGCACCATTTCATTATCTCGCCGTACGATGAGTGGCTGAGCATAGGGTCATCGTGAGGAACTACCCCTGCCATCAGCTCAAGCAGCTCATCGCAGCTGGTTGAGATGGCGCCGAGCGCCGGCAGGAATACCTCGATACCCAGATACATCTCGTTATGGGAAAAACGAGACGGTTCCGGCAGGGGGAGTACGGAGCGCAGATCGATCACCTTCGCTTGATGTGCGTCGATCAGGGCTTGGGAAAACGGCGCGCTGTCGTGCCGCCAGCTTTCCTTGAAAATCAGATCAAGCAGTCTGCCTTCTTTAGCGGCTACAACGATCTCATCACGTGACGGGGTAGTCATCTCAGTTCCTTCCAAGCAATCCATTGCTCAGGCGTCGCCGAGCTTGGTAGTACGCCCGATGTTACGACCTCTGCAGTTAAGAGGCGAGTGGCCAGCACAAGCACCCCCAATTGCTGGCTGTCAGATGAGTGACTTTTCGCTCGCCCTACGCTCAGCCAAGGTCTGACCGCCAGCTGCCCACTGGATCTCAGGGATCTCTTGGATGATCACTCTGACTGAGTCGATAGAAACCTCCAGCGAGGTTGCAATGGCTTGGCTAACGCACATCAGCAAATCGTGCTTTTTCTCATCTTCAGGAACCCGGCAGTCCCAAAAACAGCTGAGTGGCAAAGCAGAGCATCACCAATGGCGTGCGGCAGTGGACTTGGCAACACCTAGCAGTCGCGAGATTTCTGCTTTGGTATGTCCGAGCGATTTCAGGCGTTGGACTTCATCACGCAGCTTGCCTGCTTCGATGATACGGGGGTGTGTGACGGGCTGATCGTCTATAACGATTGGTTGCCGAAGCCCATCAACGGACTCCAGTTCACGCCGAACACGCTCTAAAAGATCTGCAGGTGGGACATTTTCGTTCGCACCCCAGGCGAGCGCGAGGAGGGAAAGCGGGTGCACTTTCAGCTGGTCGGCGATTTCCTCGAGCCGTTCCAGTGTCACGCTCGACTCGCCTCGCTCCAAACGACTGACGTGGCTTTGCGAGATTCCACCGTCGAAGTCGGACTGGAGCACAGCGCTATGACGACGCATGAAGCGCAGGGTAGATGCGAAGGCTTTACGGTGCATGAGCGGCCGACCTGTAAATCGGACTATATGCCGCGTTTGCGCGGTTCGACTCAAACCCGTATATTCATTCGTAAGGATCAGTTATGCCGCTTGGTAGGGCGGTTGAAAACCTACGAGCTACCCAGAGGAGAGGGCTGATCTCAATATTCTGCCAAAGACTCCCTCAGCACCGCATGCGATTTCACTGGTTCTTCGGCAGGGCATCAGACCGAAATTTTCAGTGCCTCGCCCATTCGATGGTTTTACCGAGATTTTCGATGCTCAAAACAGATGACAACGATGTGGCGATGCTCATCAACGTGCAGGCTGTGTACAGCACCCATGACTCAGCCGGCGCTCCTAGTAAGGAAACTCAAATGAGCACGACCTTCTCGGTGAACGGCACTCTGACACGATCTGCGGCGAGCTGCCGGGGCAATGGGCATGGTTTTGCAGAGCTGACTGAAGGCTGAGATCGGCTAGGTAACGTCAGCGCGCTATTGATGGTGGCCTGGGCTGGATCAGCTTGTCTTTGAAAAACTTACTCGCGGCAAAACTTTTACGAACTTCAGCATATGCTAAAGGAAAATGCATGTCCGATCTAAAAAACTGACACTGACTGTGAAGAACTTCAACCTACAAGCCAGTAGTGAATTGGATGCCCTCTACAGTCAAGTCCGGTGCGAAGATGCTCAGGGAAAAACCTTTCACTTCAAGCAAGTTGTAATGTTGCAGTACCTGAGCCGGCATGGTGCGATGGTTACTGATACGCCTAGAACCTGGTACTACAAACATCTTTCCAAGAAGGCGATTGTTTTGGTCGCTTTCGAGAAAAATAATGGTAAGGTCGAATACGATCTCGACCACATGAAAGCTACTGCACGCTCGAGCGTATTGAAAGGTATCGTGTACGCCTTGGCGGCGGTGCCAGCTGGAATTATCGTTGCGACGGCCACGTATGGCGCTGGCCTGTTGTTAATTCCTATGTTCTTGTATGGCAGTTATAAGTGCGCATTCAAATTTCCAAAAATGTTTCGCCGCCAGACCTTGATCAATGACCTTGCGCAACATGGGATTGTTTTAAAGTAGCAGTGGAAGCCGCCTGAACTGGCGCGTTCACTTGCAGGCAATCAGGAGAGCTGAATGATAGAGGCAGTGATTTTTGATCTTTTCGGTACATTGGTTGAGATTCAGAATCGCCAGAATCCCTACAAGCAGCTTCTCCGGCTCGGGACGCAGCAAGGCCGTGTCGCGTCCCCAGCCGACATGCGCTGGATCATGACGCAAGCGGGCGGCATCAGAGAGGCTGGTGATGGGCTTGGGATCAAGCTCACAGCTGCCCAGCTCTCCGAGCTTCAGGAAGCGCTGGATCGTGAGCTTGAATCGATTCGGCCGTTCGATGACGCGCTGCCCGCCATTGAGCTGTTGCGAGAGCGCAAAATTAAGGTAGCGATTTGCTCAAACCTGGCTGGGCCGTACTGCTCACTAGCGAGAGTACGTTTTCCCAATCTCGAGGGCTATGCGCTTTCTGCTGAGCTAGGTGTGATGAAGCCTGATCCAGCAATTTACCGAAGCGCTTGCGCCATGATGGGTGTAGTACCTGGTACGGCCTTTGAAACAGACGCTGCTCGAGTGCTTATGATCGGAGACTCTAAAAAGTGTGATGAAGTCGGGCCGCGCTCATGTGGAATTTTTGGCCATCACCTAGATCGAAAAGGGGCAGGGGGTTTTGCGAATCTTCTTAGTTTTTCTCGGGCAATTACGAATCAATGAGGCTTTAACTTAGGATCATCAGGCGTCCGTTGCAGTCCAGAGGTTGCCTGCGTACATATCAATTGACTTGCGTCACCATCAGTCGGATAGAGTTAACATGAGGCGCGAAGAGTGCTCTAGGGTTCTTGAGTCTGAAGAATACGAAGTAATGATGCGTGAGTTCGACGACGCTGCTGACTGGATGCTAGATAGTTTGAGGGCTCGTGTATGCGAGATTCCGACGCCACCAGTACGGGGCGATCAAAATAGGTAATTCAGTCAAGCCCTTTGCGCAGCAAATAACGCCCGCGTTTGGCGCTTCTACTTCGGGAGTAGAAAGTCAAAGGTAGCAGCGGGGCGGAGAGGGAATACGAGCAAGAACACATTATGTTTGGTGTCAAATGCCTCCCCCAAGCATTCATACAGCGTGCCATTGAGGTCTTTGATATACACCCTGGCGTCGATCACCATTCGCCGCCCATGCTTAGGAAGCAAGCGGCCAAGCGTATGACTGAGCGTGATGAAGCTATCATCCGGTCGACCAAATTTCTGTACGTAAGCAGGTGAGAGCTCAATCCGTCGTACCAAGGCGATCAGCTCATGGTCTTCATGGATCTGAATGGGTTCGAGCACAAAGAGTGCGCACGCCTGGTCATGAGTGCGAACGAACTCCCGACACGACGCGTAAATCGACGCACCGTACTGCTTGGCGAGAGCCATCGGAGTCTTGATCGCATTTGCCATGTCCAGGGCATGCTGTTTGTAGCTGTCCCCTTGGAACAAAGCGAATCGAGCGAAATTGTTCGCCTCACGCTCGAAGAGATCGGCGATCGAGGGGGCCAGTGTCTGCTCACAATCCTGAAAAAATTTGAACATCTGGCGGTGGCTCGGGAGCCGATGATGACCGGTTTCATGGAGCTTGAGGAAGGTCTGCTTTGATTCGGTGACAGTGGGATCGATGTGGATGAATTGCTCATCCGCGTCATATACACCTAGCACCTTCGACAAGGCTGATTTCAGGCGATGCCCGGCGGCGGCCGTCTTTTGGGCCACGTAGGCCAGAAAGGTTTCGACATCGTGGATGGCGATAGGGGCGACCCGCAGCTTGGCGGCATCAAGGATGTCGGGGACGGGGGTTGGGAACCGTCCCCATGCATTTGCTTCATCGAGCAGTTTCTTGGCTTTGGCTTCTACAGCAAAAAGCTCATGTTCCTGCAGGCTACTGTCGTCCGGCTTGGCCATCCTTACGTCGACTCCTGATGAACTGCAAAAACTCCAAAAGCTCACCTTCCTCATCTTGAGTGAGGTTGTGCTCAGCAAATGTTGCAACTCGGCCGTGACGCTGCGAATCCTCCCGTTCGGCGGGGAGGTAGTTAGCGAGCTGCATGAGATATATGTAATCGATCCCATACAACTCAGCCAGTGTGTGGAGCACATTAGGGCTGGGCTGCGTAACCTTGCCGGTTTCTAGCTGGCTCAGGTAGGCATTGGATACTTCCTTGCCGCTCTGCTCCTCAACCTGCCTCAGGGATAGCTGCCTATCCCGGCGAATCGAAGCCAGGTACTGTGCAAGTGTTGGTTTCACATGTGCCTCTGTTGTTACTGATCTTCAGAAAATATCGGCAATCAGCCGCGATCTGACAACCTGCCAGTACGGTGATGTTTGATGCAGTGTAGCGCTCTGCTACTCAAGCACAAACCATTTTCTCGCGAGTGCTTGACATATCAAGCGTGCTTTACTAGCCTAGCAAACGTAGCGGTTAACTGCCCCAGCGGGGCTAGGGGTTCCATCATGGCTTCTGGTTTTGCGTTAGACGTTGTGGATTTGGCGGCCGTAATCGCCAAAGGTGAACAGCCGCCCGAGCAGGGCCCTTATCGGATCTTGGTGGGCAATGAAGCGCTGTGCTTCACCTCGGTCGTGATCGATGACCCCATCGTGACCGGCGGCCAGATCCTCGAAAGCATCGAGGTTCGCCCTGCGCCGGGCATCATGGTCTTCCAAGTGCTTTCGACGGGGCGCCTGGAAGAGATCGATACCAACGAGCGGGTTGATCTGCGCCATGCTGGGGTGGAGCGCTTCCTGGTGTTCTTAGGCGATAGCTCGTACCGGATCGTGTTGAACGACCAAGTACTCACCTGGGGTGGTCGCCAGATCAACGGAGCAACTCTTAAGGCCCTGGCCGGTGCTCCCCAGGATCACGATGTTTGGGAAATTGTGCCTGGCGGGCGCGACATCCTGGTTGGCGACAAGGACTACATCGACCTGACCAAGCCCGGCGTTGAGCACTTCGTGGTTAAGCCTTTTGAGGCAACCATCATCATGAACGCCAAGCCTCGCGTGGTGCACACCCGCTTCCTGACCTATCAGCAACTGGTCGAGCTGGCGTTCCCTGGTAGCCAGCATCCTCCGCAGACGGTTTACACGATCGACTATGACCATGGCCCTCACGACCACCCGGAAGGTTCGGTAGTGGACGGTCAACAAATTCGTGTCAAAGAGGGGATGGAATTCTATGTCTCGGTCAGTGATAAGTCTTAACCCCACGCTCCTCGATCTCCGCAACCAGGGGTTTGAACTGGAAGTGCGCGAAGGGCATTTGGTCGTGCACTCCATCCCCTACCTCAACGCGCAAGGAGAGGTGAAGCTCGGTACATTCTGCTGCCCGTTTGATCTGGTTAGCCCTGAGGTGGTGGCTGCCCCAGCCACCCATGTCATTCACTTTATTGGTGAGTACCCCCACAAGCACAACGGCGAAAAGATTGCCGCAATCGAGTATCAAGCGGGGCCGCTCCCGTTGACGCAGACGCTGACGGCGAATTTTGCATTCTCGAACAAGCCAC
>Ga0302349_1001939_pt1 | contig 14194 bp, 14 predicted proteins | sample PhyAR1_FD_202176 | JGI IMG/M metagenome (GOLD analysis project Ga0302349, IMG submission 202176) | Leaf surface microbial communities from alfalfa plants in UC Gill Tract Community Farm, Albany, California, United States - DLSL A.R1... | ecosystem: Host-associated > Plants > Phyllosphere >...
TCCCTCTCGGCCTGCTGATCGGTATTTTATCCGGCTATTACGGCGGTTGGACTGAGCGCGTGCTGATGCGATTTACCGATGTTGTTATGTCGATGCCGCGCTTAATTCTAGCCTTTGCCTTTGTCGCGATGCTTGGCCCAGGGCTTATCAATGGCGCGCTGGCGCTGGCGCTCACTACGTGGCCCGCCTATGCCCGTCAGGCTCGAACTGAAATTCAAAAACTGAGGAACAGCGATTATCTCAGCGCCGCAGAAATGCTGGGCATTCGCGGTTTCAGGCTGATGTGGGGACATATTTTGCCACTCTGCCTACCTTCCGCCATCGTGCGCTTAGCGCTGGATTTAGCGGGTATCATCCTTGCGGCCGCAGGCTTGGGCTTCTTAGGATTAGGCGCTCGCCCGCCGATGGCTGAATGGGGCGCGATGATCGCCGACGGCATGCAGGTGATCTTCGATCAGTGGTGGATTGCCGCCATTCCCGGCGCGGCCATTCTGCTCAGCAGCTTAGCGTTCAATCTGCTGGGCGATGGCCTGCGTGATATTTTGGAGTCCGATCATGACTGATATTTCACAGAACCATTCGCTGATTGAAGCCGTGGATTTATCGGTTCATTTTGGTCAGGCGTGCGTCGTCAACCAGCTAAATTTTTCCTTAGGCCATGAACGGTTAGCTTTAGTGGGCGAATCCGGTTCCGGCAAATCAATGACCGCACGTGCGCTGATGGGGCTAATTCGTCAGCCGGGCAAAGTCAGCGCCACCACGCTACGTTTTGAACAGCAAAATTTACTCGCTTTAAAACCTAAACAATGGTCTGCACTGCGCGGCAACAGCATCGCGATGGTGCTGCAAGATCCGCGCTACGCGCTCAATCCGGTGCATACTATTTACCGCCAAATTGAAGAGGCGCTTACGCTGCACCAGCGTCTGTCGCGCCGTCAACGCAATGAGTTGGTGTTGCACACCGCTGAATCGGTCGGGCTGCCAGCTCACAGCCTAAAACGCTATCCGGGCGAACTTTCTGGTGGGTTGGGGCAGCGCGCCATGATCGCCATTGCGCTGATCAATAATCCGAAGGTGCTGATCGCAGATGAACCCACCTCTGCGCTGGATGCTCGCCTACGCCATCAAATTCTTTCTCTTTTGGTGGAACAGTGCGAACAACGCCAGATGGGGCTATTGCTAATTAGTCACGATCTGCCTTTGGTGGCTGAACACTGCGATCGCGTGATGGTGATGTATCAAGGCCAGTGCGTTGATGAACTGCGGGCGGCTGAGCTACCGCAGGCCACACATCCGTACACCCGAACGCTCTGGACCTGCCGACCGAGTGCCCAAACCTACGGTTCCCTGCTACCGGTTCTAGATCGCTCACGCGCTTTCGGAGGAATACCTCGTGCCGCTGATTAATATTCAAGATTTACACGTCAGTTTTTCTGCCGGACGACAGCGCAAACACGTAGTGCAGTCGGCACATTTTCAGGTCAATGAAGGGGAAACCTTTAGCCTAATCGGCGCATCAGGCTGTGGGAAATCGACTATTTTGCGCGTCATCGCCGGTTTACAGCGTGAATGGCAGGGACAGATTGATTTATTAGGTTGCCCCCTACGCCCGCAAAAACGACTCAGCGGTGAGATCCGCCGCAATGTGCAGATGGTATTTCAAGATCCCTATGCCTCGCTGCATCCTCAGCACCGTCTGTATCGCTCTTTGGCAGAACCGCTGCAGATTCATCGCGAACCTAACGTAGAACAGCGGGTGGCTGAAGCACTGCAACAGGTGGGGCTTCCCGCCGATGCGGCGCAGCGTTTTCCTCACCAAATTTCAGGTGGGCAACGCCAACGCGTCGCTATTGCCCGCGCCCTGCTGTTGCGGCCTAAAATCTTACTGCTCGATGAGCCCACTTCTGCGCTCGACATGTCGGTTCAAGCAGAAATCCTTAACCTGCTTAACCAGCTAAAGCAGCGGCACGCCATGACCTACCTACTCGTCAGCCACGATGCCGACGTGATTGCCCATATGTCACAACGCGCGGCGCTGATGCAGGATGGAAAAATTATGCGGGAGTTTGATCGCACGGCGTTAGCACGCGGTGAACACCGCTTCAATTAAGGTCGATTGATATGAAAAAGCCCCTGCACGGATAGAGGCTCAGGGGCTTTTTATAACTGAATATTCAGTCGTGAAAATCAGCGATTAGCGGCGGTTGCCGAAAATACGCAGCAGCATCAAGAACAGGTTAATGAAGTCCAGATACAGCGTTAACGCGCCTAAAATCGAGTATTTACGGAAGTTATCTTTATCTTCAGGATTCAGCTGTTCACCCATAGCTTTCAGCTTCTGAGTGTCATACGCCGTCAAACCAACAAAGATAATCACGCCCGCATAGGTAATCACCCACATCAGCGCTGGGCTTTTCAGCCAAATATTCACCAGCGACGCCAGAATGATACCGATTAGCCCCATAAACATCATTGAGCCAATGCCGCTCAGATCACGCTTGGTGGTGTAACCGTAAAGGCTCATGGCCCCGAACATACCGGCCGTTACCACAAACGTGCTCGCGATAGACGAATAGGTATAAACGATAAAAATACTCGCCAGCGTTAATCCGGTGAGTGCCGAATAGAGCATAAACAATGATGTTGCAGCGGCGGCGCTCAGTTTCTGCACCATACCCGACAGCACAAACACCAGGCCCAACTGCACAATGATTAAACCGAAAAAGGTAATTTTGCTGGAGAAAATAAAATTCAGCACGGCTGGCGTATGTGCGGCATACCACGCCACGATAGACGTCAGTATTAACCCACAGGTCATCCAGCCATACACTTGCGCCATATACGCCTGTAGGCCCGAATTTGCGCGCTCTACGATCGAGCCATTATCACGAGGATATCGATCCATGAAGATCACCTTAAGCTAGGAATAACAATATTATCTGAATGGATAAAACAACCAGACAGTTCTCCTAATAAGCCTACCACAGAACCGTCTTTTTGCTGCGGGCTGAGTGTGCCGATATATTTCAGATTTAAGTAATATTTACTTATGCGGTGAGTTTATCTCGCCGTGCATTTGACGATGCCTATGCACGGCGGCGATTCATGCGTTTGCTTATGCCTCAAACACTCGACCAGCGCTTGGTAACATTAGCTACACGCTCACCAAACTTGCGGGCGGTTTCCAAATCGCCCGGCAGCGGCGCTTCATCCGGCGAGGCATCGGAAGGCGACACCGTCATCAAGCCCGAAAAACCAGCAATATAGTTCACATCATTGCGGTTTGCCGCTTTGGTGTTGGACGGCAACATTCCCATCCCGACCCACACGCCGCCATGCTGCTGCGAGAGATGGAACATATAATCGAGCGTGCCGAGTTTGTCGCCGTTCATGCTGGCCGAGTTAGTGAACCCAGCAAAAACTTTATCTTTCCACTCTTGGCTAAACCAAGGCTTGGAAGAGGCATCAGCAAATTTCTTAAACTGCCAAGACGGCCCGCCCATGTAGGTTGGGCTACCAAAAATAATCGCGTCGGCCTGCGCTAACAGATGCCATCCCCCTTCCGGCAAGTTGCCTTCGCTATCGATAGCCAAAACCTCAACGCTCACACCGTCGATCTGCTGCGCGCCCGCGGCTACCGCCTCAGCGGCTTTGGCGGTATGCCCGTATCCACTATGAAAAACCACGGCTAATGCTGTCATAAAATAACTCCTCACACGTTGGTTAATTCGTTATACGCCTGAGAATATTTATACGTCGGGAATAGGATGGCGTCTAGGGAGATGGATTTTCATTAAAATAAACGAGCAGAAGCACTCCCCCCAGACTCAATAGACAATAGGACGCCTGAAATCGGTAGTGTCAGGTAAAAGCGCAACCGTCCGTAGGTGTCGATTGCAGATAAACCATATTTCATCCCGATCGTTAGATAATATGTAGTAAGCATCCGATGATTCAGAGGGATTAAACACGCCTAACGCCCGATAGGCTATTTCACGGCTAAACCCGCTACGCAGCGGCAAAGGCCGTGGCCCATTCTCCAACTCCTCAATCCGCAAATAAAGACCTTGCTCAAACCAAATCAAATTAGCTCCTTACCTCAGCGAAAGTTAGCTCGAATGCTGCCACAAAGATGCAGCGCTGAAATAAGTATAGTGAAAATGAGGCAGAAGCTAATTTGCTGCTATCTGTAGGGCGGCGAACGTTGAAAACGAGCTATAAATTATGCCTAATCAAGTCATTAATCCCTTTGCAAAGTTTGTCCTTTTTTCTCTGCGCGCTAGCCACAAATATTTAAAATCTATACGTTATGTGCATCCACTGAAAAAGGGTTCATTGGATTTAATCGACAGTGAGATAAAACATATCCCCGCCGTTGATGAGCACGGGGATATCAACGCGGATGACAAGCTAAAACCACGGTATCGTTGCCGTTGCGCTTAATCCATAGCTACTAAATTTGCCCGTCGTTGGCTGCGTTTGCAGTTCGCCCAGACGAATAAACAGATGGAACATTTGTTCAGTAGACAAACTTTTAAGCACGATAAAAGGTAACGATGTTCTCTGTTCATTGGCATCGAGAATTTGCAGACGAGCCTGTTCTTCGGTGAGCCAACCTTTTTTCACCGATCTGCGCCGTAGCCTTTCCGCGCTGCTTTTTACCTGCACGCGACTAACCGTTCGGTAGGCCACTTTTTCTGGCACCGCTAAAATGTCGCTACACTCGGTATAATCTCGCAGCCCTTTCAGCCACGGCGTGGCTGCTATCGCAGAGAGTGCCTGCTGTGAACCGTGCAACCGGATAGTATTTCCAAGGGTTTTCGCCGCTTGTGGAAAACTGACACCGATATCGCCTTCACCGTACGCACCTAGAGCACGATGCAGCTTGGCAAACAGCGCAGCCATCAGCATGGATTCTTTAAACTCAGGGTCTTCCAACACGCGGATATCCTGATAAAAATTCATATCAGCCCCTTATCACTCTTTTTCGCCAAATACACCGCCGCGGATCAGAACCGCCATGACATAGTGTTGTTGCTCCGTCGCAGGCTTCTCACCTTTAGTTACCCACTTATCCAGCAGCGTATAAAAATCCATTTTCTCTTTTGGCTGGCGACAAGCGACGCCGCGACTGGTCACTGAGCCATACGGTTCCACGGCAATTGCGCCTAGAGATCCAACCATTGGATGCCAAGTATCAATAGTTCGTAGCGCGTTACCCACTTTTTGCGAATGCATCGCGGCAACGTCGCTGACTTGGTACAACACCTTACTTTTTTTGCTATTGCTATCGAGAACCAACTCTTGTGATGGGAAAATTTCCTGTCCTGCACCTAAATGCACAAAAGCATTCACGGTGAGCAAGGCAAAACTTTCTCCACGCAGCCCGGTTTCAATCACCTGCGCCAACGCCCTCAAGTCGCCTTTCGGCTGGCTAAACTCGCGCAGGCTATAATTTTGCGCATCGAATTTCCAATGCTGTTCGCCAGATGAAACATGCACTTCAATCGCTTCTGCGCCAATACGATTGCGCCATAGGAAGCGACCATTCGCCAGATTCTCGGCATAGCGCGCTGCCAGTTCAGCAAAACCGTGCTCGGCGATGTAGCCCTCAATCACCTCCTGCAAGGCGGCCTGATACTCTTGATCGTTACACACCGACGGCGTAGACAAATTACCCAGCACGCGCAGCGTAAACGTCACTTTCAGCGTGTCCGCATCCATTGGCAAAGCGGCAACGTCAACGCGCTGTAGGTTAGCTTTTTGAATTTCGGCATCGAGCTTTGTTGAATCGCTGGCAAGCGCGCTTTTCAACCGGTTGGAAATGGTACCGCGCACCGCTTTTTCTTGAATACGTACTGGCTGCCAGACATCTCCCTGCCAATTACCCGAATACATTACCGCGTCTGAATTAGCCAGTTTACGTTCAAAAGCGAGTACCGAAGCGGTTTTGATAACTGAAGTTTTAGCCATTTTTCATCCCTTAAAATTCGTCTGAGTAATGTGAATCATCTCGCATAATGTCGTCAGGCAAGGATTGCCCACGGCAGTAATATCCAGTGTCAGTAATGTGATAACGCCAGAACAGCTCATCAGGTTCTTTAATGCGATGTACGCCCCGCCACTCTCCGATGCCATATACGGGTTCGGCAAAGCAGAACGGTGTCTCGTTGTCTCGAGCATTAATCACGGTGCCGGGTTCGTAAAGCGGGGAAATTCGCTGCCAGCCGACCATCAGCGGAGCCAGATATCCAGAGCGAGGTTTTTTCAAATATTCCCATGTTGCGCTGTCTTCCTGATCTTCATCTACTTTCGCCGCCATTTTCAACGCAGCAAAATCAAGCCATGCATCCATCATTTCCACTTCAGGGTTTTGCTGTTTTAGCGCTTGGAAATGCTCGTCAAGCCAGAGTGAACGGTCATACAACGCAAAGCCCGGCATCAAGCTGTAGAGATTGGCACTTAAGTTGCCAGCGCTACATACCCGAACCTCACGCAATTGCGTAATGGTGCCACCCGCTAGTTTTTGCGTTTGACAAAGATTTTGTAGATGCTCGGCCAGCGCCTGCATGCCGACATCACCATTGGCAATTTCACCATGACACTCAATCACGAGAGAAACCGTCATATGCATACGTCCCTCTTCGTTGAACGAGGCGGTTTTGGCCTCTTTGGTCAACGGATTACGAGTGAGAGCAAACTGATAATCACGCCCAGATGAATAAGCATGGGTCTGATGACGATGGCAAATGACACCGCAACCTTCTAGCGTGAGTCCGTGGCTGATTTGCAGTTTTCGAGATAATGCATGCGTGTAACCCAAAAAATGGGTAATGGAGGGAAATCCCCATGTGAGTCCGGCGACTGCATTGGCGTTTTCTACCATAACCCACGGTAATATAATGATATTACTCATCGCGGCATCTCCTTATAGCCTGCTCCATTTCGTGCAGACGACGCTTGAAGAGTGGCTGGGTCTGCCATTCTTGGCGCTCGGTTTCCCCGACCTTGAGTTCAGCACGACGAAGATGGCTGTTTAACCACAGCGCAAAATCATCGGCTACCGCATCTTGCCAATCACCTTTCTCGCGCTCGTTAAAAAATGCCTCATCGTTTTTTGCTCGCCACGGATCGAGCCAAAGCTGTTGGTGATGTTTGAGTTGGCACTTTTCATCTGCAGTCCAACCAGCCCATTCCCTACGCTGGATGTCTGCCGCGATGTTGAATAACGGGTCGATAAGTTCGTCGATATAGCGGTCGCGCTGCTGGCGAATGGCGTAATTGTTGCTTTCTCCCGCGCTGACCAGTAGTTGGATCAGGCGACGACGCAACATGCGGGTTGCACGTTCATATGGACCTTGACCGAAGAGGGTCTTCAATGCCACTGACGGCTTGTCCTGAGTTTCCCACTGCGGTGAGGCTGAGGATAGAAGCCACACACGTCCGCCTCGGCTACTATTGAGTGCTGATATGTTTTGTGGCTTGGTGCCACCAAAGTTCATCACCGCCATCTGAGGGAAAATCACCAACGGATCAGCATGCCATTTTTTATCACGACGAGCAGTCCAAACAGCTTTACTGTCCTCACTAAAGCGCAAAGCAATAATGCGTTGATGTAAAGCCTGAGCAAGGGAGGAGGAAAATAGGGGGTTTAGCAGGTGATAACTGTCTCCTACTGGCACATAGACCTGTTTAGCGAGTTTATGAGACATAGGTTGTGTAGTAGTTAATGCACGGGAAAAACCTTGTATCCAAAGTGCAAGCTGCTCATCATTTTCGGACAGCTCTTTGAGTACTAAGTAGTCCCCTCGTTGTAAACAGGACAACAACGAATCACCATCAATTTCGGTTTGCAGCAGTTTAGCTATGTCGAGAGCGGCAGCATTACCCACTGCGTCAACTGCTGGTTTAATCAACGTGGACGTAGAGAGATAACCGTCATTAACACCCATATTGCTAAATATACTGCTACTTTTCGAATCCCCATGAGTGTATTTTGCAGCATGTGTCACAAGGCTAATTTGCTCAGCACGTTTCGCTGCATCGGTGAGCCAAGCTCGTGTTTCATAACGCCGCTCTAGCTCACAGCGATCTTGTGAAATTTTTACTTCTAGCTCTGGCCGCTCACCCTCAGTTACCGCACTTAACCGCTTTGCTGTATCTTTATCGAAAGAGTCAAGCTTCACTTGTCGCCGCCCGGCAATATAACTAATAATAAATTCTGTTAGCCCCTCATGTAACATATTCAATCCTTATAGAAGGAAACTACCTATTTTTATTTGGGAATGCTGATATTGAGTTCTGCATACCAGAAGATTCCCCATAGAAATTATTCTGTATATTGATAGGTTTCACCCAAAAAGCGCACATACAGAAGATAATCACCACACAAAGAAGACACCCCATCCAGATTGTCTTTTTCATTCACATGCCGCCGCAAACCAGAGTTGATATTTGAGTGCAGTTTATACTTACTCAAAACACCTATCAACACCTATATAATGCCGCAACGCTAACTATATTAAGTCTCTATATTTACTATTTGCCTTAAGTTACCTAAACTCACAGCACTACCGAACTGGTAGCTTAGAAATATATAAAGCCGCAATGCTTGTCGTTTACTGCCGTACAGGCAGCTCGCGCCCTCAATCGAGGGCGCGAAACACACCCAGTACGGGGTTCCATAACCACGCTTCTGTGTCTTCTTCTTTACTCACACGCAGATTGATTTCGCCATACCGCTCGCAGACATTAGCAAGCGCCATCTCGCGGGCGTCGGCTACGCTCTGTAATACCTGTTCATAATCCATTGCCATCCATGCGGAAACGCCTTCTGCCATATTCAGCTGTTGATAAGTGAATACTCCGGCGGCTTTCCAGCCTGCGGCACTATCTTCATCACGGAAGAAAAATTTCGGCTCATCAAAACCATCCTCCATGCGCAGAAAATATTGTCTTTCCGGCTGCGAACGGCGAAACGGCATACGGCGTTGCAGTTCACCATTCCAGTTAACCGGCAGCCGCCACCAGTGAGCGGCAACGGCATATCTATCACTTTTGCCCAGCAACTCCTGCTGCGAACGGCCATGTTCTAGGTCAACCAAGCTGGTATAGCTCTCGCTGGAGGCTGTTTTTGCTGGCCCCTCCAAAATCCGCGGCACCGCATTAATATGCTGATATTGCTCTGGTTGCAGGATCTCATTGAGATCGTGGCTGACGAGTTGAAAGCGTTTTGTTTCAAAACCGGGCTGACACATCGCTGGGGTTCTCTGGCGGTATGCACGCACGTTTTTATTGAGGATGAGCAAGTTTGGACTTTGTGGAAGTTTCTGCCGATGGCGCTGAATACGCCCAGCAAACTGAATCAGTGAACGCATTGAGCTTGGCTCAATAATGCCCCAATCGGCGTCCCAATCACGGCCAACTTCGACCACGGAAGTAGCCAGCACAACGAATAAATGATGTTTGGCTGTGCTGTGTTCTACCACCCGCCGGATCTCCGGCTTATCCCAGAGTGAGTTATTCTCTCCCGAGCGGGAAAACGCGGCATCGAGCCGTTTTTCCATGTATGAACGCATCACCAGCGGATGTTGACTGTGATAAACACAATAGTGAACGCAAAATCCATCAGGCGAAGACATCGCCATCAACGCTTTAGCGGTGGCGACCAACGGATTGATATTCGCCATGCGAACCAGCCCTAGTGAGACTGATTTGCCCGCATGCTCTTCATGGTGTTCCGCATGCAACACGAACATTTTGTCACGAAAAGTCTGCGCTATCGCATCAATGACCACCTCAGGTTTAGATGTCGACGGTAAAGCCGTAACAATCTCTGCCCTGCGCAGCACGGGTTTAGCCGGTAGCCGTTTTGCACGCTGTCCTGCAAAATTACAATGAGCGTTATAAAAATCTTTAGGACGACCAAATTCACCCGTGCAGGCGTCATCTTCATCAAACCACGCACAGCAAACATTGAGCGGTAATCCTGGTTCACCACAGGCCTGTTGATAAGCTTGACGTCCCATGCAGTAGGCAGAGAATAAAACCTGTACAAAGGCGGGCGGCAACGTGGCGGAAGAAAGCAACACACGTCCACCGAGCATTCCCGCCCAGTTCACCAAGCGACAAAGCGCATGCTGATCTTCAATCTCAAAATCATCCGGCTCATCGAGCACCAAATCGCTGGTCAGCAATCGCAGCATCGGGGCAATTTGCTTGCCACCACGCACGCCTTCAGTGGCTGGCATCAGATGATCAATAGTGGCGACCAGCACTGGTGCGTCCACCAGTTGGCGCAGCTTAGTGTCCGTTTCCAGCCACTGACGCAGTGGCCCTGTATTAGGTACGCCGTCGTAATGCACATATTGATGTGACTCAAAAAGGTCTTCTCCCGACGCGCTGTTATTATCGTCATCAGGCTCGTTGTGCAGCTCTCGCACCGCGCGAGAACCAACCAGCACCGCTAAATCGTCCTCACCCAACCCAAGCCTTGCGCGTAATGCTTCGCCGGTTTGTAATGTAAGCGTACGTAACCCTAGCGCAACGGTGAAACGACACCCCTCGTCTTCACGTGCAAGTGCATACATGATACGTGCGTTGGCGAACGTTTTGCCGCAGCCTGTAGAGGCCATATTGATGCCGAAGAACCCCTGACGTTGCGAACGTTTACGTAGGCTTTCAGCCTTATCCCACGCCTTGTTTTGCCACTGGTAACGCGCACCTTTTGCCCTTTCTCGAAAGCCTTTATGTCGTGAAATAGCGGGCAACTGACGGCGCAGCGCGGCGAAAGTTCGTCCCAACAGGAAAGCATGGTGGCTAACGCCAACAACATGCTCGTCCAGTTTTTGCTTTAGCTTACCCTCTTCGGTATTTGCCCATGCGTGGTAGGTTTCATCCTGCCAGCCAGATATTGGTTTCTGCGAGGAATAATGATGATCCGCCAGCATCAAAGCCAAGCGGGCAAGATGCACGGTAAATGTTTGATCAAGCGAGCCAAAATCGGGCAGAGACACGGCATGAGCAGCCCGCTTCACCAGCTGGTTAGCTTTATTACGCCAAGTTTGACTGCACAGCGGCGTACCTTCGGGAAACGTCCAAACTTTATCAAAATCACTTTCGCGCCAATCGCTTTTTTCGTGGTTGAGCGCATTCCAATACACATTAAGTTGATTTTCCAGCCATGTCTTGCTGCTGGATAGCTCTGGCTCATTTTTCCCTAAATACTGCGGCAAGCGGTGATGAGAAATAATCAGCCAAGCGACCACTCGCGCCAGCGGTGGCAGATTGGCGAGAGGGCTATCGCTCTTCTCTTTGCTGTCTTTTTGTAGGCTTGCCAGCCACTCATTTTCGTCTTGTGGTGCTAGCCTGCCCAGTTTATCCAGCCACTGTTTATCGGTTTGCGTACCAATAAAAGCCTGAAACAACCGCACGGATATCCACTCATGGCGAAACGGCTGGTAACGATGGCCGCTTTTGCCCTGCAACCCCCCTTGAAACAGCGCATTAGCTTTCCCAAAATCATGAAACAGCCCAGCAATTCCCGCCAATAAACTAATCGCCTCGGCGCTGTGCCACTGATTTTCATCTTGGCTTTTGAGAACATCACGCATAGTGCGATTTGTCGGTACGGCTCCTTGGGCGTTAAACCGCCGGAGGTTTCCTACAATCCATAGCAACTCAGTTTGACCGCCGCTTTTAATCCAGTGGCAGGCGACAGCCGTGTTTCTTCTCGCCGTTTTGCGCAATAATCGGCGTAGCGTATTCAGCCCGTCTAACGTTATCGCCGTTTGCCATGTACCGTCGCCTTTGCGCTCGGCAAACTGATCGAGGATCCGGCGCGAAGCAACCAGTGCATTTTTGCTACATTGGGAGATAAGCAAAATATTCATGGCTTGCTCTGGCCGAGTTGCTGGGCGGTATCCTGCAGCGTTTCAATCATCGTATCCAAGACATTTGCACGCTGGAAACCGGTTAAACAACGCTGACGAAACTCTTGCTCGTCGTCTCCCGCCATTGCAGCAATGAAGGCCTGTGGCAAAACCAGCGCGTCTTTGATCAAATCAGCAATATCGAAAACTAAGCCGCCGCGCCGCGTTTTACCATGCAGCACTGCGAGACCGTGCGGTAAGCCCGTAACCCAAGCCGCTACCGCAGCCAGTCCATAAGCCAAATAGTTGCCATGATCGAGAAAGCGATTCGCCATATCGGTGCCGCCGCCGCGTTTGGCGCGGGTAAAATCACCGTATTGGGTTGAGTCCGAGGCAAGCTTATACAGGGCCTTAGTCATTACCGCCTCTTGCACCATCAAATCAGTATGATTGGCGCACTTCTCTAAATTTTGCTCATAGCGTTGCAGCAAAGCCTGCAAGCGTGATTCGTCTACTCTGAAGCGATCCTCACGATGCATTAACGAACCTAACCAATGACGACGAATTTGTTCGGCCCGCACGCGCTGAAAACGCACCGCAGCGGCTAAACGTTTATCGTCATCGAACCAAAAGCTCACCCAGTTTTGCAGGTACTCTGTGGGACGATACTCGCTTTGCGGAGCTAACCACGAGACATCTACCTCAACCTCATTCGCCGCAAATAAGGGGGTTCCTCCTCCGCCGCAAAAACCAACCAAAACGCCTGCACGGGCAAACTCTCGCATTGCGGCCTGAGTGACGGAGGTCCCGGTTCCCAACATCACCACGGTGGTATTCGCGATGGGTATATTCCAATACAGTGATTCGCGCCCTTCATCCGTCACATATTCCACTCGACCGCCGTTAACTAATACTCGGCAATATTGGAGGTAATAAATATTTGAGCGTTTTGAATGCAGAATAGTTTTCAGATCAGAGGGAGAGAAATCATTGCTGTTCACATCGTTATTCCATCGTTGGAGACAATGCAAAAATACCACCCAACACATTAGTGAAATTTAACTTAAATCACACTTAACGATGCAGTAATTCTTAATTTTGAAATATAACCAGCTTAACGGTTTAACGTTGATACATAGTGAATAAAATTAAACACAAATCATGGAGAGTTTGTAGGCTACCTGTACGGCAGTGAACTAGCAAAGGCGAAGCTAGAAGGTAAGTATAAATTTCTAAGCTGCCTGTACGGCAGTGAACACATATAAACCCCGTTAGTGTTAGCGCACTGCTTTCTAAGCTGCCTGTACGGCAGTGAACTGGTGGTGTTATTAGGCGTGCGTTTTGTTGAATTTCTAAGCTGCCTGTACGGCAGTGAACTGCCATCTGAACGCTAAATCGATCTTTCTCTGGTTTCTAAGCTGCCTGTACGGCAGTGAACTGTAGGATATTCGCAGAAAGGTGCGATTAATCAGATCGGTAGCTCATTTCGAGGAATTTAACCCTTTTTTCTTACGGCTCATTGGAGGAATTAAAAATCAATGAGTTAGCATGTAGGCAGAAAAAAGGGTTGGAAGGATTTACCAGCGTTTCGCCGCTTGGTGATCGCTGTCGCGGGCGTCGACCCATCGGTCGCCCTGCTCGGTGGCTTCTCGTTTCCAGAACGGCGCGCGGGTTTTGAGGTAGTCCATAATGAACTCGGCGGCATCAAAGGCCATGCTGCGATGCGCGCTGGTCACTCCAACGAATACAATTTCATCGCCGGGATACATGGCGCCAATGCGGTGGATCAGCGAAATACGCTGTAGAGGCCAGCGCGAACGGGCTTCTGCCACAATTTCATTTAACGCTTTTTCCGTCATCCCAGGATAGTGCTCTAAGGTTAACGCGCTAACGTTATCACCAAGATTGTGGTTGCGCACTTTGCCAGTGAAAGTCACCACCGCGCCATCATCTTCGCACTGCGATAGCCATTGGTATTCGTCACCAACGCTAAAATTGTCGAGGCCTACGCGAATACGGGTATTTTCCATCATTAACCCCCAGTAACCGGTGGGAAGAAGGCCACTTCATCACCCACTTGCAGAGGATGCGTGAACTCCACTAGCGTTTGGTTTACCGCAGCTAGCAATTTACCTGTCTCCAACGCCAGTGCCCATTTGTCGCCACGCTCGGCCAACGCAGCGCGCAGCGCTTCAACCGTCGGATAGAGTTCACATTGAAGCTCATCGGTTTCAATCAGCTCACGTACCTGAGCAAAAAATAGAACTTTAATCATGATACATCCGCCTTAAAATCACCGGATTTGCCGCCGCTTTTCGCCAGCA
>Ga0302349_1001942_pt1 | contig 14193 bp, 14 predicted proteins | sample PhyAR1_FD_202176 | JGI IMG/M metagenome (GOLD analysis project Ga0302349, IMG submission 202176) | Leaf surface microbial communities from alfalfa plants in UC Gill Tract Community Farm, Albany, California, United States - DLSL A.R1... | ecosystem: Host-associated > Plants > Phyllosphere >...
CGCGCTCGATCAGGGGATCGCGCTGTGGTTCCCTGGCCCCAATTCTTTTACCGGTGAAGACGTGCTGGAGCTTCAGGGGCACGGCGGGCCGGTTATCCTCGACCTGCTGCTCAAACGCATCCTGAAGATTGCAGGCGTGCGTATTGCACGTCCGGGCGAGTTTTCCGAACGGGCGTTTCTTAATGACAAGCTGGATCTGGCCCAGGCTGAAGCGATTGCCGATCTGATCGACGCCAGTTCCGAGCAGGCTGCACGTTCGGCACTCAACTCGTTACAAGGGGCATTCTCCGCCCGTGTAAATCATCTGGTGGAAGCACTCACTCACCTGCGCATCTATGTGGAAGCCGCAATTGATTTCCCGGATGAAGAAATTGATTTTCTTTCTGACGGCAAAATTGAAGCGCAACTGAATGGCGTGATGACCGATCTTGATGCCGTCCGCGCTGAAGCCCGTCAGGGCAGCCTGCTGCGTGAAGGCATGAAAGTGGTCATTGCCGGGCGTCCGAACGCCGGGAAATCGAGCCTGCTTAACGCGCTGGCCGGGCGTGAAGCGGCTATCGTCACCGATATCGCAGGGACGACCCGCGATGTGCTGCGCGAGCATATCCACATCGACGGGATGCCGCTGCACATCATTGATACTGCGGGCCTGCGTGAAGCCAGCGACGAGGTGGAACGTATCGGTATTGAGCGCGCCTGGCAGGAGATCGATCAGGCTGACCGCGTGCTGTTTATGGTTGACGGTACCACGACCGACGCCACCGATCCGGCGGCGATCTGGCCTGATTTTATCGCCCGACTGCCAGCGAAATTACCGATTACCGTGGTACGCAATAAAGCGGATATCACCGACGAGCCGCTGGGGTTAAGCGATGTGAATGGTCACTCACTTATTCGCCTCTCCGCGCGTACGGGAGAAGGTGTGGATGTGCTGCGCCATCATCTCAAGGCCAGTATGGGCTTTGACACGCGTATGGAAGGGGGCTTCCTCGCGCGTCGCCGTCATTTACAGGCGCTTGAGCAGGCAGCAGACCACCTGCAACAGGGCAAAGCGCAATTACTGGGGGCCTGGGCCGGGGAGCTGCTCGCTGAGGAACTGCGCCTTGCTCAGCAGGCGTTAAGCGAGATCACCGGTGCGTTTACTTCTGACGATCTGCTGGGCCGGATCTTCTCCAGTTTTTGCATTGGTAAGTAATATGTGAAAATAAACATTGCTACTGGCTAAGGATCTGTGCGTTAATACTCGGACTGGTTTGACGTACAGACCTTTAAAGCAGTTAGTAAAGCAGTCCTCCAGAAGTTATCCTAAGATACCCTTCGACGTGAGCTTCTCCTTAATCGCTTCAAAAATTCTGTAAAGCACACCATCGCGCCGAAAGGCTCATTCTTAATGTAAAAGGTAATTTCAATGTCTGGTAAAATGACTGGTCTGGTAAAATGGTTCAACGCTGATAAAGGTTTCGGCTTCATCACTCCTGACGATGGCTCTAAAGATGTGTTCGTACACTTCTCTGCTATCCAGAACGATGGCTACAAATCTCTGGACGAAGGTCAGAAAGTGTCCTTCACCATCGAAAGCGGCGCTAAAGGCCCGGCTGCTGGTAACGTTGTAAGCATCTAAGCTTCCGTTCAAAAGCACAATTTCTTAAAACCCGCCTCTGGCGGGTTTTTTCGTTTTCAGGGTTCCTGTTAAAGGAAATGTAAAAGTCACCCCGGAAACTTTTATCTTCTTTTTTCCTCCACAAAACCTGCGCACAATAGGCGACACTATTTTGTCTGGCCCCACAGACCATTATCACGGAGAGAAAAATGGCGACACACTTTGCCAGAGGGATCCTGACAGAAGGGCATCTCATGTCGATTCGGCTGCCTTCTTCCTGTCATGAAGCAGCGCGGCAACTTCCTGAACATCAGCGTAATCGCTTCCTGGCTTCCCGATCGCTACTCGCCGAGCTGATGTTTATGCTCTACGGTATTAGCGAGCTGCCGGAAATTATCGTCAGGGCAGAGGGCCGCCCGGTCTTTGCAGACGCACACTTGCCTTCTTTCTCTCTGTCCTATGCCGGAAACCTGGTGGGCGTTACTGTCACCACCGAGGGCGTATGTGGACTGGATATGGAGCTTCAACGCGCCACACGGGGTTTTCTGAGTCCCCACGCGCAGGAGCGCCACACGTTCGCCAGCAGTGAAAAACTGTGGATCAATAATCAAACCGATCCCAATGAAGCCCAGGCGCAAATCATCACCCTGCGCCAGAGCGTATTGAAAATGGCGAATCAGATGCAGGATACGTCGGGATTTCTGCAACTTTTCCCCGGTTCCGGGCGTCTGCGAACCGCGCAGTCAGCGCCGACAGAAGTGGTATGCGATGCAGAAGACGTGCTTATCTGGTCGGTTGCTGTCACGCCTGCCATTGAAAGTTTGAATATCTGGTCGTTCGACAGCAAAGAAGGGTGGCATCGCCTGCCGGCTATCCAGCCGCGCGCCAATAAACCCGCTGCCCGCCTGATGCGCTTTAGTAGTCTATCTGCCTGACCGATCTTAAGGAGAAATGATGTCTGACACACTGAAAGTCGTAACATTGCTCGGAAGTCTGCGTAAGGGTTCGTTTAACGCGATGGTCGCCCGCACGCTGCCAAAAATTGCCCCGGAAGGCATGGAAGTGACCGCGCTGCCGTCGATTGGCGACATTCCGCTGTACGATGCGGATATCCAGCAGGAAGAGGGTTTCCCGCAAAGCGTGGAAGCGATCGCAGCGCAGATCCGCGCGGCGGATGGCGTGGTGATCGTGACGCCGGAATATAACTATTCCGTCCCCGGCGGCCTGAAAAACGCCATCGACTGGCTGTCCCGCCTGCCGGATCAACCGCTGGCAGGCAAGCCGGTGCTGATCCAGACCAGCTCCATGGGCGCGATTGGCGGCGCGCGCTGCCAGTATCATCTGCGACAAATCCTCGTTTTCCTCGACGCGATGGTCATGAACAAGCCGGAATTTATGGGCGGCGTTATTCAGAATAAAGTCGATACCCAGACGGGCGAAGTCATAGACCAGAGCACGCTGGATCATCTGACCGGGCAGTTAACCGCATTTAGCGGCTACATCAGCCGGGTAAAAGCCTGAGATTTGTCCCCCTCCCGGTTCTGAGAGGGGGAATTCCCCCATAAAAGTTGCTAAAACGTTAAATACGTCACACTCAGAGTGTTACACTGCGCGGCTTTACGCCTTTAAACAACGCAGGAGACGACATGAGTGAGCATAAAGAAGGACACCATCGACCAAACTGGTCGGCGGTTTTTGCCGTGGCGTTTTGTGTCGCGTGTTTAATTACCGTGGAATTTCTGCCGGTCAGCCTGCTCACGCCGATGGCGCAGGATTTAGGCATTTCCGAGGGGTTAGCCGGGCAGTCGGTGACCGTCACCGCCTTTATCGCGATGTTTGCCAGCCTGTTTATCACCCAGACCATTCGCACCACCGACAGACGCTACGTGGTGATTTTATTCTCCGTCCTGCTGACCCTCTCCTGTCTGCTGGTCTCTTTTGCCAATAACTTCACGCTGCTGCTGGTAGGGCGCGCCTGCTTAGGGCTTGCGCTTGGCGGCTTCTGGGCGATGTCGGCGTCGCTGACTATGCGCTTAGTTCCGGCGCGTACCGTGCCCAAAGCGCTGTCGGTGATCTTCGGCGCAGTGTCGATTGCGCTGGTGATCGCCGCTCCGTTAGGCAGTTTCCTCGGCGGAATTATCGGCTGGCGTAACGTGTTTAACGCGGCGGCAGTGATGGGCACGGTCTGCATCGTCTGGGTGTGGAAAGCGTTGCCGCATCTGCCGGGCGAGCCGATGCAGCATAAGCAAAATATGTTCAGCATCTTAAAACGCCCCGGCGTGCTGGCGGGCATGTGCGCCATTTTCATGTCTTTTGCCGGACAGTTTGCGTTCTTTACCTATATCCGCCCGGTGTACATGAGCATGGCCGGTTTCGACGTTGACGGTCTGACGCTGGTGCTGCTGAGTTTCGGCATCGCCAGTTTTATCGGCACCTCGATGTCGTCGCTGTTCCTTAAAAAATCCCTTAAGTTCGCCCTGGCCTGTGCGCCGCTGGTGCTGGCAGTGAGCGCGCTGGTACTGATTCTGTGGGGCAGCGATAAAGTGGTCGCGTCGGGCATTGCGGTGGTGTGGGGACTGGCGTTTGCGCTGGTGCCAGTGGGCTGGTCAACGTGGATCACCCGATCGCTGGCGGATCAGGCAGAAAAAGCTGGATCAATTCAGGTGGCGGTGATCCAGCTTGCCAATACCTGCGGTGCAGCGGTGGGAGGCTACGCTCTCGATAACCTCGGTCTGCTCTCGCCGCTGGTGATTTCCGGCAGTCTGATGCTTCTGACGGCTCTGCTGGTGGCAGCGAAGGTTCGCGTGAAAGTGAGCACTGAGGGTTAACAAACATCAGGCCGGGAGCCATGACGCTGACCCGACCTGCAAAACTGTTGTCGGCCCGGCGAGCCTGCGCCGCCGGGCCTGACCTTTTAGAACCAGGCTTCCCACATCGCGCCGACGTTGAACGAATCCAGCGTCTCGTCTTCGGTACCGTTAATGCGTGCGGTGCGTTCGTTATCCACCTGACCGCCGGTCACGTAGAAGCGCAGCATCGGACGGAATTCCGGTCCCATGTTGATGGAGATGTTCTGAGACAGCGTGGCTTTCCAGCCGTGATTATCCCCGCCCTGTTCGAAATCGACTTTCTGCCAGCCCAGTTCCAGCCAGGTTGAATGCACGTCGTTCCACCAGTACATCGGACGCACAATGGCGTTGTAGTTACGACGATCATCGATGCCGTTGGCATCATTTTCGTAGTCGTGGTACGCCAGCAGGTATTCAACCTGTGCCTGTTGGGTGAATTTGTAGCTACCCTCGAAGCTGGTATAAATCGCCGTCAGATCATCAGTTTTGTTGTATACGCTGTTGTCCGAGTTATCGGAGTAGCGCGCAATCAACTTGTTCACGCTGCTTTCGCCAGTGTGACTCAGCACCACGCCGCCCTGCCAGGCTTTCAGACGCGCATCGCTGTCCACGGCTTTGGAGTCAAAGCCATAGTTGGCGTACAGTTCCAGATCCAGCGGACCAACCTTCATACCGTGGATTTTTGAGGTCACCGCATAGTTGCCTTTATCACCGGTGCCGGAACCGCCGGTACAGGTAATACGCGACGGGTTGCCTTCATCGTTCATCACTTCCGGGCTACAGGATTCCACAGCCGCCACGGTCGCTACGTCAAACTGCACGCCGCCAATGTCGAAGTTTTTCACCCCTGCACCCTGACCGTCGTGGTTCATCCAGAAGTAGTCGTTGATGCCCTGTTGTGGACGCTGGTGGAAGTCACGACCGGCCCAGATGTAGGCGTTCGGGTTGGACTCCAGAATGTTGGTCACCCCGGCGTAGGCTTTCTTGAGGTTCACCTCGTCGCCCCAGTGGTCGATCATCACGTTGATGTCCCAGATTGCGCCGTTGTCGCCTTTGAACGCTTTGGAAAGCTGGAATTCGCCGCCGTTGCCTTCGTTGCCCAGACGACCGATCGCTGAGGAACCGTTATATGAGCCATCGACGCCGACAAATTTCTGATCGCCTGCCTGGAACTGCGCGCCATAACGCGCATAGCCGGTAAATTTCACGCCAAACGGAATAGCCATATCCGGTGATTGCGCAGTACTTTGCGGCTCGGTAATCACATCGGCTTTTTTCGCGACCGCCGCATCCATTTTGGCCTGGCGTTCGGTGAGGGCTTTATCCACCGCTTTTGCCACGATGGCGTCAATTTGTTCCTGAGTAAATTCTTGTGCAACGACATTTCCTGAGCAAAGCGCAGCCATTACTGCCAGTGCCACTGGAAGTTTTTTAATTAATTTCATGTTTGTCTCAATTTAGTAAATTATTTTCAGACAATAATTATCCCGTCCGCATTTAACGGAATAATTGTGCTATCACCATGTAATATTGTTAGGGTACGGCGGATTGATAATATTCTCTTAACGGATCTCCACGATTTAATTAATTAGCGCTGATAAAGTTGGATAATCTCTTCGGATAATTCACGCGCCAGTAATGACGTCATTAAATGATCCTGAGCGTGCACCATAATTAACGTCATTGGCTGGCGGGCTTCACCGGCATCCTGCTCAATGAGTTTAGTTTGCATATGGTGCGCCTGGCGCGAGTAGCCATCGGCCTCGCGCAGCAGATTTTTGGCCTCATCAAAGTTGCCCGCGCGCGCGGCGCGCAGGGCTTCAAAACAGAGACTACGGGACTGACCGGCATTGACAATGATTTCCATCACCGCTTCTTCTAATTCAATCATGTTTATGACTCTTCGCTAAAACCATTATTGGCTGAGGTCGCGGCAAACCACTCCCCACTTTTCTTGATGGTGCGTTTCTGGGTTTTTAAATCCAGCTGGACAAACCCGTAGCGGTTTTTATACGCATTACACCATGACCAGTTATCAATAAACGTCCACATATGATAACCGAGACAATTACAGCCTTCAGAAATCCCTTTATGCAGCCACTTCAAATGACCGGAAACAAATTCGATACGGTATTGATCGTTAATTTGCCCGTCTTCAATAAAGCGCTGTTCATTTTCCACACCCATGCCATTTTCAGAAATAAAGCAGCGTGGGTTGCCGTAATTAACGCGTAAGTTGGTCAGAATATCGTAAATACCCGGCTCGTAAATTTCCCATCCACGATGGGGATTCATTTTCCGCCCTGGCATTTCGTAATAATCAAATAACCACTCCGGCATAAACGGCGATTGTGGATTGACCGCGCTGTCGCGGCATTTCACCCGACGCGGCTGGTAATAGTTAATCCCCAGCAGATCGACTTTACCTTCAGCAATCAGCGCCACATCGTCCGGCTTGCAGGCCGGAAGCTGATCGTAGGCTTTCAGCAACGCCACCAGATCCGCCGGATATTCGCCTTTCAGCACCGGGTCGAGGAAACTGCGGTTAAACAGCAGATCGGCATGGTGCGCGGCCAGCAGATCCGCCGGGTTTTGCGAGCGCGGATATGACGGCGTCAGGTTCAGCACAATGCCGATTTCCCCGGCGTAATGCCCGGCGCGAAACGCCCGCACCGCTGAGGCATGGGCCAGCACGGTGTTGTACGCCACGGTCGCCGCACGTTTGAAATCCACCACGTTCGGGTAATGGAAGTCATACAGGTATCCGCCTTCCACCGGCACAATCGGCTCGTTAAAGGTAAACCAGTACATCACGCGGTCACCGAACAGCTCAAAACAGATCTGCGCGTAACGGCTGAACGCCTCGACCACTTCGCGGTTTTCCCAGCCGCCTTTCTCCTGCATCACCATCGGCATATCGAAGTGGAACAGGGTAATAAACGGAGCGATCCCCTGCGCCAGCAACTCGTCAATCACGTTGTTATAAAACGCCACCGCCTCCGGGTTCACCTCGCCGGTGCCGTCCGGGATAAGACGCGACCAGCTGATCGAGGTGCGAAAGCTGTTGTGGTTTAACTGCTTTAAAAGCGCGATATCTTCCCGCCAGTGCTGATAAAACGTTGAGGTATCAGCAGGCCCGACCTGCTGGTGGAAGCGCAGTGGCTGAGTGGCGAACCAGTGATCCCAGGTCGTGGCGCTTTTTCCACCGTGCAGGCTTTCCCCTTCGGTTTGCTGTGCGGAGCTGGCGCTGCCCCACCAGAAATGGGCGGGAAATGTATATTTCATGGTCATTCTCTCCTTATGACTACGGGCGGACGGTTTCCGTGAGCGGGGCCGTAGCCTGGGCTTTCTGCTCTTCGGTTTTCATCAAAGAACGCTCATAGGCACGCAGGAACGGCAGGTACATCAGCGCTGACATCACCATACAGATTGCGCACATCACCACCGGACTGAACGCCCAGTTCGCGGCCCAGGACGCACCGATAGGTGCAGGCGTGGTCCACGGCGTCAGCGAAACCACCTGATCCACCCAGCCGAGACGGGTTGCACCGTAAGCGAGGCAGGCGTTAATCAGCGGAACGAAGACGAACGGGATGAACAGCATCGGGTTCATGATGATCGGCGCACCGAACAGGATAGGTTCATTGATGTTAAAGAAACTTGGCACAACGCCCATTTTGCCGATAGTACGCAGGTGGGTGACACGGCTACGCAGCAGCAAAAACGCCAGCGGCAGGGTGGAGCCAACGCCGCCAATCAGCAGATAGTGATCCCAGAAGCCTTGCAGGTAAACGTGCGGTAACGCCGCGCCCGCCGCCAGTGCTGCCTGGTTTGCCGAGAGGTTCGCCATCCAGAACGGGTTCATGATGCCGGTAACGATAAGCGAACCGTGGATGCCCGCGAACCAGAAAATCTGGCACAGCAGCACGGAGAGCAGAATGGCAGGCAGGGAGTCGGACGCTGACACCAGCGGTTCCAGCAGGTGCATAATCGCCTGCGGCAGGATCATGCCGGTTTGCGCTTCGATAAACAGGTTGAGCGGATGCAGCGTGGCAATCACCACCAGCACCGGGATCAGGATTTCAAATGAGCGCGCCACGCCAGTCGGCACTTCTTTCGGCAGGCGGATGGTAATGTTGTTCTGCTTCAGCCACGCGTACATACGGGTTGAATAGATGGCGGTGATTAACGCGGTGAAAATCCCCTGACCGGAAAGGTACTGGGTAGAGATTTTACCGTCGGCATAGGGAGCCGCGACCAGCAAAAACGCCATAAACGCCAGCAGGCCAGACATCACCGGATCGAGGTTAAACTGCCGACCGAGGCTTGCGCCAATCCCCACTGAGATAAAGAACGTCATCACGCCCATGCTCAGGTTAAACGGCAGCATCAGTTGTTCGCGGTAAGTCTGGGAGAAATCGAGCCAGCCGCGCGCAAAGCTGTTGGTGGTATCCGCTGAGAACGGCGGGAAAATAAACACCAGCATAAACGAGCCGATAATCATAAACGGCAGCGCGGCGGTAAAGCCGTCACGGATGGCGATAACATATTTTTGCTGTCCCAGCCGGCCTGCCAGCGGGGTGATCGATTGCTCAATAACGGCAACCATTGACTGATATAACGAACTCATAGAGACACCTTTTAGTGCGCCGCTTCGATGAGCGACAGAGCATAGTCCAGTACCTTATCACCGCGCTGCATCCCGTAATCCATCGGGTTGATGGGCTGGACGGGAATGCCGTGAGTGGCAGCCTTTTCTGAAAGCGTATTTAACATGTACTTCACTTGTGGCCCAAGCAGCACGACCTGGTAGCGCGGAAACTGGGTATCAAATTCCGCCACGCCATAGGCGTCAATCTCGACCGGTAATCCTCTGACCTGTGCTTCATCGACCATTTTTCTGACCAGCAGGCTTGTGGACATGCCCGCGGAACAACACAGCATGATCTTAACCATCGACATCCATCCTCAAAGTGTTAAAAGTTATTGCGGGGCTGATTGGATAACATATGGAAACCGGTTTCCATTTTTTAGCGAGGGAAGTGTGAAGCGCGTCAATCTCTTAGTCCTATAAGATTTTTTTATTGGATTCACGTCACAGTATTTGAGGAAATTCTGAGAACAACTTTGACCTCATGGAAAATCGGTTTCCGTGAAATTTAGAAAGCGGTTATACTGAGGTTGGCGATATTCTGAGCCATTGTACGATTTGGATTTTTTGGCCCGCTTGGGGCTGCCAGGGGATAAAGATGTCAACAATCAACGATGTATCACGTTTAGCTGGGGTGTCCAAAGCCACAGTCTCACGGGTGTTGAGTGGTTCGCGCGGCGTTAAGGAAGCCAGTCGCCTCGCGGTCCTGAAAGCGGTCGATGAACTCAATTATCGGCCCAATGTCATTGCGCAGTCCTTGCTCAGTCAGTCTACGGGCTGTATCGGGGTAATTTGTGCACAAGATAACGTTAATCAGACCACCGGTTATCTCTATGCGCTTGAGAAACATCTCAGCCAACATCAGAAACATCTGCTGCTGCGTTTTGCTAACAGTAAAGCGGGGGTGATGAATGCGCTGGATGAACTCACCTGCGGATTGTGCGATGACGTGCTGATTATCGGCGCGCGCTTTCCGCTCAATCTGGCGGATGAAAACGTCATTCTGGTGGATTGCGTCGAGGCCGACACGCCGAACAGCATCCAGTTTGACCATGCCTTCGCCGCTGAAACCGCCTGTAATTACCTGATTAGCCAGGGGCGTCGGCAAATTGCGCTGATTCACCCTGAGGGCAGCGGTTCCGCCGATCAGGTACTGCTTGGTTATAAACACGCGCTGGAAAACAACTTCCTGCCGTTTAACCGCAATCTGGTGTTTATGGATTCCACCACCTCGTCAGTGGCGCTTCAGGTGCTGCTAAACAACGCCACCACGCTGAACTTCAATGCGCTGCTGGTGGCCGACGAGCAGGCCGCACAGCGGGTGATCACGCAGCTTCAGGCGTTTAATAAATCGGTACCGGGCGACATTATGGTCTTCAGCCTCGCCGGTTCGCTGCAACTGCCGGGCATACCGACCATTCCGGCCATTGAATATTCGATGGATGCGATGGCCGCGCGGATCGTGACCTGGCTGACGGAAAAAACTCAGAGTGTGCTGGGTTCCTGCGTACTGCGCGGGGATTTGATTATTCCGGAGCGCCGCTGAGGGAAAGCCCCCTCACCCTAACCCTCTCCCCATGGGAGAGGGAACCGCCCGAGCGCGGGCTCGCCTTTCTCCCTCTCCCATGGGGAGAGGGCCGGGGTGAGGGGAAGACGCCCCTTAACTCACCGCCGGGAAATCCACCACCGTATCATTCACCCGGTTAATCATATTGGTAAACAAAATCGCGCTCACCGCGCTGATGGTTTCCACCACCTGCACATCATCAAACCCGGCTTCGCGGAAATCATTCACCGCCTCTTCAGGCAGCGTGCCGTGCGTGGTCACCAGCGTCTGCACAAACTTCACCAGCGCGTCCAGTTGCGCGTCGTCCGGGTAATCGCCCTGACGAAGCTGACGCATTTGCTCTGGCGTAAAGCCCGCCATTTTGCCCATCAGCGAATGCGCGGCCAGGCAATAATCACAGCCAGACGCTTCGCTGACGGCGAGGTTAATCGCTTCCAGTTGCTTTCTGCTCAGGCTGCTTTTTGCCAGCATCGCATTGTGTTGTAGCGCCTGGCCGAGCACGTCCGGGGCATTGCCAATGGTCTGATAGGCGTTCGGCACTTTGCCCATTGCACGATTAATCGCGGTAAATAATTCGGCGGCTTTGCCGGTGGCATGGACGGGCTGAACTGAAGTTAAACGGCTCATAACAATCTCCTGTGAGTAAATAATTTCCGCCGTAGTGGCGATGGACACATCATAGGGCGATGCCAGCGGGTAGAATGGCGCTCATCGTCTCGCTTTTTTGTCTTATCGTCTCAGGAGAGAAACCTTGGATAGCCTCAGCCGGGTCCTTACGCTGCTTGCCCCTGCCAGCGTCGTTAATCTGCACTGTCGTTTTGCCGGACGCTGGACGGCCGATCACGCGCAGCTTGCGCCGGGCGTCGTGCCCTGGCATGTGATCCTGCACGGCAGCGCGCAGCTGCAACTGGCGGGTAAAACGCTGAACGTGAACGCGGGCGATGTGCTGCTCCTGCCGCACGGTTCACCGCACATTCTGCAAGGGCTGGTGGAGTGGGGGCAGGTTGCGCCGGTGGCAAAACATTTCAACGGGACGCTGACGGAAGTGCGCACGGAAGGCGAAGGAGACAGCGTGGACGTGCTGTGCGGTGAGTTTCATTTCGGCGCGAACAGCGGCTGGCTGTTTGCGAAAGAGAGCGGGGTGATCCATCTGCGCACACGGGATCGCCAGGATTGCCCGGAACTGGAACTGCTGCTGACGATGCTGGTGCGTGAAAGCCTCAGCGGTTCGCCGGGCGGTACAACCATCGTCGATAACCTGACGGCCACGTTTCTGGTGCTGGTGCTGCGGATTTTACTCACAGAGAGCGAACCGCCAGCCGGGTTGCTGCGTCTGCTGACTGACAGACGCCTCGCCCCGGCCGTGCTGGCGGTGCTGGCCGATCCCTCACAGCCCTGGACAATGGAGAGCATGGCCGGGCGCTGTTTTTTATCCCGCGCCACCTTCGCCCGTCATTTTGCCCGCTGCTATCACCAGACACCCCAGGCCTGGCTTACCCAGTTACGCATGGCGCTGGCGGCGCGGCTGTTAATTCAGGAGCGAAGCCAGACGGTGGACGCGATTGCTGCCCGCTGCGGGTTTTTATCCCTGGCGTCATTTTCGAAAGCGTTCCGGCGGCACTATGAACTCACCCCGGCCCACTACCGGAAAACCCGCGCGGGCATAGTCGCTTAGATAAAGGTGAAGATCTCTTCGCGGGCCAGACGGGATTTCGGCAACGCGGCGTTGAAATCTTTATCGCTTTTCACGCCCAGCGACACCAGCACCACGCTGGTTAAGCCTTTTTCGCGCAGTCCCAGGGAGAGATCCAGCGCGCGCTGATCAAAACCTTCCATCGGCGTGGCGTCAATGCCGAGCATCGCCGCGCCCAGCAGCAGGCCGCCTAACGCAAGGTAAACCTGCTTTTCCATCCACTGCGGCACATCGCGCAGTTCATAGCGGTGCATATCGACGTAACCCCGGCGGCTCTTGTCCTGTCCGGCTTTGGCGTCGGCACTGGCAAAGCGGCCATCTTTCTCTTCCTGCGCCAGCACGCTTTGCAGATGCGCTTCGGTGATGTCGCTTTTCATGCACAGCGCGATGACGTGCGAGGCGTTCAATACTTTAGGTTCGTTATAAATAAACGCCCCGGTGGTAGCCTGCGCAATGGCGGCGCGGCCTTCGTCGGTTGAGGCGACCACAAAATGCCAGGGCTGCGAGTTCACCGAGGACGGGCTGTTTTGCAGCACATTCAGCAGCGTGTCGATATCGGCTTGTGGCAGCGTGTTGCCGGGTTCAAAAGCCTTAACGGTGTGGCGGGTAAGAACTGCATCATTGAGCGTCATAATTTTCTCCTGACCATAAAATCAAAGCAGAATAAACAAAAATAGTGCGTGAAAACACCGTCTCTCGCGTGCAACACTTTCTCTTTGAAGGTGAAAATCCACACACCGGAGACATCATGATCCGCCTTGAAGACGTAACGCTGTTTGTCCGTGCCGCTGCGTTAGGCAGTTTTTCCAGTGCCGCGCGTGAAGCGGATTTGCTGCCAGGCCAGGTCAGCGCCGCCGTGCACCGGCTGGAGCGCGATCTGGATAAACGGCTTTTTGTCCGATCCACCCGCAGCCTGCGCCTGACGGCGGAAGGTGAAAAATATCTGCCGTTTGCCCATGAGATGCTGGCGGTGATGCAGGCGGGGGCGGAAAGCCTGCACAGCAGCGACGACGAATTGCAGGGGGAGTTAAAGATCGCCGTGCCGTCGGATATTGGCCGCAACGTGCTGTTGCCGCTGATCACCCGCTTTTGCGAACAGCACCCAAAAATCACGCTACGGCTGTCGCTCTCCGATCAGATAAGCGACATTTTCCGCGATCCGGTGGACGTGGCGATCCGCTACGGCGTGCTGGATAACAGCAGCTACGTGGCGCTGCCGCTGGCCGAGAAAAACCGCCGGGTGCTGGCGGCGGCACCGGATTATCTGGCCCAACACGGGCGACCCGCGACGCTCGGCGACATCACTCATCATCACTGCCTGCTGTTTACCATGAACAGCCACGTCTACGATAAATGGACATTCCAGGAAAACGGCCTGCGTCGCCAGCTCACGGTAAAAAGCCGCATGTTGTGCGATGACGCCGACGTCGCCCGCCGCTGGGCGATTGCCGGAATGGGCATCGTTTATAAATCGTGGATTGATATCAGCGCCGATGTTGAAGCCGGACGGCTGGAAGTGCTGCTGCCCCAGTTCACCGGCGAAGCCGCCCCGCTGAATTTGATCTGCCCGCACCGCAAACAGTTTTCTCCGGCGATTCGTCAGCTTTATGGTTTGCTGCGGGAGCAGTTGTCGGCATTGCAACCTCCCTCACCCTAGCCCTCTCCCCAGGGAGAGGGGACAGATCGCGGACTCGCTTTCCCCCTCTCCCTCAGGGACAGATCGAGTGCGGTCTTGCCCTTCCCCCTCTCCCTCAGGGAGAGGGCCGGGGTGAGGGTAAAAGCACAACGTCCCAAATCACCACCATGTACGTCATTTCAGCCAACCAAAAATCG
>Ga0302349_1001944_pt1 | contig 14181 bp, 20 predicted proteins | sample PhyAR1_FD_202176 | JGI IMG/M metagenome (GOLD analysis project Ga0302349, IMG submission 202176) | Leaf surface microbial communities from alfalfa plants in UC Gill Tract Community Farm, Albany, California, United States - DLSL A.R1... | ecosystem: Host-associated > Plants > Phyllosphere >...
GCCGATACCCTGGCCGTGTGACTCTTCTCGCCCTCGTGCGCCACGGACAGACCGACTGGAACGCCGAGCGGCGCATCCAGGGACGGACCGACATCCCCCTCAACGACACCGGCCGCGCGCAGGCGCTGGTCGCCGCCGAGACCCTGCGCGACGGCGGCTGGAGCCGCATCGTCGCGAGCAGCCTCGGCCGGGCCCGCGAGACCGCGGAGATCATCGCGGCCGAGCTGGCGCTGGATGCCCCCGCCATCTTCCCGGGGCTGATGGAGCGCGACTACGGCATCGGCGAGGGCACCCTCGTGCCCGACTTCCACGCCCGATACGGCCAGGGCGCCGTCCCCGGCGGGGAGACGACCGAGGAACTCGCGACACGAGTGTTCGCGGCGCTGCGCGAGGTCGCCGCCGATGCGCGCGACCAGCCGACCATCGTCGTCGCCCACGGCGGAGTGATCCGCGCCCTCCTGGGCATCGCGACCGATGGCGAGCTGCCCCGGCCGGGCGAGCGGATCGAGAACGCCTCGGTCACGGTCTTCCGGCTGTCCGACGACGCGCTCGCGCTGGAGTCGGCCGCCCTGACCACCGACCCCCAGTAGCCTCGGGCCATGCGACTGCGCCGATCGTCGCCGGATCGCCCCGGCTGGACGAGACGCCGCGCCGGGCGCGGGTTCGTCTACCTCGACGAGCACGGCGCGCGGCTTCCCCCGGAGGACGCTGACCGGATCCGGTCGCTGGCGATCCCGCCCGCCTGGCGCGACGTGTGGGTCTGCCCGTACCCGAACGGTCACCTGCAGGCGGTCGGCACGGACGCGGCCGGGCGCCGTCAGTACCTCTACCACCCGGAGTGGCGCACCCGCCGCGACGCCGCCAAGTTCGACCGCGTGCTCGAGTTCGGCCAGGCGCTCGGTCGCGCACGGCCCCGCGTCCTCGATGACCTGGCCCGCGACGGCATGCCGCGCGAGCGCGCCTGCGCCCTCGCCGTCCGCCTGCTCGATCTCGGCTGCTTCCGCATCGGCAACGACGTCTACGCCGACACGCACGGCAGCTTCGGCCTCACGACCCTGCGGCGCGACCACCTCACGCGCACGGGCGACACCTTCGTGTTCGCCTTCACGGGCAAGTCGGGCGTCGAGCACCGCATCGAGATCGAGGATCCGACCTCCGCCCGCGCCATCGAGACCCTGCGGCGGCGGCGGGACGAGGCCCAGGGGCTGCTGGCGTACCGCGATCCCGACTGGCGCACCGTGACGCCCACGATCGTCAACCAGTACGTGCGCGAGATCACGGGGATGGACGCCACCGCGAAGGACTTCCGCACCTGGCACGCCACCGTGCTGGCCGCCGCCGAGATCGCGGTCGGCGCGGACGAGCTCGTGCGCTCCGGGCGCGACGGCGTCACCCGTCGCCGACGGGTGGTGAGCGACGCCATGCGCACCGTGGCCGCCTTCCTCGGCAACACCCCGACGCTCGCCCGCGCCTCGTACGTGGACCCGCGCGTCATCTCGGCCTACGACGAGGGGCGCACCATCGGCCGGGCCGTCCGGCGCTCGTGGGATACGCCAGAGGATCGTCAGCTCGGCCTCGAGCGCGCGACCGTCAACCTGATCCGCCTCGTCGACGCGTCGTGAGCGCATCCGGGACTCGCGGCGCCATTTCGGGCCAGCCCGCGCAATCGATCCGATAACGACTGAGCAGGATGCCCAAACCGGTGCCATCGGTCCTGCTAATGTCTCGCACTATGGCTTCCCTGGATCACGTCGACCTCGAGCTGCTGTCCGCGCTCAGCGAGGACCCGCGCGCGACGGTTGTCGCGCTCGCCGAGCGTCTGCGTCTCTCGCGAAACACCGTCCAGGCGCGAATGGCCCGCCTGGACAAGGCGGGCGTGTTCCGCTCGTTCGAGCGATCCATCGCGCCGGCCGCGCTCGGCTTCCCGCTCGAGGCGTTCCTCGCGATCGGCGTGCGCCAGGTCGAGCTGCCCCGGATCACCACCGAGCTCGCCGGGGTTCCGGAGGTCGTTCAGGTGCACGGTCTGTCCGGCCAGACCGACCTGCTCGCGCTCGTCGCGTGCCGCGACGCGCGCCATCTCTTCGACGTCGACGCGCGGATCCTCAGCATCGAGGGCGTCGAGCGCACCGAGACCTCGCTCGTGATGAGCGAGGCTGTGCCGTACCGCGTGAACGGCCTGATGCAGCTCGCCCGGCGGGAGCCGTGACACTCAGGCGATGAACGACCGGATCGCCGCGGCCGCCTCGGCGGGCTTCTCGTAGTGGATGAGGTGCCCCACACCCTCGATCTCGACGAGACGGGCATCCGGGATGCGCGTGGCCAGCACGCGCTCGGCCTCGATGGGCGTGATGTCGTCCCGGTCCGCGGCGATGAGCAGCGTCGGCACCGTGATGCGGCCCGCGTACTGGCTGACGTCGTGCGAGACGCTCGTGACGAACGCGTCATGCAGCACGTCGCGGTCGGCGAAGCTCGAGAAGTACGTGTCGTGCTGGTCGTGGATGAAGGCACGCAGGGCGCGGTCGCGGGTCTTGGCCATGGCGATGGAGGTGACTCGCACGATCAGGCGGTTGCGCAGCAGCCACGTGCCGATCGCCCGCGGCAGGCGGGCGCCTGCCCAGTAGTAGAAGATCGCGAGACGCGTCAGGATCCCGCGCGGGCCCTCCAGCGCGGGCGCGCCGATCGGGTTCACCAGGATCAGCTTCGGCGGCGTCAGTCCGCGGGCGACGGCGGCCGACGCGACGATCGACCCGAATGAGTGGCCGAGCACGATCGCACCCGGTGCCACCGCGGCCGCGAACGCGTCGAGCCAGTCGGCGAACGCCTCGATGTCGTGACGGCGGCCCGGCAGCGGCGGCGTCTCGCCGAACCCCGGCAGATCGGGCATGATCACCCGCACGCCCGGCAGGAACGCCACCACCGGCTCCAGGCCGTGGTGCTCGCCGCGGAACCCGTGCACCGCCAGGATGGTCGTGACAGCGTCCTCCGGGCCGTACGTCCAGTAGGCCGTTGTGCCGCCGAGGATCTCCGCGTCGCGGCGTGTCACCGGGATGTCGGCGAGGCGAGCGGCATACGGCGAGGCGACGGGCATCGCTCGAGTCTACGGAGTGGCTCCCGGGGAATGTCCGCGCCGCCCCCTACCGTGTGGGCTATGACGAGGTCGTGGCCGAAGCCTCCGCCCCTGTTCGAGCTGGACGAGCTCGAGAGCCCGGGCGAGACGGTCACGTGGGTGCCCCGCTCGCAGGCCACCGAGCCCGACGCGCTCTTCTCACTGGACGAGCCGGTCGTCGACGCCACCGCGGAGACCACGATCGCTGTCGGCGTCGCGATCGATGTCGACATCGAGATCGACGCGGTCGCCGTCACGGACGGCGTGGAGACGGCGGTCGAGGTCGACGTCCAGATCGACCTCGAGGTCGCGGCGACCGTGGAGGTCGTCCGCGATCGCTGGACGAGCCGCGTCGGGGTGTTCGACCTGGAGACCACCGGGATCGACGTCGCCGAGGACCGGATCGTCACGGCCTACGTCGGCCTGCTCGATGCGTCGGGGAACGTGATCCACGAGGAGCACTGGCTCGCCGATCCCGGCATGGAGATCCCCGCCGGCGCGACCGAGGTGCACGGCATCACGACCGCGCACGCCCGCGCGAACGGGCGCCCGGCCCGCGAGGTGGTGGCCGAGGTCACCGCCGCGCTGCGCACGCTGCTGTCGGCGGGCATCCCCGTGGTGGCGTACAACGCCGCCTACGACTTCTCGCTGCTGAAGTACGAGGGTGAGCGCCACGGCCTGGCACCGCTCGACTCGCCCGCTCCCGTCATCGATCCGCTGGTCATCGACAAGACCCTCGACAAGTACCGCACGGGCAAGCGGACGCTCGACGTGGTGGCCGCTCACTACGCCGTCCCCCTCGAATCGGCGCACGAGGCTTCGGCCGACGCGATCGCCGCGGGACGCGTCGCCCTGGCACTGGCCGAGCGCTACGCCGATCGCCTGCCCGAGGACGTCCTCGAGCTGCACACCCGGCAGATCGGCTGGGCGCGTGAGCAGGCGGCGAGCCTGACCGAGTACTTCATCCGGATCGGGCGGATCGAGGCCTCCGAGGTCCTCGACGGGGCCTGGCCCGTCCGCTGAGGGCTACCCTCGTCGCATGAGCGACGGCAGCGATCGGCTGCGGCGCCGGTATCCCCTCCAGGGTGCGGGCGGCGCCTTCGACGCTGTCTGGCGCCCGTCCGCACACGATGCGGATCAGGAGGCCCAGTCGCTGAGGATCATCCCCGTCCCCGCGCCCACGCCGGATCAGGGGCCCGGCGTCATCGACTTCGACAACGGCACCATCCAGATCCAGCTCGAGGAGTGACGCGGTCCGGAAACGAGAGAAGCCCCGCCTTTCGGCGGGGCTTCTCTGCGTGCGGCTGGGCTTACTTGGAGCCGAAGTTCTTGAAGCGCGCGTTGAACTTCTCGATGCGGCCGGCCGAGTCCATGATGCGCTGCTTGCCCGTGTAGAAGGGGTGCGAAGCGGACGAGATCTCGACGTCGATGACGGGGTACTCGACGCCGTCGAGCTCGATGGTCTTGTCGCTGGAGACGGTCGAGCGCGTCAGGAACGTCTCGCCGGAGCCGAGGTCGCGGAACACGACCGCGTTGTACACGGGGTGGATGTCAGTCTTCATGGGGTCCTTGCCAAGTGAGTTTGAAAAGCTTCCGGTGCTTGGGCACCAGCGAACGAGTCTACCAGACGCCGCCTCAGGCGGCGGCGCGGGCGGCGTAGCGGCCGCCGGCCTCGCTGAGGGTGATCGGCACCCCGAAGGTCTCGGTCAGGTTCGCGTCCGTCAGCGTCTCGGCGAGGGGCCCCGCCGCGACGATCTTGCCGTCGCGCAGCAGCAGCGCGTGGGTGAAGCCGACGGGGATCTCCTCGACGTGGTGCGTCACCATCACCAGCGCCGGGGTCACGGGCGACTGCGCGTACGCGCCCAGCAGGCCGACGAGCACCTCGCGCGAGCCGAGGTCGAGGCTGGCGGTGGGCTCGTCGAGCAGCAGCAGCTCGGGGTCGGTCATGATCGCGCGGGCCACCTGCACCCGCTTCTGCTCGCCCTCGCTGAGCGTGCCGAAGGTGCGGTCGGCGAGGTGGTCGAGGCGCCACTCCTCGAGCACACGCAGGGCGCGGCGCTCGTCGATGTTCTCGTACTGCTCGTTCCAGCGGCCGAGCACCGAGTAGGCGGCGGTGAGCACTGCGTTCAGCACCGTCTCGTCGGCGGGGATCCGACGGGCCAGCGCCGAGGAGGCGAAGCCGATGCGGGGGCGCAGCTCGAAGACGTCCGTGCGGCCCAGCTGCTCATCGAGGATCTCGACGGTGCCGGACGTCGGGTGCAGCAGCGTGTCCGCGAGCTGCAGGATCGTCGTCTTGCCGGCGCCGTTGGGGCCGAGCACGACCCAGCGCTCGTCGTCGTTCACCGCCCAGGTGAGTCCATCCACGATGTTCCGGCCTTCACGGCGGACCACGACGTCATCAAAGGAGAGCACGGTGGGCATGGGCTCCAGCCTAGCCGCGGGCCCCCGAGGCTCAGGCGGGACGCGCGGGCCGGTAATCTCGTTGCTCGTGACTGATGCGCGCTTCCTCGTGGTGTTCGATGCCGATTCGACCCTCATCCGCAACGAGGTCATCGAGCTGATCGCCGACGAAGCGGGACGCGGCGCCGAGGTGGCCGCGGCGACCGAGGCCGCGATGCGCGGCGAGGTCGATTTCGCGACGAGCCTGCGCTCGCGCGTCACCGAGCTGGCGGGCGTCCCGGTCAGCGCCTTCTCCCGCGTGAAGGCGCGCATCGAGCCCACCCCCGGCGTGACCGAGCTCATCGACGCCGTCCACGCCAAGGGCGGCGTCGTCGGCGTCGTCTCCGGGGGCTTCCACGAGATCCTCGACGAGGTCGCGCCGGCACTGGGGGTCGACCTGTGGCGCGCGAACCGCCTCGTCGCGGTCGACGGCGTCCTGACCGGCGAGGTCGACGGGCCGATCGTCGACGCCGCCGCGAAGCGCGAGTGGCTGACCCGCTGGGCCGACGAGCACGGTGTGCCGCTCTCGCGCACGATCGCCGTCGGCGATGGCGCGAACGACCTCCTCATGCTGGAGGCGGCGGGCCTCGGCCTCGCCTTCAACGCCAAGCCCGCGGTGCGCGCCGCCGCCCCGCTCGTGATCGGCCCCGTCGACCTGTCGCAGGTCATCCCACTGCTTCCCTGACCCGCGGATCGGGATCACCAGGGCAGCGGGCGATCCTCGCCTCGACGGCTGTCGTCGGGGAATCGCGGAAGGCGCTCGCCTCCGGCGCGGATGCACAGCCATCGCAGCTCCCCCGGGCTGTCCGGCAGCGCACGCCAGGTGCGCCACACGTCCTGCCCGACGCGCACGACGGTGCCCGGCCCGACCTCGACGACCTCGTCGTCGAGCCCCATCTGCCCGCGCCCGCTGAGGAAGACGTACAGCTCCTCGATGCGCGCGTGCGTGTGCCAGTAACCCGCCTCCTCACCGGGCTCGAGCGCGTTCGCCGAGAGGCCGATGTACTGCGCGGCCAGCTCGTGATCCACGATGCGCCGTCCGTCGCGCGAGCGCGCCTCGTCGAAACCGCCGTGGTGGCCGCGCCACGTGTCGAGCGCCCCGATCTCCTTCAGCTCCCAGCCCGCCGATGCGGGGTCGCTCATCCCTGATCCTCCCGTCGCCAGGCCCCGTCGGCCCGGGTGCAGACGATGCGGGAGTGCCGCCGGTCCGGCGCCCCCTGCCAGAACTCGATGCGGGTCGGCTCGATCCACCAGCGCACCCAGTCGCCCGGCGCCACGCCGGCCCTGGCCGCAGCCGAGCGGGCGGCGAGGTCGGCGGCCGACTCCTCGGGCGAGGCCTCGACGACGGAGCCGCGGATCCGGATCGCGCGCACCAGCGGCTGCCACCAGAAGCTGAGGGCGGCGGCGGGGTGCACGGCGAGCTGCGCGGCCTTGCGCGACCGCCGCGGGCCTGCGACGGCGAAGCCCCGTTCGCCGATGTCCTTCAGCAGCAGCGTGCGGGCGTCCGGAACGCCCTCGTCGTCGACCGTCGCGAGCGTCACCGCGTGCGGCTCGGGCACACCGGCGTCGACGGCATGCCGAAGCCACCCCTCGACGAGCCGGATCGGATCGGCGGGCTCCGCGGAGTCGAGGTATGCCCCGTCGAGGTATGCCCCGTCGAGGTCCGCCCCGTCGAGGTCCGGGGCGACGCCCGTCAGCGCCGGCAGCGACCGCAGCCAGGGGGCGTTCGTCATCGCTCCCCCAGCAGACCGAGGAAGCCGCGGACGGCCGATCGCATCATCTCGGGGTCCTGCGTCGCCCGCGACAGGACGTAGCCGCCCTGGATGATCGCGACGGCGGCGACCCCCCTGTCGCGCGCCTCGCCCGGCGGCAGGCCGTCCTCCGCGAACACGGCGGCGACCTCCTCGATGAGATCGCCGAAGTAGTCGGCGACCGCCTTCGCCAGATCCTCGTCCGCCATCACCATCGGATCCGACGTGAGGCGGCCGACGCGACAGCCGCGCACGGCGTCGCGCGGGCGCTCGAGGTACGACACGATCCGCCGCCGCGGGGCGGCGGGACCCCGGAGGTCCTCGATGCCCGCCGCCAGCGCCCGGTCGACGGTGCGCGTGACCGCGGCGACCGCGAGATCCCGCTTCGAGGGGAAGTGGTGGTAGAGGCTCCCCTGCCCCACCCCGCTGCGCGCGAGCACCTGCCGCGGGGTGGTGGCGGCCACGCCGTTGTCGGCGTAGAGCTCTCGCGCCGCCTCGACGAGGCTCTCGCGTGCATCGGCTGTCATGGACGTCAGTGTGACATACCTAGAGGTAGGTACGGAAGGGTCGGTAGCCGGCGCGATGAAGGCCGCGCTGATCTGCCCCGTCCCCGACGCCGTCGCCGCGGTGGAGAGCCATCGCGAGCGGCTGGACCCGTCCCGCGTGCTGGGCGTGCCTCCTCACGTCACGGTGCTCGTTCCGTTCGCCCCGCCCCTCGAGCTCGGTGACGGCGAGCTCGCGGCGCTGGCGCGCGACGAGGGCCCCCGGCTCGTGGCAGAAGCCGTCATGGCCTCCGCTGGGGCCCGCGCCATCCCCCGCGTGACGAGGCGCCCGACGGTGGCGGATGTCGGCGGCCAGCCGTAGCCTGCGGGCATGGTCGACGTGATTCTCATCCCCGGACTGTGGCTCGATGCGGCGTCATGGGCGCCCGTGACCGCGGCGATCGATGCCGCGGGGCATCGTGCGCACCCGCTGACGATGCCGGGCGTGGGCGAGCCCGCGAGCGACATCGGCATCGACGACTGGGTCGCGGCGGTGGTCGAGCACATCGACCTCGTCGAGGGCCCCATCGTGCTCGTGGGCCACTCGGGCGGTGGCAACGTGGCGTACGGGGCCGCCGACCGGCGACCGGACCGCATCGCGCACCTCGTGCTCGTCGACACGGCGCCCCCGCCCGACGGCGCCGACATCTCCGAATTCCCCGTGGTCGACGGCGTGGTGCCGTTCCCCGGCTGGGACTTCTTCGGCGACGACGCGGCCGATCTCGACGAGACCACTCGCGCGCGCACCGTTGCGACCACGCGGACCATCCCCGCACGGGTGCCGACCGACGCCCTGCGCCTGAGTGATGACCGGCGCTTCGACATCCCCGTCACGATGCTCTCGGGTGCTGCCGACGAGACCGAGGTGCGCGCGATGCTCGATCAGTGGCCGTCGTGGCGCGACACCGTCGAGCGCATCCGGTTCTTCGAGGTCGTGAAGCTCGGCACGGCGCACTGGCCGCAGTTCAGCCAGCCGGCGCGGCTCGCCGGCGAGATCCTGAAGGTCGTCGACCGGGTTCAGTGACCCATGCCGAGGCCGCCGTCCACCGGGATCACGGCGCCCGAGATGTAGGCCGAGTCGTCCGATGCGAGCCAGGTGACCGCGGCCGCGACCTCAGCGGCCGATCCGTATCGACCGGCGGGGATGGCCTTGCGGTACTCGGCCTGAGTCGACTCGTCGAGCTCGGCGGTCATATCGGTCTCGATGAACCCGGGGGCGACGACGTTCGCGGTGATGTTGCGGGCGCCGAGCTCGCGCGTGATCGAGCGGGCGAAGCCGACGAGCGCGCTCTTGGACGAGGCGTAGTTGACCTGACCGGCCGAGCCGTACAGGCCCACCACGCTGGAGATCAGGATGACGCGGCCGAACCGGCCCTTCAGCATGCCCTTCGACGCGCGCTTGACCACGCGGAAGGCGCCGCCGAGGTTCGTCGCGACGACGCTGTCGAAGTCGTCCTCGCTCATCCGCATCAGCAGCGTGTCCTTCGTGATGCCGGCGTTCGCGACCACGATCTCGACCGGGCCGAGCTGCTGCTCGACCTCCGTGTACGCGGCGTCCACCGCGGCCGAGTCGGTCACGTCGGCGCGCACGGTCAGGGTGCCCTCGGGCCCCTCGCCGCTGCGGGCGGTCACCGCGACGCGGTAGCCCTCCTGCACGAACCGCTCCGCGATCGCGCGGCCGATGCCGCGATTGCCGCCGGTGACGAGGACCACACGCCCGGTGCTGTCGATGCTCACGATTCTTCGCTCCTGTTCCGTCCGATCCGCCGGATCGCCGATCCTGGCAAGCCTACTGATCCGGCGTGCGGGCACCGGGGTGCGGGCGCGCACAAGGCTCGCCCCGCAGGCCTGTGCTCCCAGGCCAATACGGGCGCCGCGGCGTAGGCTGGAGGGATCGTGCGATCCCCCCGTAAAGAGTCCTCCGCCGCGCAGTCGGCGACGTCGTTGCCGGCCTCTCCGGCCGACGACGCGAGCGACCGCGTCCGCAACTACCTGCTGACGATGGGGATCCGGATCGCGTGCGTGATCCTCACCGCGACGGTCACCCCCTACGGGTGGTGGACGTTCGCATTCGCGGCCGGGGCGATCTTCCTGCCCTACATCGCGGTCGTCGGTGCGAACGCCGCCAGCGGCCGCACGGTCACCACCGCGCAGCGACCCGAGGTCGCCATCGAGACCACCGCCGAGAAGCCGGCCGAGCGCGAGGCGCCGCCCTCGGTGATCCGGATCACCGAGAGCCGGCCCGCCGAGACCAGGAAGACCGAGAACCCCGTGAAGAAGGACGACGCGTGATCGGCGACCTCTTCGGAGGCGGCCCCGCCGCCCCGACCTGCTCGCGCGCGGGCTGCGGCGAAGCCGCGACGTGGACGATCGCCTGGCGCAACCCGAAGATCCACACCGCCGATCGCCGCAAGCTGTGGCTCGCGTGCGACGAGCACGTCGGCTACCTGCGCGAGTTCCTCGCCGCCCGCGACTTCCCGCTCGAGGTCACCGCCGGAATCGACAGCGCCGCATGAGCCTGATGAAGCAGCGCGCCGCGCGCTGGAGCGTCTACGTGGTCATCGCCATCGCCTTCGCGATCGCCTGCGCGTACCTGTCGAACTGGCAGTTCGCGCGCAACGAGCAGCGCGCCACTATGCTCGCCCTCGTCGCCGCCAACTACGACGCCGCCCCGCTGCCGGTCGAGGACATGCTGGGCGGCGGATTCACGGCGGCCAATGACGAGTGGCACCCCGTGACAATGACCGGCCGCTACCTCACCGACGAGCAGCTTCTGGTGCGCAACCGCGCCCAGGGCGGGACGAGCGCCTTCGAGGTGCTGGTGCCGTTCGAGCTGGCCGACGGCCGGATCGTGGTGGTCGACCGCGGCTGGGTCGCCCCGGGTGAGGACGCCGTGCCCGCCGACGTGCCCGCGGCGCCCGACGGCGAGGTCACCGTGACCGGGCGCATGCGCCCGGGTGAGGCGCTGCCGAGGTCCGGACGCTCCGCGCCCGACGGCCAGGTGCCGACGATCCATCTCCCGGCGGTCGCCGAACTCACCGGCGACACCACCGAGACCGGGTTCTACCTCCTGATGGTCGACGAGGATCCGGCACCCGCGACGCGGCCGTCCGAGCTCGCCTCCCCCACCGACGACCCCGGTCCGCACCTCTCGTACGCGATCCAGTGGATCCTGTTCGCCGTGATGGGCTTCGTGTTCATCGCGTACATGATCCGCACCGAGATCAAGGCGCGCCGCGAGGACGCCGAGGAGACGGACGACGAGGACGACGACGAGCTCCCGACGCCGGCGAGGCGCCCCCGCGCGCGGCGCAAGGATCGCGACGCCGACGAAGAGGACGCCCTGCTCGACGCCTGATCGGCGCGGCGGCCTCAGGCCAGCGTGATGAGGTCGAGGTAGGAGCGGTTCCAGATGTCCTCGACGCCGTCCGGCAGCAGCAGGACGCGCTCGGGGTTCAGCGCCTCGACGGCGCCCTCGTCGTGCGAGACCAGCACAACCGCGCCCTCGTAGTGCGACAGCGCACCGAGGATCTCCTCGCGCGAGGCGGGGTCGAGGTTGTTGGTGGGCTCGTCGAGCAGCAGCACGTTCGCGCTCGAGACGACGAGCGTCGCGAGCGAGAGCCGGGTCTTCTCGCCGCCGGAGAGCACGCCGGCGGGCTTGTGCACGTCGTCGCCGGTGAACAGGAACGATCCGAGCACCTTGCGGGCCTCGGTCTCGTTCAGGTTCGGGGCGGCCGAGACCATGTTCTCGAGCACCGAGCGCTTGACGTCGAGGTTCTCGTGCTCCTGGGCGTAGTAGCCGATCTTCAGGCCGTGCCCGGGCTCGATCTGACCGGTGTCGCTCTTGTCGGCCCCGGCGAGGATGCGCAGCAGGGTCGTCTTTCCGGCGCCGTTGAGGCCGAGGACAACGACCTTCGAGCCGCGGTCGATCGCGAGATCGACGCCGGCGAAGATCTCGAGCGCGCCGTACGACTTCGACAGCGACTTGGCCATCAGCGGCGTCTTGCCGCAGGCGGCGGGCTTCGGGAAGCGCAGCGCGGCGACGCGCTCGACCTGGCGGACCTCCTCGAGACCCTCGAGGAGCTTCTCGGCGCGGGCGACCATCTGGTGGGCGGCGGCGGCCTTGGATGCCTTGGCACCGAAGCGGGCGGCGCGATCCTGCAGCGCGGAGGCCTTCTTCTCGGCGTTGGCGCGCTCCTTCTTGCGGCGCTCCTCGTCGGCCACGCGCTGGCGCAGGTAGTGCTTCCAGCCCATGTTGTAGATGTCGATGACCTGGCGGTTGCCGTCGAGGTAGAACACCCGGTTGACGGTCTCCTCGACGAGATCGACGTCGTGGCTGATCACGATCAGCCCGCCCTTGTACGACTTCAGGAACTCGCGGAGCCAGACGACGGAGTCGGCGTCGAGGTGGTTGGTCGGCTCGTCGAGGATCATCGACTCGGCATCCGAGAACAGGATGCGGGCGAGCTCGATGCGTCGGCGCTGACCACCCGAGAGCGTCTTGAGCGGCTGGTCGAGGATCCGGTCGGGCAGCGACAGGTTGTTGGCGATGGTGGCGGCCTCGGCCTCGGCCGCGTAGCCGCCGAGCGACTCGAAGCGCTCCATGTGGTGCGCGTAGCGCTTCATCGCCTTGGCGGCGACCTGCGGGTCGTCGGAGCCCATCGCGACGGAGGCCTCCTGCATGCCGAGCTGCAGCGAGCCGAGCCCGCGGGCGTCGAGGATGCGCGTGCGCGCCAGCATCTCGGGGTCGCCGGAGCGCGGGTCCTGCGGCAGGTAGCCGAGCTCTCCGGTGCGGGTGACCCCGCCGTTGGCGGGGATCAGGTCGCCCGCGAGCACCTTGGTCAGGGTGGTCTTGCCGGCGCCGTTGCGGCCGACGAGGCCGACCTTGTCGCCGGGTCCGACGCGGAACGAGACATCGGACATGAGCATGCGCGCGCCGACGCGGATCTCGAGGTCGTGCACGGCAAGCACAGCGGACGTCCGTTCTTCAGGAGGCGGGAAAGCGGCCGACAGGCCAACGTCCAAGTATAGGTTCCCCCCGATGCGGGGATCCTGTGCGGCGGAACCGGCGCGCCGCGGCGTCAGTCGAAGTAGAGGTGGTGGTGCCGGGCGCAGCTCGGGTTGAAGGCGCGCCCGCACCCACCGCACCGCGACGTGGCGCGGTACGCGTCGATGGTCGAGGTGCCGCCGCACACGCCGCACAGCAGCGCCTCTCGCGCGCCGTCCGAGGCGGGCCAGGTCGCGGCCTCGTGATCGGCGTCCGCCGCGTGGCAGTCGTGGCACGGGTACCAGCGATCGCAGCATGGGAACAGGATCGCGAGCACGTCGAGCTCGGTGGCCCAGTGCACGCAACGGGTCTGGGCGTCGACAGGCAGCCCGTGGACGAGGTGCTCCCCCACGCGGATCGGCGCGGCGACGGCGCGGCGCCCGGTCATGCGATGCCCCGGGCGGTCAGGGCGTCGGCCACGTCGTCGGCGTGGCGCAGCGACATCACCAGCAGCGTCACGACCGCGCGCGGCCCCAGGCGCACACCGCGGGCCCGCTGGGCGTCGCGGATGCGCGCGGCGAACCCCGAGACCACGGGAACCAGGGCGATGGTGAGCATCAGCGTGAAGGCGACCCGCCACGGATCGATGCCCACGCGGGCCAGCGGCGACAGCGCGACCTGCAGGGCCTCGAGGAGGTCGGCGGTGCGGGTGGTCAGCGTCAGGAGCGCGGCGAGCAGCACCACCGACACCACGCGGGTCGTGTTGACGAGCGCGTCGGCGGGCGTCAGGAAGATCAGCTGCGTCGCCGCCACGAACACCACGATCCAGCGCGTCGCCCACAGCTGTCTCGCCCAGGTGATCGGGCCCTGGCCGCCGAGGGCGAAGAGGGCGAAGACCAGACCGAGCGACGCCAGCGCGAGCAGCGGTGTGCGCGCGCCCAGCGAGATCAGCAGCGCGAGCACGGCGATCCCAACGAGCTTGACGCCCGCCGGGGCGCGATGGAGCGGACTGCTCCCCGGCCGGTGGAGCGAGATCACGGCCGCGCGCTCTCGTGCTCGCGTCGGTATCGCGCGATGAGCTCGGTGGGATCGCCGGTCTCGACCAGGCGGCCGTCGGTGAACCGCAGCGCGATGTCGCACCGCGCGGCGAGCTCGAGATCGTGCGTGACGATCACGGTCTGCGCGTCGACGTCCTCGGTGAGCATCCGTCCGATCCGGCGCGCATTGCCGAGATCGAGCAGGGTCGTCGGCTCGTCGGCGACGACGACCGCCGGCTCGCGGATCAGCACGGAGACCAGGGCGAGAAGCTGCTTCTGGCCACCCGACAGGCTGTAGGCGGGCTGGTCGGCGCGGTCG
>Ga0302349_1001945_pt1 | contig 14177 bp, 14 predicted proteins | sample PhyAR1_FD_202176 | JGI IMG/M metagenome (GOLD analysis project Ga0302349, IMG submission 202176) | Leaf surface microbial communities from alfalfa plants in UC Gill Tract Community Farm, Albany, California, United States - DLSL A.R1... | ecosystem: Host-associated > Plants > Phyllosphere >...
GGGTAGCGGTCAAACAACAGCGGATCAACAACCAGGTTTAAATCGGGATGAAAGCTAAATGGTGGAATCGCACCAAACACGCAACCGGTCAGGGCGTCAGTTTCTGCCGGACTGGCGAGTGAGGCACGGCGTCCGCCGACTGCGGCGGCCACTTTGCTCAGGTCAGCCTGCTGATCGGCGGGCAACACCGCCAGTACATGCTGCTTAATGCCATTCCCTTTAACATGGCAGACCAGCGCTTTGGCGCCCTGACCGACGGCAGTGCCGCGGATCGCCGCCACCGCTTCGCACTTACCGGTCGCCTGATGTTCCATCAGTCGATAGCGTGCCTGGTGCTGGTCGAGCAGGGCGATCAATTTTTCATGGGTGGTCATGGTTCTCTCCAGACGCAGTGAGTTGCTGGATCAGGGTTTGCAGCATAAGCGGCTGACGCGGTAATAGACCTGCCCTGAGACCGAACGGTTTAAAGGCACGATTCAGCGTAGTTAAGGTGGTGTGGTCTCAATGTCTGGACTGCTGGATTTTGATTAAAGCAGCATCCCGCCGGACACCGTTAATACACCACTGGAGAGTTAACATCATCGTGCCTGTTGAGCAATATTTTGCTCAAAAATAGCGCTAAGAGTTATTTTTGAGAAGGATACTGCTCAAAATCATCGCCTCAGCCTGATTTTGAGCAGCTTATTGCACATTTTACTTATGGCGGGCGCGCAGGTTGTTGATCACCGCGCTGAAGTCGAGATCCTGATCCTGTAACAGCACCATCAGGTGATAGACCAGATCTGACGCTTCATTAGTCAGTTCATCCCGATCGTTGACCGTAGCGGCCAGCGCAGTTTCAACGCCTTCTTCACCCACTTTCTGCGCGATGCGCTTGGTGCCGCTGGCGTAGAGCCGTGCGGTGTAAGAGCTTTCAGGGTCGGCTGTTTTGCGGGACGCCAGCAGCTCTTCCAACTGATAGAGGAAGGTCCACTCTGGCACGGCCGGCGAGAAGCAGCTGGTGGTGCCCAGATGGCAGGTCGGACCGATCGGGTTCGCCAGTATCAGCAGCGTATCGTTATCGCAGTCTGGCGTGATGCTCACCACCTGCAGAAAGTGGCCGGAGGTCTCGCCTTTGGTCCACAACCGGTTTTTGGTGCGGGAGAAAAAGGTCACGTTGCCTTCGGCCAGGGTTTTTTCCAGCGCCGGCTGAGTCATGTAACCGTGCATCAGCACTTCGCCAGAGACGTTATGCTGCACGATCACCGGCATCATGCCCTGGGTTTTGTCCCAGTCAAGCTGGGTCAGTTGTTGTTCGGTTAACACGCGCGAATCTCCACTCCGTTGTCGATCAGGAAGCTTTTCAGCTCGCCAATATTGATAATCTGCTTATGGAATACCGAGGCGGCTAACGCACCATCGACGTTGGCCTCGGTAAAGGCGTCGAGGAAGTGCTGCATAGTGCCTGCGCCGCCAGAAGCGATCAGGGGCACTTTGCAGACTTCACGCACTTTCTTCAGCTGCACCAGGTCATAACCGTTACGCACGCCATCCTGATTCATCATGTTCAGCACGATTTCGCCAGCGCCCAGTTTCTGGACCTCCTGCACCCACTCCAGCGTTTCCCACTGCGTCACCCGGGTCCGCGCTTCGTCACCGGTATACTGATTCACCTGATACTTACCGCTGGCTTCATCGAACCAGGTATCAATGCCGACCACAATGCACTGTACGCCAAAGCGGTCCGCGAGGCGGGTAATCAGCGTGGGGTCAGCCAGCGCAGGAGAGTTAATCGAAATCTTGTCCGCACCAAATTCCAGAATGCGCGCCGCGTCCTCCGGCGTTTTGATCCCGCCTGCCACACAGAACGGGATATCGATTACTTCCGCGACCCGCGAAACCCAGCTCTTATCGACGACCCGGTCATCAGATGACGCGGTGATGTCATAAAACACCAGCTCATCAGCGCCTTCAGCCGCATAGCGCTGCGCCAGCGGGACGATATCGCCAATGATCTCGTGATTACGGAACTGCACGCCTTTCACCACCTGGCCATCACGTACATCAAGACAGGGAATTATCCGTTTTGCCAGCATGAGATAGCCTCCGAAACTGTGAATTTACCTTCCAGCAGCGCACGTCCGACAATCACGCCCTGAACGCCGCTGCCGCGCAGGGCGGCGATATCATTAAGTTCACCAATGCCGCCCGAAGACTGGAAGGCGATGTCCGGGAAGCGAGCGGTCACTTCCTGGTAAAGCGCGACGTTGGAGCCGCTCAGGGTGCCGTCGCGTGAAATATCGGTGCAGAGTACATGCTTCAGGCCAGCCGGCTGGAAATCGGCAATCACCTGTTCCAGCGTAACGCCCGCCGCTTCCTGCCAGCCGCTGATCGCCACTTCTTTGCGGTTATCAGCATCAATGCGCACATCCAGCGCCAGCACAATCGCCTCTGCGCCAAACTCGGCAAACCAGCGTTTTACCTCGTCAGGCTGCTTCACCGCGGTTGAACCCACCACCACGCGGCTGGCACCGGCATCCAGCAGCGCTTTCACATCGTCACGATGACGAATGCCGCCACCGACCTGCACAATCACGTCGACGCCGTCGAGCAGGGTTTTCAGCAGCGCAATCTGCCGTTTTGCCGGATCTTTCGCGCCGGTCAGGTCCACCAGATGCAGCACCGTGGCGCCTTCCTGCGCATACTGCTGCAGACGAGGCAGCGGATCGCTGCCGTAGTCGCGCTGCTGGCCATAATCGCCCTGATGCAGACGGACGACTTTGCCGTCGATTAAATCTAACGCGGGGATAATCATCACATCTCCAGGAAGTTTTTCAGCAACTGCGCGCCCGCTTTGCCCGAGCGTTCCGGATGGAACTGGACGCCGAAGAAGTTATCTTTCTGCACCGCCGCGGTGAAGGCTTCACCGTAGTGACACTGGGCGATGGTGCTGGCATTCACCGGCATGGCGTAGCTGTGAACAAAGTAGAAGTAGCAGCCTTCCTCAATGCCACGGAACAGGTGGTTGCCCGCCTGGGCGGTAATCTGGTTCCAGCCCATGTGCGGCAACGGCAGTCCATGGGTGTCCATCAGCGAGACCGGCTGGTCGATAATCCCCAGCGTCGGCACGCCGCCGTTTTCATCACTGCCGCGTCCCAGCAGCTGCATCCCGAGACAGATGCCCAGCACCGGCTGGGTACAGGCTTTGACCAGATCGATCAGGTCACGCTCTTCCAGCTGATTCATCGCCGCCTGCGCGGTGCCCACGCCCGGCAGAAACAGTTTGTCGGCGCGCAGCACCACATCGGGATCGCGGCTGACTTCCGGGGTGTAACCCAGACGTTCAATCGCCCATTTCACCGACGAGAGGTTGGCGCAGCCGGTATCCATGATTACCACGTTCATCACAGCACTCCTTTCGAGCTCGGCAGCGTATTACCTTCAACGCGGATCGCCTGGCGCAAGGTACGGCCAAAGGCTTTAAACAGGCTTTCGACGCGGTGATGATCGTTCTTACCTTTGGTTTTCAGATGCAGGGTGCTCATCATGGCGTAGGAGAGCGAACTGAAGAAGTGCTCAACCATCTCGGTGCTCAGGTCACCGACGCGCTGATAGTTAAATTCCGCTTTAAATTCGATGTGCGGACGGCCGGAGATATCCAGCGCACAGCGTGCCAGGCACTCATCCATCGGCAGCACAAAGCCAAAACGGCCAATGCCACGCTTATCACCCAGCGCTTTAAGTAACGCTTCACCCAGCGCCAGGCCGGTATCTTCCACCGTGTGGTGATCGTCGATGTAGAGATCGCCTTTCACTTCGATGTTCATGCGGAAACCGCCGTGCACCGCAATCTGGTCCAGCATGTGGTCAAAAAACCCGACGCCGGTGTTAATTTTGCTGCCGCCTTCGCGATCCAGCCACAGCTCGACCCGCACCTGAGTCTCTTTGGTATTACGCTGCACCAGCGCATAGCGGTCGCGCTGGGTCAGACGCTGCTGAATGGTCTGCCAGTTCTCGCCGTCCGCGCCATAACGGATTGGCTGAATGCCCATGTTCTCCGCCAGCTGCACGTCAGTCAGGCGATCGCCAATCACATAGCTGTTAGCGGTATCCAGCGCGCCTTCAGCCAGCCAGGCTTCCACCATTTTGGTTTTTGGCTTACGGCAGTCACAGTGATCTTCGGGCAGGTGCGGGCAAATCAGCACGTCGTCAAAGGTGATGCCCTGTGAGTTCAGCACCTGCATCATCAGATTATGCGGGCCATCAAAGTCCGCCTGCGGGAAGCTCTGGGTGCCGAGTCCATCCTGATTGGTGATCATCACCAGACGGTAACCGGCGGCCTGCAGCGCCAGCAGTGCTGGGATGACGTCAGGCTCAAACGCCAGTTTGTCCATACGATCCACCTGAAAATCTTCAGGCGGCTCAGAGATAAGGGTACCGTCGCGGTCAATAAAAAGGGTCTTCTGGCTCATGCTTGCTCCACAGAGAGGGCTTGCAGCGCGGCGATCACACGTCCGCACTCTTCACGCGTGCCGATGGAGATGCGCAGACATCCCGACAGGCCCGGATTTTTGTTCTGGTCACGCAGGATAATGCCCTGATCCCACAAGGTTTTGAAGACTTTTGGTGAGTCGGTAAACCGCGCCAGCACATAGTTGGTTTCACTGGCGAAAACCTGTTCTACGCAGCCCAGCTTTGCCAGCTCCGCCAGTAACCAGCTGCGGTTGTCGTTGAGCTGCGCCACATGCTCACGCATCAGCGAGATGCCTTGCTCGCTCAACGCCTGACCGGCGACATCCGCCACCGGTGTCGCCAGCGGATAGGGCGCAATTACCTTCATCAGCAGGTCGATGACCGGCTGATTGGCCAGCGCGAAACCACAGCGCAGGCCAGCCAGCGCAAAGGCTTTCGACAGGGTGCGCAGGATCACCAGGTTGGGATAATCTTTCAGCCAGCCGGTCAGCGTCGCCTGCGGACAGAATTCAATATAGGCTTCATCCGCCACCACCAGCGCTTTGCCGGCGGTCATCGCCAGCAGCTGACGGATATCATCCTGATTGATCAGGTTGCCGGTGGGATTGTTCGGGCTGCAAAGGTACACCACCTTGACGCCTTCCAGCTGCTCAGCAATGGCGGGCAGATTAAGCTGCCAGTCGGCCAGCGCCGGGACGGTGCGGTATTCAATGCCGATGGTTTCGGCGCTGACGCTGTACATGCCATAGGTCGGCGGGCAGAACAGAATCGCATCCTGACCCGGCTCACAGAAGGCGCGCATGATCAGTTCGATGGCTTCATCTGCGCCACGGCTCACCAGCACCTGCTCCGGCGTTAAGCCCGCGTAAGCAGCGTAGCGCTCAATCACCAGTTTAGGCTGACACTCCGGATAACGGTTCAGCGTCTGCTGTGACAGCTCAAACGACACCGGCAGCGGGAACTCGTTGGCATTGAGCCAGACATCACCGTTGCCACCCAGCCGGCGCGCCGACTGGTAAGGCGTCAGGGCGCGAACGTTGGCGCGCGCCAGTTGTTCAATATTCTGGCTCATGCTTGCTCCTTCAGTGCGGCAACGCGCAGGGTGACGGCATTTTTGTGGGCATCCAGCTGCTCGGCGGCTGCCAGCGTTTCAATCGTCGCGGCCAGGTTGAGGAAGCCCTGCGGCGTCAGCTCCTGTACCGTCATACGCTTCTGGAAATCCGCCAGGCCGAGGCTGGAGCAGGTCGAGGTATAACCGTAGGTCGGCAATACGTGATTGGTGCCAGACGCATAGTCGCCCGCGGACTCCGGTGACCAGTCACCGAGGAATACTGAACCGGCGCTGGTGATCGACTCCACCAGTTCGCGTGGCTGACGGGTCTGCAGGATCAGGTGCTCCGGACCGTACAGATTCGAAATTTCCACACACTGTTGCAGATCGCGCGCCACAATCAGACGGCTGCTCTCCAGCGCCTGACGGGCCGTGGCGGCTCGCGGCAACTGCGCCAGCTGCTGCTCAACCGCTTCAGCGACTGCGTCGGCCAGCGTGCGTGATGGCGTCAACAGAATCACCTGGGAATCGGGACCGTGCTCGGCCTGCGACAAAAGATCCGACGCCACGAAAGCGGGCGTCGCGCCCTCATCGGCAATCACCAGCACTTCTGACGGACCAGCAGGCATATCAATCGCCGCCCCATCCAGGCGCTGACTGACCTGACGTTTCGCTTCGGTCACCCACGCGTTGCCCGGACCAAAAATTTTATCGACGCGCGGCACGGTTTCGGTGCCGAAGGCGAGGGCGGCAATCGCCTGCGCACCGCCAACCTGAAACACCTCTTCGACGCCACACAGTTGAGCGGCATAAAGAATCTCATCAGCAATCGGCGGCGGTGAGCAGAGCACCACGCGACCACAGCCAGCGATACGGGCCGGGGTCGCCAGCATCAGCACGGTGGAGAAGAGCGGGGCGGAACCACCAGGAATATAGAGTCCGACCGATTTCACCGGACGGGTAATCTGCTGGCAGCGTACGCCGGGCTGGGTTTCAACATCCACCGGCGGCAGGATCTGCGCATTGTGGAAGGTTTCGATGTTGGCCACCGCTACCGCCATCGCCTGTTTCAGCGTATCGCTGAGCCGGTCACTGGCATCGCTGATCTGTTGCGGCGTCATGCGCAGATTCTCAACCTGCGCCTTATCGAAGCGGGCGCTGAAGTCGCGCAGCGCCGCGTCACCACGGGTCTTCACCTGCTCCAGCACTTCACGTACCGTCTGGGTCACATTCTCTGAGGCGGCAATAGCCGGACGTAACAACAGCGCCTGCTGCTGTTCTGCGCTGCATTGCTGCCAGTCAATCGGGGTAGAAAAGGCCATGGCTTACTCCATCATCTTCTCAATCGGCAGCACCAGAATCGAACTGGCACCCAGCGCTTTCAGTTTTTCCATGGTTTCCCAGAACAGGGTTTCACTGCTTACCATATGCATCGCTACACGGCTGACATCACCGGCCAGCGGCAGCACCGTTGGGCGCTCTGCGCCAGGAAGCAGGCTGATCACTTCTTCCAGGCGTTCACTCGGTGCGTGCAGCATGATGTACTTCGATTCACGCGCTTTAATCACGCCCTGAATACGGGTCATCATTTTGTCGATCAGCTCCTGCTTCGCGGCAGGCATCTCGCCGTCACGCTGGATCAGCACCGCTTTTGAACGATAAATCACTTCAACTTCGCGCAGGCCATTGGCTTCCAGCGTGGCACCGGTCGACACCAGATCGCAGATGGCATCTGCCAGGCCGGCACGGGTGGCGACTTCAACGGACCCGTTCAGTAAACAGGTTTTGAAGCTGACGCCTTTTTTGTCGAGGTATTGTTTGAGCAGGTGCGGATAGGAGGTGGCAATACGGGATTTATCGAGGCATTCCGGGCCGGTGTACTCGGCATCTGTCGCCATCGCCAGCGACAGGCGGCAACCGCCGAAATCCAGGCGGCGCAGCGTGAAATAACGCGGGTCTTCACCCTGGGCACGGCGTGAGAGCAGCTCTTCTTCCAGCACGTTCTCACCGATGATGCCTAAATCGACCACACCATCCATTACCAGGCCAGGAATATCGTCATCACGCACCCGCAGGATGTCGATCGGCATGTTCTCCGCAAACGCAATCAGGCGCTGTTGCTGAAGATTGATTTTAACGCCACAGCGCGCCAGCAGTTCGCGTGAATCATCGCTTAAACGGCCGGATTTCTGCATAGCTATGCGTAAACGGGTGTTATCTAACATGGTTCCTGTCCTCTTTAAGCCTATTCCAGTAGGCGTATATTGTTGCAGTCAGTCTGGTCACGGACAGTGCGCAACAACCGGAACGTACCCGCAGTACGTAAGGATTGTCAGCACTGCTCAGGGCCAGAGTGGCAAATAAAATAGCCTGATGGGATAGGCTACTGTTCCTGTCCTGATTGCTGGGTTTGCGTCAGCCCATAAAAAAACCCCCGGAAGACGATCTTCCGGGGGTTCTCTTGCGTTCGCACCACTGGAAGATCTTGAAAGTCTTCCAGCACACATCGCCTGAAAGACTAGTCAGGATGATGGTGGTGGTGATGGTTGAACTGAACGCGTGTCATAATAATCTCGTCGATGAATGAGTATTCATTTGTGAGGTTTAACCTAGCGAAGATGGCTGCGATTGGCAACCCTTTTTTAACCAGTCGGTTCGGAAAGCGCTGAAACCGGTTGTTCTGGTTTGCATTCCGGGGGCAAACTAGGTTGAAGTCAGGGTTGATGTTTCACGCCAGGAGTCAAAATGAAGAAGGTCGCAATTGTGGGACTGGGTTGGTTAGGTATGCCGCTGGCTACGGCGTTAACCGCACGAGGCTGGCAGGTCACCGGCAGCAAAACCACGCCGGACGGGGTGGACGCGGCGCGCCGCTGCGGCATCGAAGCCTTTCAACTGGCGCTGACGCCGGATCTGGTGTGTGATGCCGCCGACGTCGAGCCGCTGTTCAACGTCGATGCGCTGGTGGTCACGTTACCCGCCAGCCGTACCGCAGAAGGGGGCGAAGCCTATCTGCAGGCGGTGCAGAACGTGGTGGATAGCGCGCTGGTCTATAACGTGCCGCGCATCATCTTTACCAGCTCGACTTCGGTCTATGGCAGCGACTCCGGCATCAAACGCGAAACCAGCCCGCTGATACCCGAAACCGTCGCCGGCAAAACGCTGGTGAAACTGGAAAACTGGCTGCACGATCTGCCGGGCACCAGCGTCGATATTGTTCGTCTCGCCGGGCTGGTGGGGCCGAAGCGCCATCCGGGTCGGTTTCTGGCCGGTAAGCAGGATGTAGCGAACGGCTCGCAGGGTGTTAACCTGGTACACCTGGATGATGTAGTAGAAGCGATTACGCTGCTGCTGCAGACGCCAAAAGGAGGACGAGTCTATAACCTGTGCGCCGCAAAACATCCGTCGCGCGACACCTTTTATCCGGCGGTCTCGCGACAGCTGGGTCTGCAGCCGCCACACTTCGCGCCGCAAACCGGCAACGAAAGTGGCAAGCTGATTGACGGCTCACGCATCTGCACCGAGCTGGGCTTTGAGTATCGCTACGATGATCCGGTGAAGATGCCGCTGGAGTAAAGCGGGTGCTGCTGTTCCGGTGGCGCGCCACCGGAACAGGAATCAAAGCAGACAGAAATCGGGCGCAAATAGTTACAACATACTAAAAGCCTGAAGAAACGGCCAGAGCCTGCCCCGGCAACACGTTTCAGCGAAGTACGACAGGCAGGGGATGCTGCTACCTCATCACACCCCTAACCGATCGCGAATCGCGTACCACACCGCGCCCATCGCCGTCAGCGGTACCTTAAAGCGACGTCCGCCTGGGAACGGCAGGTGAGGCAGCCGGGCGAAGGCGTCAAAACGCTCAGCATCGCCGCGCAACACTTCGCTGATCAGCTTGCCGGACAGATGAGTGCTGGTCACGCCGTGGCCGCTGTCGCCCTGCATGAAATAGACATTGTTCTCCAGCCGGCCAAACTGTGGCATACGCGACAGGGTCAGCAGAAAATTACCGCTCCAGCTGAAATCCAGCTTCACATTCTGCAACTGAGGAAAGGTGCGGCGCAGTTTTGGCCGAATCAGCGCCTCGATATCGGCAGGCTCGCGCGCGCCATAGACCACGCCGCCGCCATACAGCAGCCGGTTATCGGCGGTCAGACGGAAATAGTCGAGCAGATAATTACAATCTTCCACGCAATAATTATTTGGCAACAGCGACAGCGCCTGATCGGGGGACAGTGGTTCGGTGGCCACAATCTGCGAGCCGCACGGCATACTTTTACCGCTCAGACGGGGTTCAACCTCACTGGCCAGATAGGCGTTACCGGCGAAAATCACAAATTTTGCGCTCACCTCGCCGTGCGCGGTTTTTACCCGATTCGGTGAACCATAGGCCACCTTCAGCGCAGCAGACTGTTCATAGATGCGCCCGCCGTGTCGCCGGATCGCTTCCGCTTCACCCAGCGCCAGATTGAGCGGATGCAGATGACCACCCCGGCGATCCAGCAGCCCACCGACGTAGCGTTCGGTCGCCACCTCACGGCGAATGCCGCGCTCATCCAGCAACTCCAGATCATGATTGCCATACTGTTGCCATAACGCTTTCTGTTTACGCAGGTGCGCCATCTGGCGGGCATTCAGTGCCGCAAAGATACCGCCAGGCCGGTAGTCGCAGGCAATAGCGTAACGATCAATACGATCGCGGATGATCGCTGCGCCCTCGAACATCATGCTGCCCAGCATACGAGCGCTCTCTTTACCGTAACGCTGTTCAATAACGTCGACATCGCGGCTGTAGGAGTTGACCACCTGGCCGCCGTTGCGTCCGCTGGCACCAAAGCCGATACGCGCCGCTTCCAGTACTACCACCTCGTAACCCGCTTCAGTCAGATGCAGCGCCGCTGACAGGCCGGTAAAACCGCCGCCAATGATACAGACGTCACACTGAATGCTCTCCTGCAGCATCGGCCAGGGTTCATGCGGATTGGCGGTCGCTGCGTAATAACTCTCCACGTAATTCATCACTACCTCCTTGAAGCGCTCAGAAATTGGCAGGCGTATGGGCACTGACAATGCGGCAGGGTACGTCAGACGTATTGGTAAAACTGTGCGGCAGACCGGTATCAATCACGTAACTTTCACCGGCGTACAGATGAAAACTCTGACCATTGATCACCAGGGTAATTTCACCCTCCAGCAGCGTGCCGGTCTCTTCACCGGGATGTCGCAGTTTTTCGCCAGTGCTGGCTCCGGGTTGATAGGTCTCCAGTAGCATCCCCAGCGAGCGCTGCGGATTGCCGTTTTCAACCAGCTTCAGCGAGACGCCCTGGCTGCCCATCTCCAGCAAATCCTCGGGACGGACAATGGTTTTAGGCGTGGCGTCGGCTTTCGGTTCCGAAAAAAACTCCGACAGAGAGAGCCCGTACACTTTTAATAGCTTCTGCAGGGTACTGACCGCCGGGCTGACCTTATCCTGCTCAATAGTGCTGATAGCGCTGTGAGTCAGGCCCGCCAGCTCGGCGACGCGGCGCTGTGACAAACCCAGCGCCTGACGGATCTCAGACAGCCGGCGTCCGGGTGCCAGCGTGACGTCATTCATGATCTTTTTCCTTGTGAAAACGCAGCGCAGCCTGAATAAAACCCTCAAACAGCTGGCACGATCCGGTAGCGCGATCCGCCTGCCATTCCGGGTGCCACTGTACCGCCAGCGCGAAAGGATGGTGGCGCAGGCTGACCGCTTCAATCAGTCCATCCGGCGCGCGGGCCTCAACGCGTAACTGCGGGCCGGGTTCACGGATGCCCTGATGATGCAGGGAGTTAACCTGCAGCGGCTGGGTGCTGTCGAGCAGCGTCGCGAGCAGCCCATCCGCTTCAATCGTCACCGGGTGAGCCGGGGCATACTGTTGATCCAGCGGCTGGGTCTCATCTTCATGATGGCGCTGGAACTGTTTTTGCTGGCCGAGATCGCGCCACAGCGCGCCGCCATTTGCCACCACCAGTTCCTGCATCCCGCGGCAGATACCGAACATCGGCATTTTTCGGCTGGTGGCGTACGTAATCAGTTGAAAGGCAAGACGATCGCGGCCCGGATCGGCGTGCGGCTCGGCACCGGCTTCACCATAATGCCAGGGTTCGATATTGCTCGGGCTGCCGGTCAGCAGGAGGCCATCCAGCACCGTCATAGCGTTTTCTGATAGATGAGGCGCATTGAGCAGGCTGTGGGGCAGGGCAAGCGGCACTCCGCCCGCGAGGATCACCGCATCAAGATATTTGTTGTGCACGGTCTGCGTCGGATGACCACCGATATGGCTTTGACACATCACTACGCCAATCAAAGGTTTGTCAAAAATAATGCCCATCTCACATCCTCGCATCGCTGTTCGAAATATCTACCGAAAGGGCACGTCTGGCGGTTAAGTGTGCAATATTTTGTCAATCTAGCAATCTGCTGTTTGTTCTTCAAACAGATTTGTTACATTTGCACACTTTTTATGTTGGCGCTATGTTAGAGGAGTGGCTGTTATTTTGAGCATTGCGCAAACCGAATAGGGGCGGGTGAGATCATGACTAACCTGGTAGAAGTGGAAGACTTCACGCTTCACAGTGAAGAGAAACGAACCAGCGCGTTCCAGCTTGAGGTGAAAGCCTGGCTGGAGCGCCATCCTGAAACGCAGTATGTCGACATCCTGTTAAATGATTTAAACGGTGTTTTTCGCGGTAAGCGCATTCCCATCTCGGCGCTGCCAAAGCTGGAAAAGGGCTGTTATTTCCCCGCCTCGGTATTTGCCATGGATATCCTCGGCAACACGGTGGAAGAAGCCGGGCTCGGACAGTCCCTCGGCGAACCTGACAACCTCTGTCTGCCCGTGTTGGGCACCTTAGTTCCCTCCGCTTCCGATCCTCAGCACATTGCGCAACTGCTGCTCACCATGTGCAACCAAGATGGCACTCCCTTTGACGTTGAACCCCGAAATGTCCTTAACCGGCTGTGGCAACAGCTGCGTAACCGAGGTCTGTTTCCGGTGGTAGCGGTAGAGCTGGAGTTCTATCTGGTCGACAAGAAGCGCGATGCCGAAGGCTTCATCCAGCCGCCGTGCGCGCCGGGCAGTGATGAACGCAATATGCAGAGCCAGGTCTATTCGGTCGATAATCTCGATCACTTCGCCGATGTCTTGCGCGACATTGACGATCTGGCGCGTCAGCAGGGCATTCCGGCCGATGGCGCGCTGGCCGAGGCGTCACCTGGCCAGTTTGAAATCAATCTGCATCACACCGGCGATGTGCTGCGCGCCTGCGATCACGCGGTGCAGCTGAAACGACTGATCCGTCAGGTCGCGGAAAATCACGGCATGACCGCCACCTTTATGGCGAAACCGTATGAAGAGTACGCGGGCAGCGGTATGCATGTGCATATCAGTATGCTGGATGCGGCCGATCACAACGCATTTGCCTGTGATGACGGCAGCGACTCGCCACTGATGAAACGGGCGCTGGCCGGCATGATCGACCTGATGCCCGCCTCAATGGCGCTGCTGGCCCCTAACGTTAACGCCTATCGCCGCTTTGTGCCGGAGGCTTACGTGCCGCTGCAGGCGTCGTGGGGCCATAACAATCGCACCGTGGCGCTGCGGGTGCCGTGCGGCGATATCGATAATCATCGCATTGAGTACCGGGTCGCGGGCGCGGATGCTAATCCTTATCTGGTGGTGTCGGCGATGCTGGCCGGGATGCTGCACGGGCTGGATACTCCGCTGCCGTTACCCCAACCGGTGACCGGCAACGGCCATCATGCTGAAGGACTGGCGCTGCCGATCCGGCAGAGCGACGCCCTGTATGAGTTCGACAACAGCTATCCGCTGCAAAAGTTGCTCGGCGAACGCTTTGCCCGGGTCTGGTATAGCTGCAAGAATTATGAACTGATGCAGTTTGAACGGCTGATCACCGCCACGGAGATAGACTGGATGCTGAAGAACGCCTGATCATCTTTTTTTTTTGCATCCGGTGCCCCGGTGGCTTGTATTCCTGCCCTGCTATGGGGCAGAATACGCGGCCTGCAAAATCAGACCATAACCGACGCTCACCGCGCCGGTTATTTTTTTTGCATCCTGTTTTAACAAATAGTTTTTCGCTGACTTAACCGAGGCCGGGCACGCACCCGGATAGATAAACACTGAAAACACGCGTAAGCGTGAGATTGAGGATACAAAGATGGGGATGTTTTCCACACTGCCAGCTCAGGCTGGCGCGCGCTTTCGTGATGACTACGGCGCCGCGTTGATCACCAACCTTACTCCCTGTCGCTTAATGCGCAGTTGCCCTGTGACCCAACCCAGTCAGGTTGTTGCGCATGGGGGACTGAAGCATGTCGCTTAATACCTCCGCTGCACCACAGCGTACACAGCTGAAAAAAACGCTTACGTTACTTCCGGTCGTCATGATGGGCTTAGCCTACATGCAGCCTATGACCCTGTTCGATACCTTTGGCATCGTTTCCGGGCTGACCGACGGTCACGTCGCCACCGCTTACGCTTTCGCGCTGATTGCGATTCTGTTTACCGCCGTGAGTTACGGTAAGCTGGTACGCCGCTTCCCCTCTGCGGGCTCCGCTTATACCTACGCTCAGAAGGCGATCAGTCCGCACGTCGGCTTTATGGTCGGCTGGTCATCCCTGCTGGACTAC
>Ga0302349_1001946_pt1 | contig 14174 bp, 16 predicted proteins | sample PhyAR1_FD_202176 | JGI IMG/M metagenome (GOLD analysis project Ga0302349, IMG submission 202176) | Leaf surface microbial communities from alfalfa plants in UC Gill Tract Community Farm, Albany, California, United States - DLSL A.R1... | ecosystem: Host-associated > Plants > Phyllosphere >...
GGCCGGTTTAATACTGTATAAAAGAACATCCCCATGGGACCTGTGGAGATGGCCCGCACCCCACCGCCGGCATTGACGCCCTATGACCAGCTTGCCGCAAGGGTTCATAGGCAAGTCATGAGCGCGCCTGGCGTCCGAGAAAAGCACGTCCACGTTGAACGGCGCGACGCGAGAGACCAGGACTGGGACCAGCTGCTCGAGGCGATCAGCGAGATGGAAGGCGTCATCATTGCCCACCGCGATGACGGTAGCGTCGACCTGTTCTGGAAGGTCAGCTACGACGACTTCTGAGTGATCGTATGACGCGCTGGAAGGTTCGACCCACAACCGCGCTAGAATCGGCGTTTGCAATTTTCGAAAGGCATGGAGACTAGGCCCTAGTTACCTGCCGAGATCCAAAACTATGACCTATAAAGTTTGCAAAGTGAGCACCGCGGCCACGGACGTGCCAGGCGTCTATAACGTCCTGTTTAATGGCGACGACCGCTTCTTCCGCCGGATCGAGGTCCACCTGAGCCGAGACCTGGGCGACAACGTGCTCGACTTCATCGAGCTCTACGGCCTGTGGTGCGCCCTGGTGCAATTCGAGCTGGCCGGGCACCAGCGTAACTGCGGAAACCTGAAGCTCGTGGTGTCGCGCGGCGCGGTGAAGCGCCTGTTGCTCTCAGACAGCTCCAAGGGCGAGCTCTACGAGACGTCGAACGCGCTGCGCACCCAGTTCTTCGGCCTGAGCAATATCAGCGTCGAGAAGAACAAGCCCTGGACCCGCGAGGAGCATCCGGCCTTCTGCGTTAAGTGGGACGGAACGCCGCCTCCGCAACCGTCGGTAGAGAATCCGGTCTTCGGCAAGATCTATCTCACCCATCACACCCTGGTCGAGTACCTGGACGAGACGAAGGGTGAGTGCAAGCCGGAGAACGTCTTCCCGCGGCTGGCGCGGGTGGTCCGTGACCTGAATCGCGAAGTGACGCTTCCTGCCGAGGTACTTCGGCATAAGCAGCATCGCCACGCAGGTAACCAAGACGGCGTGCGGTACCTTGGCAGCATGGCGGGATGGCAGCTCGTGACGAGGCCCGCGCTGGACCAGTCCGGTCTGCTCGCGATCACCGTATACCAAAGGCAGGGGTACTGAAGGATCCATGGAAGCAGGGCTAAAGCGATACCTTTCCAAGCTACGGCCGGAGCTGCTCGCGATGGTGCGCGCCGTCGAGCCAGCGCTGTGGGAAACGATTCGCGATGCTTCGGAGGAGGAGCAGGTCAACGCGCTGGCCAACTCCTACGCGGTAATGCAAGGCATCAGCCACCAGGCCCTCGGACAGGCAGGCTTTGAGCAGGGTAGCCTGATCCAGCGGCGGGGGGAGCAACGTATCTACCGCCTGCAGATCATCAAGATCGACTGGGATGCTCGCGGTCGGCCCGAAAGAATCTTTTTCTATGGGCACGACTCCAGCAAGGGCAATGCTCAGATGGATCTGCTTGGCAAAAGCAGTGAGTTCACCAGCATGCGTACTGGGCTGTGCATCGACGGACCTGACCTGCTGAGGTTCATCAGGTAGCGATAGCCCTAGGCGAGTGCTTGCGTCGCGCCGCGAAGCGTCGGCAGCCTCAAATACCGGCCTAGTTGGCGCCAGCAGCTGAGCGAGGTGCCGCGTATGACTGCAGTTATCGCCCTCTAATGCACCCAGCACGGTGACGCTCTCCTGTATCTGCCCTGCCGCCGGCAGGACGTTTACCAAAAGCCAGCCAGCCAGCCAGCCGGCCGTCGGCGAGGGCACCTGCAAGGCCTGGGCTGCCAAGCCGGAACGCGGCGCGGTCTGCAGGTCAAATGCAGTGGCGCGGCAGAAAGGCCAGCGGCACCAGGTGGGCTTTCCCGGAGGCGATAGGGTATGTGCAGTCATTACGAGGCGCCGACGCCGGCGCGGTTGAAGAGCGCGTTCGGCGCGCCCGCGGACGAGCAGTACCAGGGCGAACTCTGGCCCCTCTACATGGGCCCCTTCGTCCGGCTGAACTCAGCCGAGGCGCAGGAGGACGGCGCACCGGAGTACGACATCTCGATAGGTCAGTTCGGCCTGCTGCCCGGTTGGGCAAAGGACAGAAAGCTCGGGCGCAGCACCTACAACTGCCGTTCGGAGACCGCTGCCACGAAGAACTCCTTCCGCACCGCCTGGAAAAGAGCGCAGCACTGCATCATTCCAGCGGCCGCGATCTATGAGCCAGACTGGCGCAGCGGAAAGGCGGTGCCGACGCGCATCGAGCGTGTCGACGGCGGCCTGATGGCGATCGCCGGCCTGTGGGAGGAATGGAGCGATCCAGATGGCAAGGGCCTCTTCAGCTTCACCATGCTGACCGTCAACGCTGACGATCACCCCTTCATGAAGAACTACCACCGTCCTGAAGACGAGAAGCGCATGCTGGCCATACTGCCGAATGGCTCGATCAAGGACTGGCTGATGGCACCAGCCGAAGCTTCGGCCGGCTTCCTGCGCCAGTATCCCCCGGACCGCCTCCAGACGGCTTGAGCCCTCCCAGCCTCTCGTGTCCGCCGGCGCTGCGAGCGATGCCGTGCCGGTTTGTCTGGGAAGGGGTAGCATTACCGTGAGTGCGCAGGCGAGTCAGCGAGATTTGATCATGAGCGAGAGAGAGAACCTGGAGCTTGAGTCCCGGCGTCTCCAGGTAGAGACGCAGCGGATGATCGTTCAATCCATGAGGGATACGGCCGAAATAAACCGGAAGAACCTGGAAATGCTCTCCAAACCAGCCTGGCGATCGGCCGAGTATTTCTGGCTCCCGCTGGCCATCGGCTCCGCCATGGCCCTGATTCCGATGGCAGTCGTTTTTCTGCTACACAAGATGTCCTAGCTCCCCGTCGGCCTATCTTCCATATCGAGTTTTGAGGGAGTCAAAGCCGTTCGGAGAGATTGGAGGAGTGAGCAGCCATGCATGATCTGCCACATACGACGCTGCTCACACCACGCCGCCGCGGCTTCCAGGACTACCTGGCTGGTCTGGGTGACCTCTGCCCGTATCCGACCAACACGGTGCAGGCGATCGACTGGCGGGATGGGTGGGTGATCGCCGAGCGTGTCATGCGCGAGCTAGACGAAGAGAACGTGCCTATCCCATTCAGATGGATAAAATAATTCAAATAGACAGTTGAATTGTTTCGGACTTCAGAATATAAATGGCGCAGTAGAACTCAACCACGCCAGGAGCGCCGCCATGAACGTATCCATCAACCTCACGCCTTCGATTGCTACCTGGGTCAAGACCCAGCCCGACATTGAAGCCGCAATCCTGCAGGCCTTGGAAGAGCACGTGTCCAAAGTCGACAGCCCGATGATCCGCGCAGCGCGCCTGCTACAGCGCAACGTCCCCAATCTGCCTGCAGAGATGGAATTCGAGATCCCCCAGATACTGGGACGGGAGCACTGGGAGGTCTTGGATCGTAGTGACCGCCTGGCCTTGGGCAAGTGGGTCAAGCGCGAGTCTGCTGACTTCGGCCTGGTGTTCATTCGCAAGAGCCCGCAGAACCACGCGATCTACAAGCGCCTGGTCTAGCAATCTGAGGGGCTGGGCATCACGCTCTGCCCCTCGAGGAGAACAAGCATGAGTGACCAGGAATCGGTGTTCGCTACGCACCGCGCAATCATTCTGCGCCAGGAGCGCCTGCAGGCATTGGTGCTGCACCTCTACAACTGCGACGAATGGCCTTTCAACCTGGGCAACCAGCTGACCCAGCTCGATAGCGATAACCTGCAGATTGCGGTCGCGCTCATGCGGGCCTACCACCAGCATGGTGAGAACGACCCCGACTTCCTAGACTTGGGCCACAAGCTGGCTGATTACCGGATCAAGCGCCAGCGCCAGTTTGATGCCCAGCTGGCCGAGCTGGACGAGGAAGCTCGGCGTGATGCAGAGGACTAGCCGCGGGAGCACGCACCTGACGTGGAATCTGCGGCCTGCGGACACCCTGCCCGGATGGGGCTCGACTTCGCTTAATCTTTGTTATGTTAAATCGAATAGAGTTACGAGGTTTCTGAACCATCGCCTCACGCCGCAGCACCCGCTCGAGAAGACAATCGCCTTCGGGCAGACAGAGGTTCTAAATGTTGGGTGCTCACACGTTGAAACTAAGAACAGAGCATGAGTCATCGTATGGAAGATTTTATCAAACGACACGAGGATGCCTGGGGCGATAATCCCCTAGGTCTTTTGGAGGATTATGAGTACCAGCCGGAGCTCACTAAGAAGCTCGATGAACTGGACTCTACGCAGTTAAACGAGCAGACGCTGCTTGAGATCGTACTATGGAAACTGAATCGTTATCCGCAGCTCGATACCTCACTTCTGGAGGAGCTTAAGGCTGTAGGTCGGCTTAAAGCAAAGCAGCACAGAGATGCGAAGGATTTACTTGGCAGGTTACTTCTATCTGCAGGTGTCCGCCTACCCATGGCTTCCACTATCCTTCGATTCGTAAATCCAGATGTTTTCCAGATTATTGACGAGCGTGCCTTTAGGATGCTCCGACCTGGTTGCGAAAACTATCCAGATAAGCCTGTTGTTAAGAAAAGGCTTACCGCTTATGTTGAGATGTCTTCAGCAATCTATTTCGACTACTTGGACGCCATACACGAGGTCGCTTCCGACAGACTGCCATTTCGCCAAGCTGACCGAATCTTGTATCAACTGGATATCAAACGCGGCAACAAGATTGGTCAGAACGTCACTTAGTGGTAGCGTCGCCTGCAGCGGTTGGTCCGGGGGATGAACGATAAGTGCCGTATCATATTTGGCGCAAGGCGCCGACAGTTTAGAGGAACCGGCCGAAGTGGAGTAGAACGCTCCGCCCTACGCGTACGGCACTAGAACGCGCCCAAAGTGGGAGCAAACCCGCCGCCCTCACGGCTTCCTTCTCACTAGCATAGCCTCATCAATTCGGTCGGAATGATGAGTCATGCTTCATCCGCTTAGCTCTACCCTCACGCCTCCTAACCTGGCACAAGGCGATCAGCAACGCGCCGAAGTGAGCGCAAATGAGGCTCGCCTTACGGCCGCCTACGGCAAGGCGATGACGCCCGAGCAGATCGCCAAAGAGCTGGAGTACAGCGCCACCTACGTGGCGAAGAAGATCGGTGCCGTCGGCTACGAGCATTTGCCCTGGGTCAGGGCGATAGCCCCTCACCGGCGAAAGCGCGGCTTACGCTGGGTCTACGCGACCGAAGCCGTCGCGAAGTACCTGGACACTCCCCAATGAAGCGGACCGTGCACATAGCGTTGGTCAGCGCTCTGTGGGTGAGCCTGGCCCACGGCCAGGCCGGTGTTCCGGATCCTGCTGCCCAGGGCGCGAAAGATTCTTTCGCTGCACCTGGTAGCGAGAGCTTTTACCGAGGAAAGGCCGAGGGGTGGTTCTGGTACAAAGACCCGCCCGAGGATGAGCGGGAGCTCGAGGTGAAAGCGCCGCTCCCTCCTCTACCTCCACCCGCACCTATGCAGAAGGCCGAGCCACCGGCGCCGCCTGCAGCGACTCCTGGCCCCGAGCTATTCAGCGTGGCCTGGATCCGCGACAACCTGCCGAAATACCGCGACCGCGCGATCGACAATCCGACCGATGCCAATGTGCAGGCCTACTACTATCTGCAGCGCGTGATGATGGACAAGTCGTCCAAATTCTCGGAGCGCTCCAGCCAGGTGATCATGCGGGACCCGTTCCTCGACGAGGACAGCCGGCGCCCGGTGGCCACCTACGCGGCCAATGCGCTCAATCGGGAGGTCTCGAACAACCGGGACAAGGTGCTCAAGGGCCTGGCCAACAAGGTCGGCCTCTTCTTCTTCTTCAAGGGCAACTGCGTGCTCTGTGCTGAACAGGCAGCCGTGCTGCAGTCCCTGACCGCGGCCACCGGCATCCGGATCATCCCAGTCTCGCTGGACGGCGCGCCCCTCGACAATGGGCTGTTCGCGAACTACCGCACGGACGATGGCCAGGCCAAAAAGCTCGAGGTCTATCAGGCCCCTGCCCTCGCCCTGGCGATCCCGCCGGGCCGCACCGAAATCGTCGGCTACGGCGCCATCACCCTGGACGTGCTGTTCAACCGGGTCCTGATCGCTGCGCGCGAAGCCTCGCTTATCGACCAGAAGACCTTCGCCTCCACCCAGCCCTTCTTCGACAACGGCCTGCTGACCCTCGAGGACAACGACGGGCTCAGCCAGGACCAGATTGACCAGGACCCCGCCGCATTCGTTGAGAGCATGCGCCGCAAGCTCGCCCGCAAGACCATAGATGGAGAGGTGCCCCATGAGGCGCAGCAGTAAGCAGTCGTTGTGCGCAGCCGTGCTGGTTGCGGCCCTCGCGCCCCTGGGCGCCTACGCGAACATCGAGAGCCAGCTGGACTCGATGTTCAACTCGATGTCCAACAGCACCGACCCCGGCATGTATCAGACGGCGACCCGGGGTGTGGTCAGTGGCGGCTCGATGCGGATCCGGAATCAGATCGCAACGGCGCCGGTGGTCTCCTTCCGACCGCCCTCCTTCCAGGCCGGCTGCGGCGGCATCGACATGTTCGCGGGCTCCTTTTCGTTCATCAACGCTCAGCAGTTCGTTCAGTCGCTGCGCTCCATCGCCTCTAACTCGGTAGGCGTCGCGTCGGGGTACGCGTTCAAGCTGGCGCTCAAGGCCATGGGGCCTACGGTGGAGAACACCATCGCCAACCTGCAGGAGACGATGCAGGACCTCAACGGCCTCATGTCTAATAGCTGCCAGCTCGCCCAGGGCCTGGTGACGGACGCGTTTTCCGCCTTTGAGGGCAAGGACAACATGCAGACGGCCACGGGGAACACCGTGAAGGGCCTCGCTGACAGCTTCGGCTCTCTCTTCTCCGGCAGCACCAACTCGAAGTCGCCGACGGAAGAGAAGAGCAAAGCCGGCAACTTCGTCAGCTGCGAGGACACCGGCAACGTCGTCTGGTGCGCCATGCAGCAGTACAACAGCCAGCAGTTCTTCAAGTACGGCTCGCAGCAGACCGACGAGATGATCATGTCCTTCACCGGCTCGGTCGTCATCACCGGCCTGGTGGACGCGGCCGATGGCAAGGGGCAGGTACCCGAGACCAAGCCGATATTGCCGACCAGCATTTCGCTGCAGGACATCGTCGAGGGGCAGAAGACCCAGACGGTGCCGATCTACTCCTGTGCCGGGGACACAGCGGCGTGTCTGGCGCCCAGTACCAACCCGATCGCCTTCTACGGCTTGGCGGAGAAGATCATCAAAGGCTTCAATGGCTCGAACGGCTCCGTCGGCATCGTGAACAAGTGGGCGACTAACACAGGGGCATTCACCAATGATGAGCAGGCCATCCTCAACATGATGCAGAAGCCGGGCTTTGCCGGCATGGTCCAGCGCCTGTCGCAAGGTAGCGAATCGATGGCCCGCGGCTTCGTTTCTGCCCACGCGAAGATGCTCGCGCTCGAAGGCGCGTATTCGCTGGTGAAGTCCTACATCGACACGGCTGAGACAGTGATCACCCGGGGCAAGATGGTCGACAAGCTAGGCAAGCCCGCGGGGGAGTTCATCGGGTCCGCACGGGACCGCTTGGTGCAGGAGCATCAGGCGCTGCTGAGCCGCTACGGCAATGAAAACGACCTGGTGCTCGATTACGAGGCGCGCATGAAGGTGCTGCCCACACCTGCCGCATTCATCAACGTCGAAAAACCTGTGCAGGGAGCTCAGTAATGGAGTTCTCTATCTACTCAGTGGGATCGGCGACCTATCTCGAAAGCATCCTCAACGCCGTGGCCATGATCTCGGGATCGGGCAGCATCGAATCGTTGGCCAAGGTCGGTCTGTTGATCGGCACCCTCTTCCTCGGCTTCCAAGCGGTATTCAAGAACCAGGCTATCCCTTTCCAGCAGGTGGGTGTGGCCCTGATCCTGTACATGGCACTCTACGGCCCCACTGGCCGGGCGGTCGTGGAAGACGTTTATGACGGCACAGTCGTGGTCGTCGACAACGTGCCGATCGGACCGCTGTTCGTAGGGTCCGTGGTGTCCAACATCGGCTACAAGCTGACCAGGGAGATGGAGCAGGCCTTCTCCACACCGGCTATGACCACCTACGGGTTCGCCGACCCCCTGACCACCTTGATGAAGGTGCGCGGCGCCACCCGCAATGTCTTGGCGATGCCGTCTGTGATGGGTGACACCCGGGCCGGCGGAGACTTCGTACGGTCGTGGATGACCTATATCAAGGAATGCACCCTGGTTGGGGTGGGCCGCAACGTGGCCGCCTACGGGGCACTGATGCGAAGCAACAACCCCGTCGATGCCATGAGGTTCGAAAGCCAGGTCTACGGGACCGAAATCTTCGAGGGCAACACCGGCGTCGGTACCTATTACACCTGCTCCGAAGCGCACACCCGGCTCAAAGCCCTCAGCGCTTCCACGCAGAGCGGCATCATGGATGACGTGGCGAAGCTAGCGTTCCAGAAGCCCGGCAAGACCGTCACCGGTGACGATGTCACCACCCGGGTGGACGACGCGCTGCGCGGCTTGAATCTCCAAGTGGCAGACGCTCGTGCCTTCACCATGGCCTCCGTGCTGCTCCCGATCTTCGAGCGGGCGCCGGCACAGAAGGCCCTCGAGGATCAGCAAGGCGCATACGCCATCATGCTCAGCCAGGCCCAGGCGCAGCAAGCCACTCAGTGGGCTGCCGAAGGCTCGATGTTCACGCGCTACGTCCGGCCGTTCCTGACGTTCTTCGAAGGCCTCATCTACGCCATCACCCCGCTTATGGCGTTCCTCTTGGTGATGGGCACCTTCGGGATGAACCTCATCACCAAGTACATCGCGATGCTGGCCTGGATGATGCTGTGGCAACCCATGTTGGCCATCGTCAACCTCTATACCAACTGGTATACCGGAACGGTTATGGAGGGCCTGCTCGCGACCACCAGCAGTGTCACAGACGGCAATGCTCTTTCGTTCGAGATGCTGAAGCAGATGATGCCCGCCCTGGACAGCGCGATCGGCGTTGCCGGCTTAATGGCATCCTCGGTACCAGTGATCAGCATGTTCCTGGTCACCGGTAGCGCGGTCGCCTTTACCAGTATGGCTCAGCGTCTCGGGGGCTCTGATCAGATCAACGAGAAGATCGTATCGCCTGACGTTGTTACACCGTCTGCGGGCCTGCAAACGACCCCTCATGCCACGAGCGACTACGATAAAGGCCTACGGATCAATGGCTCCGAAAATCAGCGTGGAACCATCGATATCTCGCAAGGCCTCTCCAACACCATGCAGAGCCAACGGGCTCAAGCAGAGCAGTCGTCCGAGACCTTCAACAAGCAACTGATGAGTTCTTTCGCGAAGCAGTTCGAATCGGCGAAAACAATCGGCGAGCAGGCTGAGGTCGGAAGAGCGATGCAGAACGCCTTCGGCTTGAGTCGAAATGCAGAATTTAATAGCGGATATCAATCAGCAGTAAATAGCGGATTGTCGAGCACCCAGGTCGATGCGGCGATTGCTTCTACTACCCTTTCCGCTGCTGGAGCACTGAAAGCGCCCATGGGCGGTGTCGGCTCTGCCTCGGTGGGCGCGGAAGGTAGCACCAGCTCTAGCATACAAACTAGCGACTCGCAAAAGCTGGAAAGTGCAGTGGGCCGAGTTAAGTCGTCAGGCCTCAGTGAGACGACGAGAAACGCTATTGATAAGACCGAAGGATACAAGGTTGCGCAAAACTTCCAGAATTCGGAGCGCCTCGGAGTATCTCAATCCGATCAGGAAAGTCTATCCCGCTCTGCACAAAAAGCTATTTCCGATAACAAGCAGTATTCTGAGACTGCTGCATATCAGAAGAATGTTGGCATGTCCGAAAATATGGGCGTTGACTCATGGGCAGGTCGTGCAATTCGCGAGGGCAAGGCCGATTCCTTGGTAAATGAGGCGATGAATAAATATCCGCAAGATTTCAAGGAGCAGCACGCGCTTAACGCAAGTATGCTTGATCCCGAGCGCCGCGATGTCGGCGCGGCGTTGATCACGCTAGGTAAACACAATGACCTTGGTGTACTGGCCAGGCCTCCATTGAATCACGACGAATACAGCAATATCCGTCAGCTGCAGCCACGGGAGTTTTCGGACATTCAGCGCCCCAACACCGAGGGCGTTGAGCACGACACCGCTAACGCGGGTCACCAGGTGTCCAGCGGTGACTTCGCTCAACGTCACAGCGCTGGTTATGCAAATGCATCAGGCCCAGCAGCCACTAAAGCGGTCGGCGATGCTTGGAAGAGCCATGATCGTACGATCGAAGGCTCGGGCCAGGCCTACGCACAGCGCGCGTTGCACGACGAGCGCGCCGCTGCCGAAGGCAGGCTTCGAGACAAGTCTAGGGACGTGGATAACCGCGGCGAGTCCCTTACTAACATCGCCGGCTCGGCTATTGACCGTGCACGTGACTGGGCAGGGCTCAAGCCTCAATTTGAAGCGTATAAGGCGAGCGCGGCGAACCTGGGGCTGCAGGGCGCCCAACAAGACGTCTATGCGAGCGCAAAGCTGGGGCATCTAGACAATGCCGAGGCGAAGCAGAAGTGGGACGGGTATGTAAAAGAAAAGGGAATGGATAAAGAGCTGGCAGCTGGCATGTACGAAAACATTGTCCAGGCTGCTCGGTCTAATAACGGCAATGGCGCGCTAGGCGATGTTATGACGTTAAATCGTGCGGATGATATTGTGGATGACGTAAACCTTCGAGGGTTACAAAAAGGCCACTAAAAAAAGCCCGCGCAAGCGGGCTTTTTTATTCACCGTCGATAAGATTCTTTATGTGAACGTCGCGCAGATAGTTTCTCCCCATTCGATAGGGGTTGTAGGCTGCGTCCTTCAAGTATTCGAGTTCATCCTCGTCTGAAGCATGGAGTGCTCGTTTCGGCGCGCTATCAGAGCTACTGCGAAATATTGAATGTGCTAAAGGGATAAGGGATAACAAAAACTGTAAGCCAGAGTATTGGGCAGTTTTCCCAATAATTATGGCGGTAGCTGCTCCAACGATAGTGAAAATCAGGAAACCTATAAGGGCCGTTGAGTTCTTGGACCGCCCGGCTACCCAAGCACCAATTAGTATGGCGGAGATTATTGCAACCGCCGCGCAAGATACGAGATCGGCGATTTCAGTTCTATCATCGTGAAGGTATACGATCCCGGTTCCAGATACTAAAACAGGAAGGATGATCTGCAAGAAAAAGCTCAGTTTGCTCTTGTTTAGATTGCGATTAATCCCGTAGAAGACGTGCGAAAAACGCGAGCCGCGTGGTTGCTGTACATCCACGGCAAGTTTATCGACCAAGTTCACGACGCACGCAGTTTGACGCTGGTTAAAGCTGTCAGCCGAGATCAAGTTTTGTATCGACGACACGGTCCTAGTCAGCTCCAACGAGACCCCTTTGAATCTCGTCAAATTGATCGACGCAAGGTCGATGCTATCTGGTGGTAGACCTAGATAGCCTTCGAGCAGGGCTTCCGCCCTTCGCACTTCCCCGGCAATGATCGGATGCATGGTGCACCTCCTGATTCGATAGACCTATGGTATCGCAGGTCCTAAAAACGCAAGGGTCGCTTAGCCGCCGTTCGCGCGGCTGATGCGCCCTTCCCTCCGTGTTCCGAGGCGCCGCTAATGCGAGCCAGGCTCTGCGCCAGGCGCGGCGACTTGATCGCGTGCGAGAGGGTTCGCCTCGAAATGGCCGATAGCCACGCGTGCCGCTTCAGCAAAGCTTGCGATGGACAGCGCGACCCACTGGAGATGTGGCTCGGCCTCGACATCCAGATGATCGACTGACACCGCATAGCCGCCGCCCCAGCTAGAAGAGTCCTGGATCTGGACGCGTGTCGGCGCCCCGCAGTGATGGAGCACGAACTCAGGGTCGCTGGCATTGGTCCCGATTCGCTTCTTGAAGCTGTACTTGGTCATGTGGTCGTCCGCTGGTTGGAGTAATTGTGTGTCTCAGCAGAACGTATCCGACGCGGTGGAAATGCAACTTCGGCCGCGACGCTAGTCCCCCGTGCGAGCGCCTGGCTCGCCCAGGGCGACATAGGCGATGCCGCCGAGCCGATAGGTCGAGGGCGTAAGGAGCGCAGGTCGGTCGTTGTCCTGCGGCCGCTGGCCACCGGTGGGCCGGTAGAGGCTGCGCTCTACCCAGACCTCAGCGCGCGCCGTCAGATCGACGCGCTGCCGGCCGCGCGCCACGATCGAGGTTGCGCAGCGCCGAGACCTTCGGCTCGGCCTCGCCGGCGAGCACGAGCACCGGCAGGTTGGCCTTGATGATGGCATCCCATGCTCGCCGCGCTCACCGAACCAGAGCGTGCAGCGTGGATGTGGCGCCACTGCCGGGTGCTTGATCCTCATCTGGTCGTCTGCCAGCTTCGCGATGGTGCGCAGATCCTAGTGCTCGGGCGTCTGCTCGATCGGTATGTCCTGGTGCTGCGCCCTAGTCTCTGACTCCGCCTGCAGCTGCTCACGCCCGGTGGCCACCGGTACCCTCTCGTTGCTGGTGGTCTGGCCAGGCCAGGTGAACGAGATCCGTTGTGGCGCTCCATCGAATGCGTGGATGGTGTGCGGCGAAGGCGCCCAGGGCGCTCTCGCGTGATTCGAGCTCGTCGATCGTGCGGCGTTCGGGTGCCTTGACGATCAACACGCCTTGCAGCGCGCTCGCCTGCAGGCGGAACTAGCCCGGCCGACGTATGACGGTCTCGGCGGCATAGCCATCAGACACACATAGCCAGGCGTACCGCTGCATCAGCTGCCTTGTTCGATCGTCGGCTGGACGGTGTGGTCGATGGGCAGCCAGGTCCTCAGCGAGGGTACGCTTCGCTAGCGGAGCGCTTGCGGGTCAAGTGGCGCCTCCACAAACGTTCGGATCTTCGATGGCAGCCTGCTTGCAGCAGAGCTATTCGCTGTCGCTAGTGTATGGAAGCCGCAAAAGGATGCCAGTGTGCTGACGAATCAAGAGATCAAGTGGGCCGCGTTGCTCGTGGTGGCCGTGAGCGTTGCGAGGGCGCAGTTGCGAAAGCGTTGGCCTGATCAGGTGCGACGATGGGAGCACCTGGTCGATCTGTCGATCTTGGTGACGGTGATCTTTCTGATGATGGCAGCCCTAACTAATCTAGGCAGGGAGCCGGGCCGACCAATGCCCGCAGGGCCGACCAGGATTGCCTCCGTGGCGCTGACGGATATCTCCCTCGAGCGCCACAGCTGAGCGCAGGCGCTAGGCCGGTGACTCGTAGGTGATGCCGCCCAGCCGATACGTCGAAGGCGTCTTGAGCGGTACCCGATCACCCTCCTCCACATCTGACCGCTGGCCACCGGTGGGTAGGTAGAGGTTGCGCTCCGCCCAGACCTCCGCCCGCGCCTTCACATCGCCGCGCTGCCGGCCGCGGGCCGCACGATCAAAGTCGCGCAGCGCGGAGACCTTTGGCGCAGCCTCGCCGGCGAGCACGAACACAGGCAGGTTGGCCTTGATGATGGCATCCCACTTCTCGCCGCGCTCACCGAACCAGAGCGTGCAGCGCGGATGGGGTGCCACGACCTTGTGCTTGATCAGCACCTGGTCGTCCGCGAGGTTCGCGATCGTGCGCAGATCCTGGTACTCGGGCGTTTGCTCGAGCGGTATCCCCTGCTGCTGCGCCCTACTCTCGGCCTCCGCCTGCAGCTGCTCGCGCACGGTGGCCACCGGTATCCGCTGGTTGCTGGTGGTGTGGCCAGCCCAGGTGAACGAGATCCGCCGCGGTGCGCCGTCGAAGGCGTGGATGGTGCGCTGCAGCTGCTTGGTGGTGACGCCGGCGCCCAGGGCGCGCCGGAGCAGCCGCGGCCGCATCTCGGGGGTGTAGCCCAGGGCGACCCGAAGCGCCTCGATCTCGTCGGTGACCACCTGCTTGCTCGCATTGATGGCCAACACCTGCGGCAGCACGCTCGCCTGCAAGCGAAAGTAGCCCGGCAAGCGCATGACGGTGCCGGCGGCTTGGCCAACGTCGCGCTGGTGGCTGGCCAAGGCCGCGGTGGCCAGCGCGATCGCCGCCTGGCCGTCGACCTCCTGGACCTCGAGGACGTCCGGCGTCTTCTGCTCATTCAGCAGCGGGACCTGCCACACGCGGCCGTCGACCACCAATCCTGGCCAGGCCGAATTGAAGCT
>Ga0302349_1001947_pt1 | contig 14170 bp, 11 predicted proteins | sample PhyAR1_FD_202176 | JGI IMG/M metagenome (GOLD analysis project Ga0302349, IMG submission 202176) | Leaf surface microbial communities from alfalfa plants in UC Gill Tract Community Farm, Albany, California, United States - DLSL A.R1... | ecosystem: Host-associated > Plants > Phyllosphere >...
GGAGCTCTATTTGAAATAAGCTGAAATTCACAAAAACTTTGCAAGCAGTTTTCGTGAATTTCAGCTTATTTCTTAGTGTTTAATACTTTTGTGCCTATCTCGTTATTTTAATGAACAGTATAGGCGTAATGCTGGTTGCGATATTCTCTAGGTGTGATGCCATCTCTTTTTTTAAATACTTGAATAAAGTGGCTTTGGCTAGCAAAGGCTAGTTGGATACTGATTTCTTTGTAGCTTTTATCTGTAAACAATAGTAAATGTTTACTTTCAGAAATTTTGCGTTCTTCAATGTACTGGTGAATGGTTTGACCCATTTCTTTTTTGAACAATGTTGTTAAATGGGTCGGATGTCTACGAAAGTTTTCCGCCAATGCCGCTAATGTGATTCGCTCGTAAATGTGTCCGTCAATGTAATTAACTAATTGTTTTACTAGCAATGATTTACCTGAGGTAGGCTGTTCATGAATTAAATGCATAAAGCGATAAGTGGCTTCTTTTACATATCCATGCCACTCTTTTACGGAATGAATGCGACAAAGTCCCTGAATCAAGGCATCCGATAAACTAAACGCTTGATTAATAGGAACACCTTCATCAATACTAATTCGCGTTAAAATTGCGACAAACGCAGAGAATTTTAGCTTTAAGCCTTCAAGTTCGTTTTCAGAAAGCTTTACACGATACGTCTCTTGCATTTTTTTAAAGAGCCATTCAATTTTTTCTGGCTGATTGCGTTTAATGTATTCTGTGTAACGTAATTCGAACTGATAGGAATCAAAGGTTGTTTCTTCCATACGGCGGTCATATAAATTATGTTCTAACTGTTGATCCGTAGACACAATTTTATTCATAGCGGGTGTTTGATATTGCCAAAAAAGTGCTTTTTTCGGGATGGAACGATGAGTCAATATATTATAAACCAGTTGGGCATATTCTTCAAAGGCTTTTGTCGTTTCTTTCGTATAGTGAATATTGTAATAGTAATTATGATCGGCTACAGTAATTTTTTCTTGAGGAGTTCCGATTATGCCGCAAGGGCCGATTAGCATTGCATAATTGTGACCTTCCCATTGAAAAGTGATGGCGCTGTACATAAAAGTAAAATCATTAAAGAAAAAAAAAGCTTGTTCTTTAGCCGGTCGCAAAAATTTTTTGACAATGCTGGAAGTATCCCAAGTAATGGCAGGATAGAGGGGTTCATCTTTTTCATTAAATAAAGTCATTGGAATCAAATATTTTTTATAAAGAGCGTCCATGATATTCGTGATTACTAAATGTGCCACGCTAGGTGCCTTCTTCCTATATCATTTTTTTTATTGTAACGTAAAATTAGCGAAACAACCATTGAAATTTTTAAAAAAATTAATTTTTTTTGATATAGATCCTTTATTTTTTGTATAAACAATCAATTCTTCTCGATATACTTACCTAAGTAAAACGGTTACAAGGAGGAGGATCCTATGAATGAACAAGAATTGAAGCGTTTGGCTGCTTCTTTAACGTTAGCAGAAAAAGTTGCTCAGACAATACAGTTAAATGGTGATTTATTTACTGAAAACAATGTGATGAATACAGGGCCAACCAAGGAATTAGGTTTTCCGGAAGATTTTGATTTAAGGACAATCGGTTCTATCTATAATGTAAATGATCCGGTGAAACTAAAAAAAATCCAAGAGAAAATTATGGCAGAAAGTAGACACAAAATTCCACTGTTATTCATGTCCGATGTTATTTACGGATTTCGGACGATTTTTCCAATTCCGCTGGCCCAAGCCGGCTCCTATGATTTTTCGCTAATACAAAAAGCCGCAGCAGTCTCAGCCAAAGAAAGCTATTTAAGTGGCTTGCATGTTTTATTTTCACCGATGTTGGATTTAGTCAGAGATCCTAGGTGGGGACGTGTAATGGAGTCGCCGGGTGAAGACGTGTATACGGCTAAAGAATTTGCTAAGCATGTGGTGAATGGGTATCAAGGGGAAGTAGGAAAGGTGATTCCAGAGGAGCATGTAGGCGCTTGTATTAAACATTTTGCTGCTTATGGCGCTCCGGAAGCTGGCCGTGAGTATAATATGAATATTTACCACCGTACCAAGCGGCAATTGAAGCAAATTGTTTATTAGTCATGACGGCTTTTAATGTCTTAAATGGAACCCCTTCAACAGGCAATCGCTGGCTGAACCGTGACATTTTGCGGAAGCGCTTTAGTTTTGATGGTGTGTTAGTCTCTGATTATGCAGCGATCGAAGAGCTTCAGGCACATGGATATACTAAAAATCAAAAAGAGACGGCTCGTAAAGCTTTAGAAGCGGGTGTGGACTTTGATATGATGACTTCAGTATATGCCAACGCATTAGAACAGCTAGCAACAGAAGACCCCGCTATTTTAGTGCTACTTGATGAAGCTGTTTGGCGGATTTTAACGTTAAAAAATAAATTAGGTCTATTTGAAAATCCTTATCGAGGGCTTGAAACAGAGCAAACGGGTGAAGTATTGACAGACGCGGCCAAAGCAACTGCTACACAGTTAGTTGAAAAAAGCTGTGTGCTTTTAAAAAATGAACAACAAGCACTGCCGCTTAAAGCCAAGCAAAAAATTGCCGTGATTGGTCCTTATGGCAAAAGTCGCCTAACGTTAGGTTTTTGGGCCTCAGTCAGTGGTAGACCGCAAGACAGTACGACGTTAAAAGACGGACTTGAGCAAGTCTTTCCAACCGAGCAACTCTCATTTGCTACGGGTTATAATTTATTTGATTCCTATGACGGTTTTGGTCCGTTAAAAGGCGGTATTGAAATGTTAAACGGCCCGCTTGAAGATGAAGCAACACTTTATCAAGAAGCTTTGGAGGTGGCTGCAGAAGCAGATGTTATTTTATTAACTTTTGGTGAACAATTTATGGAAAGCGGTGAAGGCGCATCCAAAACTAATTTACGGCTGCCTGCCAAGCAAAAGCAATTAATTAAAGGGCTAGCTGCATTGAACAAACCGTTGGTCGGTGTTTTGTATACGGGGCGTCCACTAATTTTAACGGATATTGAACCGTATTTTGATAGCTTGTTATTGGCTTGGTATCCGGGTACAATGGGCGGTTACGGAGTTGCTAATTTATTAACCGGAAAAGCGATACCAAGTGCTCGCTTGTCAATGACTTTCCCTAGAAGTGAAGGACAAATCCCGCTGTATTATGCCCATAACTCAACCGGGCGTCCCGTGGTTAACAGTACCCACTCAACGCGCTTTTTGTCTAAGTATATTGACGAATCCAACGATCCGTTATTTTCGTTTGGACACGGTGGCAGCTACGGTACAGTAACAGCTACTTGGCAACACTGCAAAAATGAAGTTGGGATGTTAAACTTAGGGTATCAATTGACGAATCAGTCCGATCGAGCTTTAGAAACAGTTGTTCACTTTTATGTTCATGTGCCTACAGCAGCTATTGTTCAGCCTATTAAGCGATTGGTAGCAAGCCAGAGAATCAAGTTAGCAGCTGAAGAAGTTAAAGACGTTGTTTTTACTTTAGCAAAAGCAGAACTATCTTTTTACGATAACGACGGTCAGCAGCATAGCGCTACGGGGGAACTGACTTTTTATTTAAGTACCATAAATTCTGAAGCTACAATTACTATTAACATATAAGAAGGGGAAGAAGAAATGGATAAATTAGAGCAGATTTTAAGTAGTAAACTACTACCGATGTCAGAAAAATTACAAAAAAACAAGGTTTTGGCAGCATTAATGGAAGGGTTTATTCGGACAAGTCCGATTACTTTGGGGATTGCCTTTATCACGATTATTGGGAATTTTCCTTTTCCGGGTTGGATTGAATTTTTAAAAACGGCGGGAGTGTATCCCCATGTTGAAGCTCTGACAAATGGCGCAACTGGTGTATTTTCATTGTATGTTGTCTATAGCTTAGCTTTTTCCTATGCAAAACAGTTAGGGGTCAATGAACGCAATGCGTCAATTATCTCTCTAGCAAGTTTTGTGATGTTGATGCCACAACAAGTAATGACATCTGTCATGCAAGATGGCAAAGTAGTTGAACAAGCTATTGGTGCTTTGAAACTGGATTACTTAGGCGGTCAAGGATTATTTATTGGTATGTTGGTTGCATTATTAATTACACGTCTCTATGCCTTTTTATCAAAGAAAAATATTATGGTAAAATTGCCTGAAAGTGTACCGCCAATGGTAACGCAGTCATTGTCGCCTGTATTTGTAGTAACGATTATTTTCGTTCTAGTCTTTATTATTCGTGTCCTTTTTGGGTTCACTACTTCTGGTTCGATTTTCCAATTCTTTATTGATGTGATTAATGCGCCATTAAATACGTTAGTAGCAAGTCCTTTATCCATCATCATTATCATGGAATTATTGGCTGTTCTTTGGTTCTTCGGGATTCACAATGCTGTTTTGCAAGGCCCTCTGGGTGTTATCAGTTTAACGATGGTTACGGGTAATATTGCCGCTTTCCAAGCCGGTAAAGCTTTACCATATTTGATTCCGTCTGTGATTTACATGGGCATGTACGCTTCTGGTTTTATGGGTTTTGTTACATTTTTTATGATTCGTTGTAAATCAGCGAAGATGAAGCAATTAGGAAAATTATCGCTTATTCCATCCCTTTTTAACATCACTGAACCAATCATGTTTGGGATGCCGATTATTTTAAATCCGATTTTTATCATTCCCCAAGTATTTACACAATTAATTGCTGCTTTTGTGACATGGGGCTTAGTTTCTACAGTATTACCAATTTCCTTAAATCCGACCATCTCATTGTTGCCTTGGACAGCACCTGTTTTTGTTAAAATGCCTTTAGCCGGCAGTTTGAACTACACTATTTTAATGGTAATCTGTATGGCAATTGGAATTTTAATGTGGTATCCATTTATAAAAATTGCTGATAAAAGAGAGTATGAGTTAGAAATGCAACTGCAAAGCACAAATAGCAATAAAGAACAAACACTTAAAGATGAAATTCAAGCTTAATTAGGAGAGATGCCCTATGTGGACAATCGGTATCGATATCGGTGGTACATTCATTAAATCGGCTTTAGTAAAAGACACGCTTGTCAAAGAAAAAAGAGCAGTAGCAACGCCGAAAGCAGATCAACAAGCATTGCTGCAATTACTGGTAGAGTTGATTCAAGACTACCAAAAACTTGAATCAATTCAAGCCGTAGGGATAGCCGTGCCCGGAACCGTCAAAGAAGCGTCAACAGTCTTTCATGGCGGTGCAGTAGCTTATTTGAATGGAGTAAACTTAAAGCAAAAGCTTCAAGAATATATTTCACTTGATATTTTTGTAGAAAATGACGCGAAGGCTGCTGTTTTAGGAGAAGCCAGTTTTGGGAATTTACAGTCAGTTTCAGATGGAGCCGCTGTGATTTTAGGAACCGGTGTTGGGGTTGGTCTTTGGCTGGAAGGTAAAGTTAGAAAAGGTCCGCATTTTCAAGCCGGAGAAGCAAGTTTTCTAATCCACGATCAACAATTTCGTGGGGCTGAATCTTTTGTTGGTGTGAACTTATCAGCAGTGCTGCTCGTTAAGAAACTGGCGACCATTTTAAAGTGTCCCGAAGAAGGTGCTCAGGTGTTTGAACAGATGCAAACGGATCGTAATGAAGCCGCCGAACAAGCATTAGCTAGTTATTGTCAGCAGGTTGCTTTGCTGTGTTTTAATCTACAATGTTTGCTTGATCTGGAAAAAATAGTACTTGGTGGCGGGATCAGTCAACAAGCGACAGTGATTGAACGAACCCGACAATCCTATGAAACACTCAGGTCGGTTTCGCCGATTACACGTCAAACGATTCCGCATATTACGATTGAAGCAGCAAAATACCAATCAGATGCGAATTTGATCGGTATAGCGAAAGGAGCAAAAAAAGATGAAATTTCCAACTAATTTTTTATGGGGTGCTTCTACTAGTGCCTATCAAGTCGAAGGAGCTTGGAATGAAGACGGTAAGGTGGCTTCTGTTCAGGACATGAAAGAAATTCCGGCTGGCACTAGTGATTTTAAGGTGGCTGTCGATCATTATCATCGTTTTGAAGAAGACGTAAAATTATTTAAAGAACTAGGATTGAAGGCTTACCGTTTTTCCATTTCATGGAGCCGTGTCATGTCAAATGGCCAAGTCAATCCGCAAGGCTTGGCGTTTTATAAAAAGCTAATTGATTTATTGAAACAAAATGACATTGAACCGATCGCCACTGTTTTTCACTTTGACTTACCTTATGAAATTCACCAACAAGGCGGCTGGGAAAACCGTGAAACCATTCAAAAATTTGCCGACTATTGTCAAGTATTATTTGACCATTTCGGTCAGGACGTAAAATATTGGCAAACCATTAACGAGCAAAATGTGATGGCTTTAGCCGGTTCTGTTATCGGTACTAGCAATAAATCAATGAAAGAGAAGTTTCAGGAAAATCATCATATGCTCGTTGCCCAAGCTCTGGTTACAAAACAATACCACGACGGTCATTATCCTGGGTTAATCGGGCCAGCTCCTAATATTGCTAGTGTGTATGCCGCTTCTGACAAGCCTGAAGATCAACTAGCTGCGTTAAATATGAGTGCCTTAAGAAACTGGCTCTTTTTAGATGCCGCAGTTTACGGCGTTTACAATCACAATGCTTGGCATATTTTATCAAAAATTGGTGCTTGTCCGGAAGTAACGGAAGCCGATCACCAGCTTATGCAAGCAGGTACGTGTGACTATATTGCGTTCAATTACTACAATACAATGACTGTTTCTGCATATTATACAAAAGAAAACAAATTGGATCAGCAATCAGGCTTTGGCATACCCGGCTTTTTCCAAGCGACCGATAATAAAAATTTACCACTAACTGAATTTGGTTGGCCGATTGATCCAGAAGGCTTTCGCTTTACCCTGAATGAAATTTATTCCCGGTATCGGTTACCCTTGTTAATTACCGAAAATGGAATTGGTGCTAAAGATGAACTGACAGCAGACGGTCAAATTCATGACGCATATCGAATTGACTACTTGGAACAACATATTGAACAGATGCATCATGCGTTGGAAGATGGCGTGGAAATTATCGGCTATTGTCCGTGGAGTGCCATCGATTTAATCAGTACCCATGAAGGGATCCAAAAACGCTACGGCTTTATTTATGTAGACCGTACGGATGAAGATTTGAAGAGTTTAGATCGCTATAAAAAAGATAGTTTTTACTGGTATCAACAATTAATTGCTAAAAATGAACTGGAGAAGGGAGAGTAGCTGATGGTTCTTATTAAGAAATTTCCACTGGATCAAAAAGCAAACACGAGTTTAACCGTTTATTTACATGAGGAAAATCCGGAATTTCATCGGATTGAGCAACGGCCATTTGTGTTGGTGATCCCTGGCGGGGGCTATAGCTTTTGTAGCGAAAGAGAAGCTGAACCGATTGCATTAAAATTTTTAGCTAATGGCTATCATGCTGGCGTTTTACGGTATCATGTAGGTGCTAACCGAGATTTTGATTTAGCTTTACAAGATGCCGAGCAAAGTATGGCTATTATTGCTGGTTTAACAGAAGGCGCCAAAGTTGATCAAGAAAAGATTGCGGTTATTGGCTTTTCTGCTGGCGGCCATTTGGCAGCAGCAATGTCGACGCTGTCTGATAAGAAACCAAGTTTATGTATGTTGGGCTATCCAGCTATTTTGGATTCTTTTGCTCAAGTGATGCACGTCAAAGCCCCTTCATTGGCAGAATGTGTAACGGAGAAAACACCGCCAACTTTTTTATTTTCTACTTTTGAAGATAATGTTGTACCAATTGAAAATTCGCTTTTATATTTGCGAGCATTGGAAGAACATGAAGTTCCTTTTGAAACGCATATTTTTCAAAAAGGCAAGCACGGTCTATCTTTAGGTAACAAATGGAACGGAAATAGTGATGATATGGTTGATCCGCGGTTTGCTCAATGGTTTGATTTGTGTATAGAGTGGATGGAAATCAACTGGCAAGCGCAAGCAACGACTTTGGAATCGGCGGTTAGTACCGATCCTTGGCAAGCATCGTTAAAAGAACTTTTTTCTGTAAAAACAAATCAAGAATTGTTATTAACTCACTTGCCTCAGCTTACTAATCGAAGCAACTATAAAATTATTCGTAATTTGTCTTTTGCCCAACTCTGTGAGCTAGCTCCGGATAGATATCCTAAAAAACAAGTTACACAGTGGCTAGAGGCGTTGGAATGGCCAGTCCTAAAAGCGTGAGTAAGGGATATTTTGTAGAGGAAGGAAGCATAGTGAAGTGCCGGAAAATTATGCAATTGTGAAGAAAGCAGAGCGTTTTTTCTTTCTTGAAAATGGCAAAGCGCAACTGATGTTAGGCGGAGAGGTGCATAATTTTTCCGCTTCCACAGTTGCCTCCATGGCTAAAAATGTTTGGCCTTACGTTGTGGATATTGGGTTAAATACATTGCTTATTCCGGTGTATTGGGAAGATATTGAAAAAGAACCGGGCGTGTTTACCTTTGATTTAATTGATGATCATTTGGAAAATGCTGCGAAGCATCAAATTAAAGTTATTTTCTTGTGGTTTGGTTTATGGAAAAACGGCTTATCAGCTTATGTGCCTAGTTGGGTAAAAACGAACAGATCGGAATATTTTCATGTAGTGGCTCAAAATTATGAACCGATGAATTGTATTTCTCCTTTTTGTGAACAAGCCGTTACGGCAGACTGTCAAGCGTTGGCTCAGTTCAGCCAATATCTCAGTCAGCATCCATTAAAGGATCAAGTCTGCATGTTGCAGCTCCAAAATGAGGTCGGTTGTCTGACCAAGCGGGATTATTCTGCTGCCGCTCAGCATGTCTATCAAGCTGAGCTACCGTCAGCGGTTAAAAAGCTGTTTCCAGAAGCATCCGACTGGAGCGAACTGACCGATGAAGTATTTATGGCTTATGGGTTTAGCCAAGCATTAGAAAAAATGGCACAAACGGTCAAACAGTCACTAGCCTTACCGTTATTTACCAATGCTTGGGTTCAAAAAGAAGGCAAACAGCCAGGTGATTATCCTAGTGGTGGCCCAACAAAGCATGTACTGTCTATTTGGCAGGCGCTCGCTCCAAGCTTATCAGCGCTCGCGCCAGATGTATATGAAGAAAATTATCAGGAAATAATCAATGATTATCAGGTGCTGTCTCAGCCGCTTTTGATTCCTGAGACTAGAAAAGACTTGAAATACATTTCAAATAGCTTTTATGCTTTTGGCCGTGGTGCACTGCTTTATTCGCCATTTGGAATTGAAGATATCAAGAAATATGAGGTAGAAGTAATAGATGAAGATTATGAATTTTTAAAACAATTAGGGTTGGATAAAGCGGCTTTTAATCCAGCCGGTAGCCTGCCTTATTTGAAGCAATGTTACTCTATTATTGATTCTGTTACTCCGTTTTTAGTAGATGACACGATTCAGCCGATTCCTTTTAAAAAAGAAGGGACTGCCTCTTTTTGTCATGAAGATCAGGAATATCGCTTGACGGTGAAATATCTTAGCACGGAAGCAGTTGATCAATTAAATTCAGCCGGATTTTTCTTCAAATTGCAGGCTAGTTATTATTTTGTTGGTTGCAACATTGCTATTTTTCATGAAGCGGTTGATCCGCAGAGAAAGTCTGAGTTATTACAGTTGGAAGAAGGATACTTTGATAATGGGCAGTGGCAGGTGGAACGAGTGTTAAATGGGGATGAACGGTATATGCCTTATATCGGCAACCGTCCGAAAATTATCAAGCTTGCTTTGTATTCTTATGAAAGATAACAGATCGGAGGTTAATGATGAAAGTATACATTACAGATGAAACGTACAAATCAGCGACGGGGTTATTTGCAGCCGAGCCGCCGCAATTGTCAGAACTTAAAGCTTACCGCAACAGCTATGGTGCTTTTCAAGTGTTGCTTCATGATGGTAAACGCAATCACTATGTTTTAGATACACAGTTTTCCATTCCTGACTCAATCGAAACACCGATTTATCGAATTGCCATTACTTCACAGTTGCCGGTGAAGGCACAGTTTTTGGATTATTACACTGGTGCTGCTGATTTGGATTATGCCGATAAATTGTTGGAGGAAACGGCTTGCACGTATGCCGGCGATCGTTTGGCGGTACTTTATGCAGAAGTGCCGATTGCCGCTGATTGCCCAACCGGTAACTATTCTGTCCGCATTCAAGTGTACCAAGCAAATCTTACAGTGGAAGAACAATTGCTTTATGAGACAGAAATTTCCGTAACGGTTAATGACTTTGCTTTTCAAAAAAATGTTGGCGCTGATTTTAATTTAGATATTTGGCAGCAGCCTTCAAATTTAGCGCGGACTTTTCAAGTGCCGCTTTGGAGCGAACAACATTTTCAACTGGTAGAAAAAATGGCTGCCAGTCTAGCGAAGCTAGGGCAAAAAGCTGTGACGGTAATCGCCGGTGAGATTCCTTGGAAAGGTTGGTTTAATTACATTGTCAAAGATTATCCATCCAATCTTTATGAATATTCCATGATTCGGGTTTTTAAGAATGAACAACAACAAATCCGCTGTGACTTTTCTATTCTTGAAAAATATTTGCATTGCTTTTTTGAGGCTGGGATTGATCAAGAGCTCGATGTATTTGGTTTACTAGGCGTTTGGCAGCCACCATTCTTCCCGCTAAATAAAGCAGTGGAACATCCGGAAAAACTGGTTATTCGCTATCAAGAGGAAAGTAGTGGCAAGCTGGGATTTTTAACTGCAAAAGCTGATCTTGATGCGTACTTACGGCAAGTGGTTGGCTACTTTAAAGAAAAAGGTTTATGGGAAAAGGTCCGTATTTTAGCTGATGAGCCTAAAGCTCATGAAATCGAACAGTTCAAACATTCTGTGGCAGCCTTAAAAGCGGTTGAGCCGAGCTTGCAGATAAAAGTAGCCTTTGATAAGGAACCGATGTTGCAGGCCTTATTGCCGGAAATTGATTATCCGGTGACTTCTTATTATTGCACTTGTCAAAACATTGAACAATTAAATCAACAATTTCCCGGTAAAACCCAATACTATATTTGTAATTATCCCGATAAACCTAACACCTTTTTGCATAGTCCATTAGTAGAAAGCCGCATTCAAGGACTATTGGCTTACTATTTTAAAACAGATGGTCTTTTGCGATGGGCTTACACTTGTTGGCCGAAAAATGCTCGACAAGATATTCGCTATAATACAGCTTCTTTGCCAATTGGTGACTTGTGTTTAATTTATCCATCTGTTTCAGGCAATCTATTGCTTTCATTGCGGTACAAACAATTGTATCGTGGTATTGAAGACTTTGCCCTTTTAAAGCAAGCCCAGCAAATCGATCAGGAAGCAACGCAACAGTTACTGATTGAATTTCTAGGAGAAAGCGATCCATCACAGTGGATGCTCGACAGCCATAGAGCTCGTCGGGAATTATTCAACCAAGATTATCAAACTTATGAAGCTCTAAGAGAAGAATTGATTGCAATTATTACCAGTGTGGAATAATCAACAATTTAAATAATCGATAGTTGAAGGTCGGTTAGGATAGACAAGCAAGCTTTGATACATCATCATAACCTAAAACACAACAAAGCTTGTACTGCTAAAAAACATCGATTGCTTGGCTTTTAAAAGGTGAAAATAGTTGAATGAGTTAAATAAAAAAACAGAGAAAAGTAGCAATGGACTTTTCTTTGTTTTTTCGCTGGTTTGCTTTACTAATTAAATAGAGGGAACTGAATATTCCTTTACAAATTCACCTTTTTGTAGGCTTCTGGCGGAGCGGCCTTTGACTTCCTATTTTTCATAAACTTTTACGATGAAATTAGGGCCGTATTCGTACTTAATTACTCCGGCCCCTTTGGCAACAATGGTTGTATTATCTTTCGGAATTAATTGTGGATGAATTTAAGGATAGGTTCTTTGTAATCGAATCAACAAGCTGCCTAGCCTTTCAGTGCCTTGGTCATTATAATTATTTTTCCAATCTGATAATTCATAAAAACCTCTACATTCCTTTCAATGCTTATAAAGGTCTACTTGTGCTTCTGCCTTGTTAATATCTAAGGCTTGTTCTATAACGTAAGTTCTTTGGCAGGAGCAATGATTGACCGGGAAAGATATGTGTAAGGTACTGTATCAAATTTAGATGTTGTATCAGTATTTGAGAAATTGAGTTTAATTGAGCTGATAGCAGAACAGAACCAACTAAAGAATGTCCAGATGCAGTGGCTGAAATTTTAATTCTAAGCTCAAAGTAGTAGCGGAGCCAAGTGTATTTTCAGTTTATATGGTTGTAGTATCAGTGGCTAGTGTTTGCAGCTCGGATAAAACATTGGTTAATGTCTTAGTTCCTGCTGATATCCCTTGGCTTTTTTTATCAATATTTTTAATCGTAGTCCAATTTTTTTCAGGACAGCCACTAGTTAAGAAGTAAGTAGATCGCTCGCTGCAGAGAACTTTTTTTCTAAAGCTAAAATTATCACCAAAACCATAAGTGTTGAAACCACGATATTTTGACCAACCATTTTCCTAAACATACTTCACCTCTCTTTGAACATCCAATACTTCTTTTGCATTTCCCATTAGTGATATGGCGAGATATAATATCATCTCTAGCAAAATTATTGCTGTAACAAGTTTTTTTCATATCCTAGACTCCTCTTCATTATTTAACGACAACGTCATGCTGCGACTTAACATACCGTAGCAAGGCATCCCAATTTTATCAATTGATATAATAATGTTTCTTTAAAAATAATATTTTACATAAAATAAAAAGAAACTGAGTTTTGTTCAAAAATAAATAAGTTAACAGCTTAAAAGGTATTTAGTTGCATTTGCAACTATTATTTACTATAATAAAGATTATCCTAAGGAAAAAGGAGCTTTTTCCATGAAAATTCTAAGAGAAATCGGCGTGATTAGTCGGGCTTTAGACTCAATTGCCAATATTGAATTTAAAGAATGTAATTTAGCAAAAGGTCAATACCTATATTTAGTGAGAATCGTTGAACAGCCGGGTATGATTCAAGAACAGCTAGCCGATTTGATTAAAGTGGATAAAACAACTGCTTCCAGAGCTATAAAAAAATTAGCCGCTAAAGGTTTGATTGAACAGCGAACGGATACAGCCAACAAAAAAATCAAAAAATTATATCCAACTACTATCGGCATAGCCGTTAACGAATTTATTCTTAAAGAACATCGTTATTCGGAAAAAATAGCGACGAAAGGATTAAGTGCTGAGGAAGTCGAAGTATTAGCATATCTACTTACTAAGGTTAGAAAAAACATTGATAAAGACTGGCATTTTGTTAAAAAAGGGCAAACCAGAATTTATGAATAAAGGAGTGGAAATCGTGGAAAATACCCTTACCTTTGAGCATTGTACCCAAAACCAGCTAGCACTTTTACAGCAAATTAGTGTAGAAACTTATACGGATACTTTTGCCCAGTATAATTCTATTGAAAATATGCAAGCGTTTTTAGCTGATGCTTATGCTACGGAACAATTGCTAGCTGAATTGCAAAACCCCAATACAGCTTTTTTCTTTTTGAAACAAGGGCAAATGATTGTTGGTTATTTTAAAGTCAATACTGGTGCAGCCCAGTCAGAGCCAATCGGTGATGAAGCTTTTGAACTTGAACGAATTTATGTCAGAAATGGTTATAAAGGACAAGGTTTTGGTAAGCAAATGATTCAAAAAGCTGAAAGGATGGCTCGGGAATTGAAGAAAAAAACAATTTGGTTGGGCGTTTGGGAGCACAATTTGCCGGCATTGGTGTTTTATCAGCGCATGGAATTTGTTCCTTTTAGCTCACATACTTTTTACATGGGTGATGATGCTCAAAGGGATTTGTTGTTGTGGAAAAAATTAGTAGCTGAAAGGGAGGGTTAGCGATGGCAAACCTAATTGTTGATCCGGAATTTTGGGAAATTTTTCCTGCTGGACAAATCAATGTGTTGGTGGTAAAAGGAATCAAGAATCAAGCAAAAGCTGAAGAAGAACCATATTTTAAAGAGCTGTTAGCAAAAGCGGTTCATGAAGCTAAGAACTTTTTGATAGAAGAGACGTTTAGCCAAAATGATGTGATTGTACAATGGCGAAAAGCTTTTACTCAGTTTAAGACAAAAAAAGGAGCTCGTTCTTCG
>Ga0302349_1001951_pt1 | contig 14146 bp, 11 predicted proteins | sample PhyAR1_FD_202176 | JGI IMG/M metagenome (GOLD analysis project Ga0302349, IMG submission 202176) | Leaf surface microbial communities from alfalfa plants in UC Gill Tract Community Farm, Albany, California, United States - DLSL A.R1... | ecosystem: Host-associated > Plants > Phyllosphere >...
CGCCATTGGTCAGGTCCAGCGCGAAACCGCGCACCCGCGCCTGCTGGTCGGCGACCGAACCGCTGCGGGCCGGAACCGCCTTGGGCCTGGCCTTGGCCGGGCGTGGTGCCGGGCGGCGCACCGGGCGGTTCTGTGCGCCCTGTCCGTCGACACGGAAATAGGCGATGCTTTCCTGAAGTTCCTCGGCCTGGCTGGCGAGTTCTTCGGAAGTGGACGAGATCTGCTCGGAGGCGCTGGCATTCTGCTGCGTCACCTTGTCGAGCTGCTGGATCGCCTCGTTGATCTGGACCGCGCCGATGTCCTGCTCGCGGCACGCCGCACTGATCTCGGCGACCAGTTCGGCGGTGCGGCGGATGTCAGGCACCAGCTTGGTCAACATCTCGCCCGCCTGGGTGGCAGCACCCACGGTGTCCGAGGACATGCCGCTGATCTCTGCCGCCGCCGTCTGGCTGCGCTCGGCGAGCTTGCGGACCTCGGCCGCCACGACCGCGAAGCCGCGACCATGTTCGCCCGCACGGGCCGCCTCGACCGCCGCGTTCAGCGCCAGCAAATCGGTCTGGCGGGCGATTTCCTGCACGATGCCGATCTTCTCGGCGATGGTGCGCATCGCGACGACCGCCTTCTGCACCGCTTCCCCGCTCTGTTCGGCCGCCTGCGACGACTGGCGGGCGATCTTCTCGGTCTGGGTCGCGTTGTCGGCATTCTGTTTGATGTTGGCGGCCATCTGCTCCATCGAAGCCGAGGCTTCCTCGGCGGCGGCGGCCTGTTCGGTCGCGCCCTGGCTCACCTGTTCCGACGAGGACGACAGCTGCTGGCTGCCCGCCGCGACATTGTGCGCCGCCTGGGTGGTCTGGCCGATCGTCTCGCGCAGGCGGACGGTCATCCGGTTGACGGTGTCGACCAGGTCCTTGATCTCGTCATTGCTGGCGACATGCACTTCGTTGCTCAGGTCGCCATCGGCGACGGCGGACACCGCTTCGTCGATCTTGCGCAGGCCCTTGGAGACCAGCAACGCAACCCACAGGGCGCCGCCGATCGCGACGAGCAGCGCCACGACCGCCGTGACCATCAGGGTCATGCGGGCCGAGGCATAGAGGACCGCGGCATCGGCCTTGGCCTTGGTCATCTGACCCTGCGTGATCTCGCTCAGCTTGGTCAGCGTGTCGGTCAGGCGCACCGCAGCGACGCGGCCTTCGGTCATCGAAATGACCGCCGCCTCGGCATTCTTGTTCTGCATGGCCATACCGCGTGCCCGATCGCTGATCGTCTTATAGCCGTGCCATTCCTCCAGTGCGCGGGTCCAGATCGGCCGCCCCTGTTCGGTCGCGACCTTGAGGCCACCGTTCAGGCTTTCCAGGATCTTGGCGTCATATTGTACGAAGCTGCTGTCGAAGTTGCGCTTTTGCACGAGATCTTGCGTCAGCATCATGTTCTTTTCGGCGCGGATGGCGCGACCGATATCACCATCGGCGGTCAGCGACAGCTTGATGCGCTGGGCCGGGCCGTCGATGATCTCGGCGATCATCACGTTCAAGGCATTGACCTTCGAAACCCCGACCCCGACGACAATCGCCAGAAGCAACAAGACTATCGCAAATGTACCGGCCAGCTTGGCCTTGATCGTAACTCGCATTTGCCACCCCGCTATGAAAATCGACACTTGTGGATGCTATGAAACCACCCGCCGAAACTGGGCCTATCATAGGCAGAAATTGATGAATTATTGGTTCAGGACCATGATATCGGCGTCATGACCGTGGCGCGTGCGAAGCCCCCCCCCCGGCACTTCGCACGCCCCACGCACCGGTCACGCCGCGTGGCCGAACTCGGCATCTTCGCCGTCCGGGCCGCCCCCGCTCAGGTCGAGGGCGAAACCCCGCGCACGCGCCTGCTGATGCCCGACCGAACCTGGCCGCGGCGCAGCCTTGCGCGTCGTGGTGACGGACTGGCGGGCGACAGGCTTGCGCACCGCCAGCCTTGCGTCTTCGGCGACCTGGAAGAAGGCGATGCTGTGCTGCAGTTCCTCGGCCTGGCTGGCAAGTTGCCCCGAGGTCGAGGAAATCTGGTCGGAGGCCGAGGCGTTCTGCTGCGTGACCTTGTCCAGCTGCTGGATCGCCTCGTTGATCTGCGACGCGCCGATATCCTGTTCGCGGCACGCCGCACTGATCTCGGCGACCAGTTCGGCGGTACGGCGGATGTCGGGCACCAGCCTGGTCAGCATCTCGCCCGCCTGAGTCGCGGCGAGAACCGTGTCCGACGACATGCCGCTGATTTCGGCCGCCGCCGACTGGCTGCGCTCGGCCAGCTTGCGGACTTCGGCCGCCACGACCGCGAAGCCACGGCCATGTTCCCCGGCCCGTGCCGCCTCGACCGCCGCGTTCAGCGCCAGCAGGTCGGTCTGGCGCGCGATTTCCTGCACGATGCCGATCTTCTCGGCGATGGTGCGCATCGCGATCACGGCCTTCTGCACCGCCTGACCGCTCTGTTCGGCATCCTGCGACGACTGGCGGGCGATCTTCTCGGTCTGGGTCGCGTTGTCGGCATTCTGTTTGATGTTGGCGGCCATTTGCTCCATCGAGGCCGAGGCCTCCTCGGCGGCGGCGGCCTGTTCGGTCGCGCCTTCCGACACCTGTTCGGAAGAAGACGACAGCTGCTGGCTGCCGCTGGCGACCTGATCGGCCGCCCCCGCGACATTGCTCGCGAAATGGGTGAGGTTGTCGACCAGATTGTTGATCGCATCCTTCATCCGGCGGTGATCGCCCTCGCACTCGATCTCCACGCGTTCGAGCAGCGAGCCAGTGCTGACCAGGTTCAGCACGCGATTGCCCTCGCCGATCGGCAGCAGGATCGCGTCGAGCATCCCGTTGATCCCGCTGACCAGCCCGGCAAAGTCGCCGGGGAAACGCGTCGCATCGCCGCGCTCGCTCAGCTTTCCGGCGGTCGAGGCCGCGATCAGGCGCTGGATCTCGCCGATGATCGCCTGGAAATTGGCGCGCAGCAATTCGATCGTGTCGTTGATGAACGCCTTCTTGCCGGGCAGCTGCTGCATCGGCGCATCGAAATTGCCCTCGCCGAACTGCTTGATACAGGCCATCGCCATCTTCTTGGCGGCGATGTGGTTGGCGACCATCTCGTTCAGGCGGCGGGCCATGACGCCGAAATCGCCCTGAAACTTGTCGACCGGCACGAACACGTCGATGTCGCCGCGATCATGTTCGGCCGACATGGTGTTCATCTCGGCGATCAGACCCTTCAGATTGCCGCGAAGCTGCTCGATCGTCTCGTTGATGAAGGCCTTCTTGCCCGGTAGCGCCGCCAGGGGCGCCTCGAAATCGCCCTGCGCCAGCGCGGCCACACAGGCCATGGCCTGTTTCTTGACCGCGATATGGCTGGCGACCAGTTCGTTGACGGTCCGCGCCGCAATGGCCAGGTCGCCGGACAATTCCTCGACCGGCACCACTGCGTCGATGTCGCCACGCTCATGCTCGGCCGCGACTTGCGCCAGCCGCCGGTTGAACGTGGCGGCCGGCATGGCGGCGGTCTCGAGCAGTTCGTTCACCGCGACGAGCATTTCGCGCGCCTTGCCGGTCGCGCCCGACAGGTCGGCGCGCTCGCCGATCCGCCCCTGGGCGAAGGCGCGCTGCAACCGTCCGATCTCCGTCGTGGCGACGTCGACATGCGAGGTGTGTTTCAGCGAAGCATGGAAACGCATGATGGTCCCCTCTCCTGTTTTGAGTTGAAAAGCAGATCAGGCGGCGACCGCAGCCGCACGGGTGGCGTCGAGGCAGAAGATAAGCTTTTTCAACATCGACAGGTGATTGAAGGAACCCGGCATGTTCTTGTCCTCAAGGGTCGACCAGCGCATCATGCGGTTCGCGTGCCTGGGGATTACGAAGCGCCGGGATGCGCGCGAACATCCCGGCTGTCGGGGGGCGGGGCAGCGCCCGCCCCCTGACCATCCTGGTTCAGGCAGCGTGCCCGAATTCGACGTCCTCGCCGTCCGGACCACCATTGGTCAGGTCCAGCGCGAAGCCGCGCAGGCGGGCCTGCTGATCGGCGACCGAGCCGGAGCGCGCGCCCGACGCCGACTGGGCAGGCTTGGCCACCGGACGGGCCACCGGCTTGCGTACGGCGGGCTTGGCGCGGCCACGATGGCCAGCGGCATCGACGCGGAAATAGGCGATGCTTTCCTGAAGTTCCTCGGCCTGGCTGGCGAGTTCTTCGGAGGTGGAAGAGATCTGCTCGGAGGCGCTGGCATTCTGCTGCGTCACCTTGTCGAGCTGCTGGATCGCCTCGTTGATCTGGACCGCGCCGATATCCTGCTCGCGGCACGCCGCGCTGATCTCGGCGACCAGTTCGGCGGTGCGGCGGATATCGGGCACCAGCTTGGTCAGCATCTCGCCCGCCTGGGTGGCAGCACCCACGGTGTCGGAGGACATGCCGCTGATCTCGGCCGCCGCCGTCTGGCTGCGTTCGGCGAGCTTGCGGACTTCGGCCGCCACGACCGCGAAACCACGGCCATGTTCCCCGGCCCGTGCCGCCTCGACCGCCGCGTTCAGCGCCAACAAGTCGGTCTGGCGGGCGATTTCCTGCACGATCCCGATCTTCTCCGCGATGGTGCGCATCGCGATCACGGCCTTCTGTACCGCCGTGCCGCTCTGTTCAGCATCCAGCGACGACTGGCGGGCGATCTTTTCGGTCTGGGTCGCGTTGTCGGCATTCTGTTTGATGTTGGCGGCCATCTGCTCCATCGAAGCCGAGGCTTCCTCGGCGGCGGCGGCCTGTTCGGTCGCGCCCTGGCTCACCTGTTCCGACGAGGACGACAGCTGCTGGCTGCCCGACGCGACATTCTGCGCCGCCTGGGTGGCATCGCCGACGACGCCGCGCAGACGCTCGACCATCGATACCAGCGCATGGCCCAGCATGTCCTTGTCCGACAGCGGCTGGTGATTGACGGTCAGGTCGCCGCCCGCGATCGTATCGGCCAGTTGCGCGGTCTTGCGCAAGTTGACGGTCATGCGGTTCACCGAATCGACCAGATCCTTGATCTCGTCATTGCTCTTGACATGCACGTCCTGCTCCAGGTCGCCGATGCCGACTGCCTCGATCGCCACCGACGCAATCTTCAGGCCACGCGATACGATCAAGGAAATCCAAACGGCGCCACTGATCGCGACAAGCAAGGCGAGCACACCACACATCAGCAGGACGTTGCGGCTTTCGGTGTACAGAACGTTCGTCTGCTCATCGGCTTCCGTCATCTTCGATCGCTGGAAGGCACTCAGCTTCGCGATATTGTCCGCCAATCGGTTCATGATCGGGGTTTGAACCGTGTTGGACAAAGTGGCGGCTTCCTCGTTGCGATTTGCATAGCCGAGGTCGCGGATGCGGTCGAACGTGGGCTTCAGTTCATTCCAGTCGGAACGCACTTTCTCCCACAGGGCCTTGCCGTCGGGCGATGCGATGGCCAGGCCCTGGTCGATGGTCTTGCTGAGTTCGCTCTCGCCCGTGATGACCCTGTCATAATAGATCTTCATCGTGGCCTGATCGGTATTGAGGGCCAATGACTGCTGATCGGCGAGGGACTGGCTCTGGATCGTATCGATCGATTGTGCGATCGACAGTCGGCGTGCCGGGCCAGCGATCACGTCGCTGATGGCGCTGTTCAACACACCCATCTTGACGATGCCGACACCGATAACGATGGCAAGAAGAAGGGTCAGGACCGCAAAGGTCGCACCCAGTTTCATTTTGATGGTAGCTCGCATGCCCCCCCCATTATGGGTTTGGATTGATAGAAATATCGGCGCAAATCGGGTGCTTGTTGAATTGCCGTCAGGCCGAACATGACTTTGGCATCGAACGGATAAACCTGGACCGTCGCGCTGCGGGCAACGGACGAGCCGGGCGCCGGGGCGTCGATACGCCCTTGTGTCGCATGGTGACGGCCGCAAAGGCGCTGGCGCAGACCGTGCGCCCGGTCAGTGGATGGTCGTGGTCTCGACGGCATCGTCGGTCAGGCGCGAGAACAGCGCGGTCAGGTCCGGCAGGACCACCACATCGCCCCCTCGCCGCACCAGGCAGCGGACATTCTCGCGCGGCCAGCGCATGCCGATCACCGGCACCTCTTCGGAATCCCCCGCGTGCAGCACGGTGACCTCGTTCACACGGTCGGCGGTCAGGCCGATCAGGAAGGGGTCTCCATTCACGTCCAGCTCGATCACGATGATGCGGCTGTCGGCGGTGTTGGCCTGCGCCTCCATCCCGAACGCGCCGCGCAGATCGGCCAGCGGCACGATGCGGCCGCGAAAGTTGATGACCGAGGCGGCGAGCGGATCGGCGCCCGGCACCATCGTCACCGGCATCATGTCCAGGATCTCGCGGACGATGCCCGCCTCCAGCGCGAAGGTCTCGCCACCCAGGCCGAAGGTCAGGACCTCCAGGCCGTTCTCGGGCGTCCAATTGGGTACTTTGTGATAGGGCATGGGCTTATCCAGCGGCCAGACGCCGCTCCTCCCTGGGCTGGCTCAGCGCGATGAGCTGGGCGATGTCGAGGATCAGGGCGACCGAACCGTCGCCCAGGATGGTCGCGCCCGCAAAGGCCGCGACGTTGCGGTGGAGCGGCGACATGGCCTTGATGACCGTCTGGTGGTTGCCGACGATCTGATCGACGACCAGGCCGACGCGCTCCGACCCCGTGCCGACCACGACGATCTTCTGATAGGTGTCGGGCTTGGTCCCGGTGGCGAACAGGTCGCGCAGCCGCAGGAAGGGCACCAGCCGTTCGCGCAGCGTGATGATGCTGCGCCCGCGCGAGCGCAGATCCTCCTCCAGCGACAGCTCCAGGCATTCCTCGACCGCCGCGAGCGGGATGACATAGCGTCCCTCGCCCACGCGGACCAGCAGCCCCTCGATGATCGCCAGCGTCAGCGGGATGCGCAGCGTGATGGTCGAACCCTGGCCCGACACGCTCTTCACGACGATCGAGCCGCGCAGGCTTTCGATGGTGCGCTTGACCACGTCCATGCCGACGCCCCGGCCCGACAGGTTCGTGACCTGCGCCGCCGTCGAGAAGCCGGGATGGAAGATCAGGCCCAGCAGCTCGTCCTCGCTGACCACTTGGCCGGGCTGGATCAGGCCATTGGCCTCCGCCTTGGCACGGACCCGCTCGACATCGATGCCGCGCCCGTCATCGGTGATGGTGATGAGGACTTCGCCACCCGCCTGATGCGCGCTCAGCCGGATCACGCCGCTGGGCGCCTTGCCCGCCGCGATACGGTCCTCGGCCTTTTCCAGGCCATGGTCGCAGCTGTTGCGGATGATATGGACGAGCGGGTCGAACAGGCGCTCGATCACGGTCTTGTCGACCTCGGTCGTCTCGCCTTCGGTCACCAGCTCGATCGCCTTGCCGGTCTCGTTGGCCAGATCGTGGATCAGGCGGCGGAAACGGCCGAACAGCGTCGACACCGGCACCATGCGCAGGATCATCATCGTGTCGCGCATCTCGCCCGCCAGCCGCTCGATCTCTTCGGACACCGACCGCAGGCTGAGGTCCTGGCCATGCCCCGCCAGCTGCGACAGACGGCTTTGGGCGATGACCAGTTCGCCGACCCGGTCCATCAGCTCGTCGAGCCGCTCGGCGGGCACGCGGACATGCTCGCCCTGCGAGCGGTTGGCGGCGGCGCCGCGCGGGCTGGCGTCATTGGCGGCGACGGGTGCGTCCACGGCGACCGGAATCGCCTGGGCCTCTTCGTCCACCGCTTCCGCGCCGGCATCCTCGACCGCCAGCGGGGTGATGGTGATGTCCATGTCGTCCATGACGAACAGGAACACGTCCTCGATCGCCTCGCGCGAAATGTCGCCGATCAGCGTGCAGTCCCAGCCGACGAGGCAATGGCCGGGGTTGAGATCGTCCAGCGCGGGCACCTTGTCGAAGGTCGCGACGATCGTCGCCTCACACAGCTCGCGCAGTTCGTCGAGAAGCGCCAGCGGGCTGGTGCCATTGGCCATCGCGTCCGGCGGCAGGCGGAAGGACAGGGTCCAGCCCTGCTTGAGCGGGGCAGGCGCGGCCATGGGGGCCGAGATACCGGCCGCCGCATCGACCGCCGCCGCCAGCCGGTCCAGGATCGCCTGGCCATGGGCGGCGGGCGCGTCACCATCGACCAGCGTACGCATATGGTCCGCCGCCGACAGGATCACCGACACCAGTTCCGGCGTCGCACGGACATCGCCCTTGCGCACGCGGTCGAACGCGCTTTCGCAATGATGGGTGAAGGCCGCCAGCGCATCGAAGCCGAACATCGCGCCCGAGCCCTTCAGCGTGTGAAGGCCCCGGAACACGGCGTTGACGAGGTTCATGTCGTCCAGACGGTGCCCCAGGTCGAGCAGGCCCTGTTCGACCTGCTCCAGAAGCTCGCCCGCCTCGATCCGGAAGGCGGCTGTCGGATCCTCGGCCGCGCTCACCGGGCCAGGACCTTCTGGGCGACGCGGATCAGCTGTTCGGGCTGGAAGGGCTTCACCAGCCAGCCGGTCGCGCCCGCCGCCTTGGCCTGCGCCTTCATCGAATCATCCGACTCGGTGGTCAGGAAGATGATCGGCACGCCCGCCTGCGCAGGCTGCTGGCGCAGTGCGCGGATCATCTCCAGCCCGTCCATATTGGGCATGTTGAGGTCGGTGACGATCAGGTCGAACCGGGTCTCGGTCGCCTTGGCCAGCCCCTCGGCGCCATCGGCGGCCTCCGTCACCGTATAGCCCGCGCCGGTCAGGGCGATGCGGATCGCCATGCGCAGGCTCGCGCTGTCGTCGACGGTCAGGATGGAAGCGGTCATTGGGCGATGTCTCCGTGAAGCCAGAATTGGGTGTCGTCGGCCGAAGCGGGCAGGAAGGCCGCGCGGGTCAGCAAGGCGTGCAGGGTCGCGTCGGCGGGGGCCGACAGCGCGAAATCGCAGCCTGTCGCCGCCGCGCTGACTCGCGCCGCCTGGACCAGCTGGATGACGCTGAGGTCCGGTGACGCGGCGCCGGACAGGTCCAGCCGGACGGTCGCACCAGGCGCGATCGCGGTCTTCAAATCTTCGGCCAAAACGCCGATGGTCGGCAGGCACACGTCCTCGCTTGCCATCACCATGGTGATCGACATGATCTTTCCTTCAGGTCAAAGGTGCGGGCACGCAGGATCACCCTGCGGCCCCATCAATAGTTCACGAAATACCCATCAACGCGGACCGGGCCGTCAACGTCCCGGTCTCCGATTGGCGTGGCGTGGAGCGGTGCGGCCAAAACCCCGTGGTTCCAGCCGGTACTCTCCGCCCCCGATCATCTCTTATGTCCCCCAAGTTCATTCAGGGGTATATCGCGCAATGGTAAAATCCGACTTAAATATACAAGACGTGCGATGAAAATGGCGAATGGCCGCGCAGAGCCCGTGCGCCACCGGCAACGCCCTGCATATTCCCGGAATCCCGAGGGCAGCCACCACCCGGGCGGGCGGTGCATCGCCCCCCCGCCGCCTATTCGACCAACATGGATCAGGCCGTGACTCGACCACCCCGTCCGGGCGCCAAATCACGACGGCCGCAAAAACGAATCGGCTATTTGCCGAACAGCGTACCCGCGTCTTCGCTGCCCAGGTCGATGCCGAACATCAGGCTCAACCGCATCCGATAGACACGCGGGTCGGTGATCGTCGCGGCGGTTTCATCCTCCCCGACGCGGCGGCGATAATGCCGGTCGGTCAGCGCCGCGAAGCCACGCGGCAGGACGATGCTGACGATCGTCGCCTGACGGAAACGGCTCTCCGGCGCGGTCGAGGTCCAGTGATTGGCCAGCGCCAGGTCGGCGTCCCACACATGGTCGGTGGTGAAGCTGTATTGCGGCTGCCACCCCTCACCCGTCGCGCGGCCATCGGTCAGGCCGGGATGGCCGTTGCGCAGCAGCATCCAGCCATGCTGCGGATCGCGGTCCAGCCGGAAGAGCGCGCCGTCGGGTGCGGTCGCCTCCGCCCCTTCGACCAGCGGCATGGGCGGCAGATAACTGCCCCCGAAGCCCGCATCGGCGATCCAGTCCTGCCCCTCGATATGGACCAGGCTGAGCGTGTGGGTGGTCGGCGGCACGTCCGTAGCCGCCAGCCATACCCGCGCGAGCAGCGGCCGCGCATGGAAGCCGTGCGCCGCCAGCGCGTCGAGGAACAGCCGGTTCTGCTCGAAGCAATAGCCGCCGCGCTTGGCGGTCACCAGCTTGGCGAAGACGCCCGTGCTGTCGATGGCGATGGGACGGCCCAGCCGGACATCGATATTCTCGAACGGGATCGCCTGGCGATGCGCCCATTGCAGTCGCCCCAGCCCTTCGGCATCGACGGTCACGCGCGAAGGCAGGGCGATACGGGCAAGATAGGAATCGAGATCGAACATGCGTGTGTCCTTTAAGGGCCCGGACCCGAATTGTCGAAGGGGGCCGGACGCGTCTCCCGCCCCCTTCTGTCGCCACGCGCGAAGGGATATAGGCGGGGGCGATCATGACCTTTCCCCCTGAAGACCCGACCCTGCCCTTTGGCCCCGATGCGATCCGCGCCGCCGCGTCCGTGATCCGGAATGGCGGCATCGTCGCGGTGCCGACCGAGACGGTCTATGGACTGGCCGCCGATGCGACCGACGCGAAAGGCGTGGCGCGCATCTATGCGGCCAAGGGGCGGCCTTCGTTCAATCCGCTGATCGTGCATGTCCCCGATCTGGCGACGGCGCAGACGCTGGCGGAATTCGATGACGACGCATTGGCGCTGGCGCGCGCCTTCTGGCCGGGGCCGCTGACGCTGGTGCGCCCGCTCAAGGCCGGGGCGGGCATCGCCTCGCTGGTCACGGCGGGGCTGGATACGGTCGCGATCCGGGTGCCGCGCCACCGTGCGATGCAGGCGTTGCTAATGGAAAGCGGCCGCCCGCTCGCCGCGCCGTCGGCCAATGCCAGCGGCGGGATCAGCCCGACGCGCAGCCCCCATGTCCGCGCCAGCCTGGGGCCGGACGTGCCGGTCATCGACGACGGCGCGACCGAGGCGGGGCTGGAATCGACCATCGTCGCGGGCCGCACCATCCTGCGCCCCGGCCCGGTGACGGCGGCGATGCTGGCGCAAGTGCTAGGCGATGTGGAGCAAGGCCCGCAGGCCCCCGCCATCGTCACCGCGCCGGGCCAGCTCGCCAGCCATTATGCGCCGCGCAAGCCCCTGCGCCTGAACGTAACGCACGCGGCGGCGGACGAATGGCTGATCGGCTTCGGCGACGTACGCGGGCAGGACAGCCTGTCGGAGCGCGGCGATCCGGTCGAGGCGGCGGCACGACTGTTCGACGCGCTCCACCGCGCGGATGCGGGGGACCGCGCGAGGCTGGCGGTGGCGCCGATCCCCGACGACGGGATCGGCGAAGCGATCAACGACCGGCTGCGGCGGGCCGCGACGCGATAGAGGTCGGGGCGTGCCGCTTCGACTTCGCTCAATGCGACCGGGACTTACATCCCGCCCTCCGTTCAGCCTGAGCGTAGTCGAAGGCCAAGGGACTACCGACACCCCGAGGGCATTTTGGGCGGAGGTCTACGCGTGGCCTTCGACTACGCTCAGGCTGAACGGAGGTGGGATGGCAGGTTAGGAACCACCCCGCCCCAATCCTTTACGCCGTCACCGCCTTCGACCGGGCGGCGAAGCTCTTGCGCAGCTTCTGCAGCTTGGGCGGGATCACCGCCATGCAATAGGGGTTCGACCGGCCCGACGTCTCCCAATAATCCTGATGGTAATCCTCCGCCGGATACCACTGGGCCATCGGCTCGATCGTGGTCACGACCGGCTTGTCCAGCCCGGCCTGGGCGCGTTCCAGGGCTGCCTTCATCGCGGCCTCCTGCGCCTCATCCGCCGGGAACATCGCCGAGCGATATTGCGTGCCGACGTCGTTGCCCTGCCGATTGAGCTGCGTCGGGTCGTGCGTCGCGAAATAAATGTCGAGCAGATCGCCCAGCGCCAGTTGCTCCGGATCGAAACCGATGCGGATCGCCTCGGCATGGCCGGTATCGCCGCCGCACACCTGCTTGTAGGTCGGGTTGGGCACGGTGCCGCCGATATAGCCGCTTTCGACCGACTCGACCCCGATCACGTCCTTGAACACCGCCTCGGTGCACCAGAAACAGCCCCCGGCCAGCGTTACATATTCGGTCACTCGGAATCTCCTTGTCGTCTTGTATGCATAGATAGGAAGCGGCTAGGCCACGGCAATCCAGCGACTTGAGGCAAAAGTGATGGCGACGATCGACGGCAAGGTGATGGTGACGGGCGGCGCCGGTTATATCGGCAGCCATGCCGTGCTGGCGCTGCTGGATGCAGGCTATGAGGTCGTCGTGCTCGACAATCTGGTCACCGGCTTCGACTGGGCGGTCGATCCCCGCGCCTCGCTGGTCGTCGCCAATGTCGCCGACGACGATGCGGTGCGCGCCGCGATCCGCGAGCATAACGTCCGCGCGATCATGCACTTTGCGGGCTCGATCATCGTGCCCGAGTCGGTCACCGATCCGCTCAAATATTATCGCAACAACACCGCCGCCAGCCGCTCGCTGATGGAAAGCGCGGTGGCCGAGGGCGTCGGCCACTTCATCTTCTCCTCGACCGCCGCCACCTATGGCACGCCCGAGCGGGTGCCGATCAAGGAAAGCGATCCCAAGGCGCCGATCAACCCGTACGGCATGTCCAAGCTGATGACCGAGATCATGCTGAAGGACGTCGCCGCCGCGCATCCGATCAACTATTGCGCGCTGCGCTACTTCAACGTCGCGGGCGCCGATCCGCAAGGGCGCTCGGGCCAGTCGACGGTCGGTGCGACGCATCTCATCAAGATCGCGGTCGAAGCGGCGACCGGCAAGCGTGATGCCGTCGGCGTCTATGGCACCGACTTCGCCACCCGCGACGGCACGGGCGTGCGCGACTATATCCATGTCTCGGACCTCGCCGCCGCGCATGTCGCCGCGCTCGAACTGCTCATCGAGCGGCCGGGTGAGAGCCACACGCTCAATTGCGGCTATGGCCGTGGCTTTTCGGTGCTGGAGGTGCTGGACGCGGTCGACCGCGTGACCAACCGGACGATCGAGCGCCGGATGGAAGGCCGCCGCGCGGGCGATCCGGCCGAGCTGGTCGCGGACAATGGCGCGATCCTGGCCACCCTGCCCTGGCGGCCCGAGCGCGACGATCTGGAAGGCATCGTCCGCGACGCGCTGGCCTGGGAGCGCAAGCTGGCCGAGATGGGCCGCTAAAGCCGATGCGACTGCGCTCGCTCCTCTTCGTACCCGGCGATCGGCCCGAGCGGATGGTCAAGGCGATGGGGACGGGCGCGGATGCGCTGATCCTCGACCTGGAGGATGCGGTCGCCCCCGATGCCAAGCCGCGCGCGCGCGAAGAGGTGGCGCGGTTCCTGTCCCGGCCCCGCGACACGGCCGTGCAGCTGTTCGTGCGGATCAATCCGATCGACGGGCCGCTGGCGACCGACGATCTGGCCGCGATCCTGCCCGCCCGACCCGACGGCATCGTCCTTCCCAAGGCCGAAGGGCTGGTCAGCCTGCACGCACTGGCGGCGCGCGGGGTGACGCATATCCCGATCCTGCCGATCGTCACCGAAACGCCGATGGCGCTGTTCCGGCTGCACGAATATGCGGGGTCGAGCCTGCCGCTGACCGGCCTGACCTGGGGCGCGGAGGACCTGCCCGCCGCGATCGGGGCGACCACCTCGCGCGAGGCGGACGGCAGCTATACCGCGCCCTATCAGCTGGCGCGCTCGCTGACCCTGTTCGGCGCCCATGCCGCCGGGATCGCCGCGATCGAGACCGTCTATCCCGACTTTCGCGATCTGGACGGGCTGGCCGCCTATGCGGCGCGCGGCAACCGGGACGGCTTTGGCGGCATGATGGCGATCCACCCGGCGCAGGTGCCCATCATCAACGCCGCCTTCACCCCCTCCGCGGAGGATATCGCGCGGGCACAGGCGATCGTCGATCTGTTCCTGACCAATCCGGGCGCGGGCGCGCTGCAGCTGGATGGCAAGATGGTCGATGCCCCGCATCTGAAGGCGGCCCAGGCCTTATTGGCGCGCGCCGCCCCATGACCGGCGGGCGGCCGCCGTCGCCCACCACC
>Ga0302349_1001952_pt1 | contig 14140 bp, 8 predicted proteins | sample PhyAR1_FD_202176 | JGI IMG/M metagenome (GOLD analysis project Ga0302349, IMG submission 202176) | Leaf surface microbial communities from alfalfa plants in UC Gill Tract Community Farm, Albany, California, United States - DLSL A.R1... | ecosystem: Host-associated > Plants > Phyllosphere >...
GATCGACGTACGAGAACAATTCTCCCGATCGCGCGTCACCGCCCCGCATCCATTCATCCTCATCGCTTCATTCGCGATGAATCACCTCCAGCGGGCAACGCCAACCCATTTTTCAGCAGCCTGCTAGTCGGGGCTGCGCCACCATTGCCTGCATATCGACATAAGGGCTGTTCCTTTCGCTTCGCGGATGGCTGACGGCACCTTTGCGTACCGGGGTGTCGCGGCGTTCCGCGCTGAAGCCGGCATAGGGATCGCGCTTGCCTTGGTTCGCGTGATCCATCCCCATGTCCTTCATCGACAGGAGCGGGCGGGGATCGAGGGGCGGGATGTCGGCCTTCACCCCTCGCCGGGTACAAAGCGTACCGCAGGCGAAGCCGGTGCGCCCCATGTCCTGCGCGAACAGGGTATAGGCATCCCGACCCGCCGGCTCGACGAGGATGTCGTAGGTTTCCGCAACGGCGATACGCAATTCGTCGACCGTTACCGGATGCACATATTGCCCGTCCGAAGCGACCACCGTCAGCTTCAGCCCCGGAATTCGAAAGTCGAAATAGGTCATGTTCGACGCGTTGATGAGCCGCAGCAGCACCCGTTCGCCGGTACGAAAGATGCCCTCCCAGTTCCCCGCCGGGCCATGGCCGTTCATCAGATAGGTATAGGTAAGGCCGTTGACGTCCGACAGGTCGGTCGGCGTCATGCGCATCGCGCCCCACATCTTGCGATCCTCGATCGTCGCATCCCAGCCATAGTTGCGGATGTCGGACAGGAAATCGCCAACGGTACGCCGGTACAGATTGTCGTAGGACGGCATCTTTTTGAGCCGGCGATACAGCGCGGCGGGATCAAGATCGGTCCAGTCGGATAACAGGACAACATGTTCGCGATCAAAACTGTACGGCGGCGCTTCCAACGGATCGACAATGATCGCGCCGTACAGCCCGGCCTGTTCCTGATGCAGCGAATGGCTGTGATACCAATAGGTTCCTGCCTGGCGCAGATGAAAGCGATAGAGATAGGATTCGCCGGGATAGATCCCTTCGAAGCTCATCCCCGGGACACCATCCATGTTGGCCGGCAACTGGATGCCATGCCAGTGAAGCGATGTCTGGACATGGCCAGGCAGACGATTGGTGACGCGCAGCGAGACGGTATCGCCCTCGCGCCAACGCAACGTGGGCGCGGGCAGGCTGCCGTTCACCGTGATGGCCGGCCGGTCGCGCCCGGTGAAGTTCACCATGCTCGAACCGATGTCGAGCGTGAAGTCCCGGCCGGTGAGCATCTGCGGCTCGTGACTGGCCCGACGCACACCGGCGGCGGCCGCCGCCCGCGTGCCGAAGCCGGTGGAGAAACCCGCCGACACGGCAAGTCCCTGAACGAAGTGCCTTCGCGACAGGCCGCACATGGTGGCCCCGCCGCGATCAGCGGATGGGTATAAAGTCATGGGAATATCCTGGCTACTGCCGCTCTCCCAAAAACGGGACACGGTGGAAGCAATCCGATAAAACAGGCGGATCAGGTCAGGATCGGAGGGCGGAACAACAGGGCGTGGGAAGTTCCCAAAGTGACTTGGGTATCAACGCCGCCAGCCGGCGAATGAACGATCATGACGACCATGCCATCGACCGGCACCCCAAGCAGAAAGACGAAATAACATTGTGCCGAACAACAATCCGGCTTGCCGGAATATTCACCAACATCGTTCGACGGGGCACACGATTGACCAGAGGCGATATGATGCGGGGGTACCGCACCGTCCGAACAGGTAGCTGCAACGGCAATGTAGTGATCGACGTTCATGGGTGCAGGCACGTGACCCGCGCCCATTGAAGTCCGTGCCATACCATTGTCGGCCAGCCCGATTGCCAAGCCGATCAAAAGCAGGATCTTCAAGACGGTCGAATGGAACAGCAAGACATATTTCCGAAATTGCGCTTTCCGGCGTGCGGGGCCGTGCTGTCACGGCCAGCAAAGCCGCTGGGTGCCTCAATATACTGACCCGGCAAGGGAATTTGCAACACGTCCCGGATGCGACAAGCAAACTATTTTGCATTGCAGCAACTCTGGACCACGGTCCTGACATTAGCAAATGTATTCAAAAGACGCTTATTTTCATATGTTTGGGAAAGTAGTGTATTTGGGATCCTTATAGCGATGGCTTTTTCTGCGATCGTCGCGCCACCCGGCGGTAACGCAATTGCAAAAAATGTTTGACTCTGGATCATGGTCCAAGGGTTACGCTCCCTCCATGTCGAGTCGGATACCCATTCTAGCGAAGACGTCGTTCACGATCGGTGCGCTGGCCAAACAGGCCGGCGTCGCGGTCGACACCATCCGCTATTACGAGCGCGAAGGGCTGATGAGCGACCCGGAGCGCAAGACTTCGGGGTATCGGCAATATGACAATGCGGCGGTGGAGCGGGTACGCTTCATTCGTCGCGCCAAGGACCTTGGTTTCACGCTGAGCGAAATCAAGAACCTGCTCGCGCTCGAGACGGACCGTGAGAATGGCGTTCAGGGGATCAAGGCCCGTGCGCATGAACGCATCCAGGAACTGGAGCGCCGCATCGTGGAAATGATGCGGATGCGCGACGCATTGAAGGATCTGGCCGACGCCTGTCCCGGGACCGGCGAACCCGCATGTTGTCCGATCCTGTCGGCGCTGCACGGCGAGACGGAAACGGACGGATCGACCAGCGACGAGATCAGCCCACCGCCCTGCTGCGGCGGCGGAGTGCAAAAGACCAGTTAGCGAGGTTACTCAATGTCGGATACTACGGCGGTGGCCGTCACCCTGCCTTTGCGGGGGATGACTTGTGCTGCCTGTGCAACAACGATCGAAAAGATCCTGAACCGCCTTCCCGGTGTTCAGGCGCAGGTCAATTTCGCTGCCGAACGCGCCCATGTCCGATATGATGCGGAACAGGTCGCGCCAGCCAAGGTGGTCGATGCGATCACGCGCGCAGGGTTCGAGGTTCCCCCCGAAACGGCTATATTCGACATCACGGGCATGAGCTGCGCGGCATGCGCCGCGGGGATCGAGGGTATTCTTGGCAAGACCGAAGGCGTGGTCGGCGGCGGCGTAAACTTCGCGTCGGCCAAGGCGCGGGTGGAATATACTCCCGGCATCATCGACGTGGCGGGTATCGCGAGCCGGATCGCCAAGGCCGGTTTCGGCGCGACCGAGGCCCGCGACCTGTCCGCCGACGAAGTGGCGGCCAAGGAAAGGCGCGACCAGGAAAAATGGCGCCGCGAGTTCATGATGTTCTTTGCTTCGCTCGTCCTGACGCTACCGTTGTTCGCGCAGATGGCGGTGATGTTTGATCCGACCCAGATCAAACATCTCGTCAAGGGGCATCATGTCGAACTGCTTTCGCGCTGGACGCAGTTCGCGCTCGCGACGCCCGTGCAGTTCTGGATCGGGGCGCGATTCTACAAGGCGGCATTCAAATCGCTGCGGTCTGGTACCGCCAACATGGATGTGCTGGTCGTTCTGGGAACCAGCATCGCGTATATCTACAGTGCGGTGGTGACGGTGTTCGACATCATCGAACTGCACGTCTATTTCGAAGCATCGGCCTCGATCATCACGCTGATCCTGCTCGGGCGGCTGCTAGAGGCGAATGCCAAGCGCAAGACGTCCTCGGCCATCCGTGCGCTGCTCAAGCTCAAGCCCAAGGTCGCCAAGGTCGAACGGGACGGAATCGTCGTCGAGGTCGATGCCGGAACCCTGCTGGTCGACGACATCTTCGTCGTGGCCGCCGGAGAGAGCATTCCGGTCGACGGAGAAGTCATTTCCGGGCGATCGAGCGTCGACGAAGCCATGTTGTCGGGCGAAAGCATGCCTGTCGCCAAGGATGTCGGATCGAAGGTCTTTGCGGCAACGATCAACCAGAACGGCATGATGCGGGTGCGGGCCACCGGGGTCGGTGCCGATACGATGCTCGCGCAAATCATCCGCATGGTCGACGAAGCGCAGGGGTCGAAACCGCCGATCCAGCAGTTCGTCGACAAGATCGCAGGGGTATTCGTACCCGTGGTCGTGCTGATCGCGATCGCGACGCTCGGCATGGCGTGGATGGTCACGGGCGATTTCCAGACCGCGCTTGTCAATGCCGTGGCCGTACTGGTCATCGCCTGTCCCTGCTCGCTGGGGCTGGCGACGCCGACCGCGATCATGGTCGGCACCGGCATGGGCGCGAAGCACGGCGTGCTAATCCGGAACGCCGAAGTGCTGGAACGCGCGCGCGAACTGTCCACGCTGGTCGTAGACAAGACCGGAACCCTGACCGAAGGCAAGCCGGAGGTCACCGACATCCTGTGCGCGTCGCGACAGTCCGTCGAGGAACTGGTGGGGCTGTCAGCCGCGCTCGAACAAGGGTCCGAGCATCCGCTGGCGCGTGCCATCCTGAAGAAAGCGGCTGGCATCGGCATCGTCCCCGAAGCGGTCGAGGCGTTCGATACGGTCGCGGGCAAGGGCGTTTCCGGCGTGGTCGGCGGCAGGCAGGTGCACTTGGGATCGCCCAACTGGATGCTCGCGCTGAACGTTGCCGTCGACACGGACCTCTCCGCGCGGGTTGAAGCCGTGCAGGCAGAGGGCAAGACGGTCGTCGGGATGGCGGTGGACGGCAGGATCGCGGGCTTCATCGCCATCGCCGACCGGATGCGCGATACGTCGGTGGAAGCCGTGCAGGTTCTGCACGGGCTGGGCATCGATGTCGTGATGATGACCGGTGATAACCGGCATACCGCAGCTGCGATTGCGGCCCAGGCCGGTATCAAACACTTCGCTGCCGAAGTGCTGCCCCAGAACAAGGCCGAGAATGTCAGGCAGCTTCAGGGCAAGGGCGGCATCGTAGGCATGGCTGGCGACGGGATCAACGATGCACCAGCACTTGCCCAAGCGAACGTTTCCTTCGCGATCGGTGCCGGTTCGGACGTGGCGATCGAGGCGGCCGATGTCGTGTTGGTCCGTAACGATCTGCGCGGAGTGCCGACCGCGGTCGATCTGTCGCGGGCGACGCTGGGTAAAATTCGCCAGAATCTGTTCTTCGCCTTCATCTACAATGTTCTGGGCATCCCGCTGGCCGCATTCGGCCTGTTGAATCCGGTGATCGCCGGAGCCGCCATGGCGCTGAGTTCCATTTCGGTAGTCAGCAATTCGCTGCTGCTGAACCGCTGGAAGCCTCGCTGAAGCACTTTCCTGTCTTAATAACGGAGGACAACATGAGCACAGTTCAACTTACCGTCGACGGCATGACGTGCGGGGGCTGCTCCGGCCGCCTCAAGCGGGTGATGGAACAGGCCGAAGGCATCAGCACCGCCGACATCGAACTCAAGACCAAGCAGGTCGTCGTCGCGTTCGATTCCGGCGTAATTGACCAGGCAGCGATCGAAGCCATCGTCAAGGAGGCGGGCTTCACGGTCGTCGCAGCCTGACGACGCGGGCCGTGGATCCGGGGGTATCGGGCGCATCACGGCGCTGCGGCACCATCGGATCCCGGCATATCGGGCCGGAAACACCAGCGCCATGCCGGGGGGCAGGATAATGAGCGACCAGGACAGGACAACACAGGTCCAGAAACCTACCTTCGCGGCGGCACTGCGGTTGCTCGGGCAGTACTGGATTTCGCCGGACAAATACTGGGCGTGGCTGCTGTTGGGCAGCAGCATTGCGCTCCGGTCCGGGTCCGTATGGTGCACGTTGCAGTTCTCGATGTGGAACAAGCGGCTCTACGACGCCATCGGCATCCGCAGCCTCGATGCCTTCTGGACGGAGATATTGTTCGTGGCGGGCCTCAGCCTGATCGCAATCTTCGTCGATACCTTTACGATCTGGATCAGAATGATCCTCCAGATGCGCTGGCGGGTCTGGTTGAACGAACAGTTCCTGGGTCGCTGGCTCGACAACAAGAATTACTACCGGATCGAGCGTTCCGGACAGATCGACAACCCCGATCAACGTATCACACAGGATCTCGCGCTTTATACCGAAAAAACGCTCGAATATGCGTTCGAGATCTACCGGCAGGTCGGCGTCATCATCACGCTCGGCACGGTTCTCTGGGCGGCGTCGCGCAACCTGCACTTCGATGTGGGCGGACGATCGATCAGCATTCCGGGACTTGCCTTGTGGGCGATGATGGCGTTCATCCTCGGCGGAAGCGCCATCGTCGAGTGGGTCGGCCGCCCGCTCAACCGGTCGCGTTACGAACAGCAGAAATACGAAGCGGATTATCGCTTCGACTTGGTGCGGGTGCGCGAACATGCCGAGCCGGTCGCGCTATATGCCGGCGAGCAGGCGGAACGTGCGCGGCTCGGTGCGGCGTTCGCGGCCGTGCAGGGCAACTGGAAACGGGTAGCCGGCAACACGAAGCGCGTCATGCTGGGCGTCGATACCGTCAACCAGTTCGGACAGGTGCTGCCCTATCTGATCGCGACGGGGGGCTATTTCGGCGGCAACATGACGCTGGGCGACCTGACCCAGATGGTTCAAGCCTGTCTTCAGATCCGCATCGCGCTGTCGTGGTTCGTCCTCAACTATCCCGAACTCGCCGAACTGCGCGCCACCAGCCGCCGTATCTGTGAATTCGACAACATGCTGGGCGGCCCCCGGTCGATGGCCAAGGATGGCGCGGATCACGAACCCGGACTGGTGATCGAGGCCAGCTACGACCGTACGCTGCGGACGCATGGCCTGGCGTTGACCGGCCCTGACGATACGCCGCTGAGCCAGCCGGTTTCGTGCATCGTCCAACCGGGTTCGTCCAGCGTCATCTGTGGGCCATCGGGGTGCGGCAAGTCGACGTTCCTGCTTACACTGGCGGGACTCTGGCCCCATGCGCGGGGCCGGGTGGAGCTGCCGGCGGGACCGGCCATGTTCATCCCACAGCGGCCCTATGTGCCGGGCGGTTCGCTCAAGGCCTCGCTAGTCTATCCCGGCATGGTTGACGACTTTTCGGATCAGGAATGCCGCAACGCGCTCGAATTTGCCAGATTGTCGCGCCTTTCCGATCGGCTTGATGAAATATGCTCTTGGCAAAAGCGACTTTCTCCGGGCGAACAGCAACGGTTGGCATTTGCGAGAATATTGCTTCACCGGCCGTCGGTTGTATTTTTGGACGAAACTACTTCGGCCCTGGATCAGGATACGGAGGAGGTTCTCTATCGCCGGCTGCGCGATCGGCTACCGGACTTGACCATTATCAGTGTCGCCCACCGAAGCTCGGTAATCGCGCTCCATGACGAAATTCTGACAATCGCGGTTGCGGGCGGGGAATCGCCGGATGCGCCGGCGTCTGCGGGGGAGGAACGGTTGTCCACGACGCTCAACGGAGCGCGGGCAACGGCCAAATGATCGGGTTCAACACATCAAAGGGGGGTGTAGGACATTGGAACTTCATAACAAACTCCGTTGCGCCAGCATGCTTCTTGCCGGTGTCGCCGCATCCTTTCCAATGGCGGTACTGGGCCAGACTGCGCCGGATACCACCGATGATACGGACAATGCACAGGCCGGCCAGGACATCGTCGTGACCGGAACCCTCTTGCCCGGCAGCAAGAAGGGTACGACCGGGCCGGCGATCGTCATTACGACCGACGACATGCAGAAAAAGGGCTTCAACGAAGTCTATGACGCGTTGCGCGGCCAAGCGATCGTCACCGGTGCCATGAAGGACTCCACGCCGGGAACCGGCAATCTTCAGGGCGTGAAGCAGATCAACCTCTTCGGGCTGGGTCCCAGCTATACCAAGGTACTCATCAATGGCCGTCCCACCGCGAATTTCCCGCTCAACAACAATACGGGCGATGGCGGGAACTTCGCCAATCTCGCGACGGTGCCGTCGGCAATGGTCGAGCGGATCGAAATCCTGCCAGGCACGCAATCGGCCATCTATGGTGCAGATGCCGTTGCCGGCGTAGTCAACATCATCCTGAAGAACGATGTAGACCAGACCACCGTTTCGCTGCGCGGATCGGGGTATGGCGACGGTGGTGGCCAAAGTCTTCGCACGCAGTTGATCGGCGGGTTTCGCCTGCCGTCCGACGGGTCGCTGAGCTATGCGTTCGAAGTCAACGACCGCAAGGCGATCCTCGGCATCGACCGGGATAAGACCGCCTATTCCCCTTTCGGGGACGAAGCGTTCGCACGGCTGTCGGCCAGCAATTACTATGATCCGGGTGTGTCTGGATGTGCCAGAATGGCGGACCTGTTCGGTGGTACCATGACCTATCGCGTCGACAGCGCGACGCGATATTGCGGCAGCGATTACACCCGCAGCTCGATCGCCACCTATGACAGCGCGCGCCGGAACGGCAGCGGCTTCGTCACGATCAACCAGACGCTGTCCGGCGACCACGCGTTATATGCCGATCTGTCGGCCACCGTATCGCGGACCGTTTCGAACTTCGGTCCGGTCTATGTCTGGGAAAATTTCCGGGATACCGGGTCAGGGCTGACATATCTGGTGTCGCGCGAAATCGCACCGGAGGAAATGGGGAGCTGGAAGACGTCCGCCAGCCATGCCTATGGTCGGCAGTATGACGCAGCGCTTGGGGTACGGGGGCTGCTGGCGGGCGAAAACTGGCGGTATGACCTGTATGCCTCCCGTTCCTATTCTCATCTGAAGCAGAAGGCGCTGATCCCGGTGCTTTCGAAGATGACGGCGTATTTGGCAGGGCGATACAGCGATATTTCACAAGTGTTCGTGCCGCTCACCCCGGATGAGTATCGCGGTTTCTCGGGAACCCAGACGCGGACCGCATCCAATCGCATCCAGCAGCTCGTCGCCAAGATCGCGAACAGCGCGGTGATCGATCTTCCTGGCGGCAGCGCCGGGATCGCCGTTCAGGGCGAGGTCGGCAACGAAATGTGGCTCGATACGCCGGATGCCGGGTATCGGTCAGGCATCTATTTCGGCGGTTCGCAACTGGCATCGACCGGATCGCGCAGACATTCGGGCGTGGCCGGGGAACTGGCGCTGCCGGTCCTGTCATGGTTCAGCGGCAGCATGGCCGCGCGGTTCGACGACTATGGCTATGCCGGGAAATCGGTCGATCGCGCGACGTGGAAGGGCGGGCTGGAGTTCCGGCCGTTCCAGCAACTGACAATCCGCGGCGGCATGGGCACTGCATTCCGTCCGCCGGACATGTCCTATCTGTTCCTCGGGCAAAGCAGCGGCAACAGCAACAACTACGATCTCTACCTGTGCGACCAGATGGGCGTGTCGAGGACCAGCAACAGTTGCCGGTACATCATACGCAACGTATCTTCGGGCAATCTGGACCTGAAGCCGGTAACGGCCCAATCGTGGACCCTGGGGACCGTATGGTCGCCGGTCGAGCGATTGCGCCTGAGCGTCGACTTCATTGACATCAGCATCAGGAACGAGGTTCGGGCGCTTTCGGTCGCGAACATCCTGTTCGACGAGGCGGCCTGTCGCCAGGGACGGGACGTATCCTATCTGTCCAGTTGCAGCTACGCGCAATCGCTGGTGACGCGCGATGCCGGTACCGGTCGGATCATCAGCGTGACCCGCGGATTCTTCAACGTCGCGCAAAAGCAGACCGAGAGCCTGATGGTGGCGGGCCAGTATACCGCCCCCGAATTGCCGATCGGAACGTTGCAGATGAACGTCAACTACAACCGCACGCTCGCCTTCAAATCGCAGGCCGATCCGGTATCGCCCGTGGCCGACCAGTTCAAGAACCCGAATGCCGGTGGCATCTTCAAGGACATATTGAACGCCAGTCTGACGCTGGACAAAGGCCCGCTCAGTTCCACCGTTTTCATGACCCGCTATGGCAAATCGCCCAATTACGCGTTGCTGTCGGGCGGTCCGACCTCGACGGCCTATGGCACGCCGGGGTGGGACAGTTCATGGACGCTGGTGAACCTGAGCGCGCGATACGACCTGGGTAACGGTCTGAATGTGAACGGCGTCGTGAACAACGTCGCGAACCGGATGCCGCCCTCACGGAACTGGGCCGGCTTCCCGCGTTATAATTCGTCGTTGTTTAACGTGTACGGTCGCAGTTTCACCTTCGAAGTGACCAAATCCTTTTGATCCCGTCTTCATCATCGGGCTGGCCCTCTCAACCGGGCCAGCCCGCATCTGATGGCGTTCCTTCGCAGGAAGGGGCGGAACCGCCAAGCACCCGGCCAGGCAAGGTACTAATGGAAAATCATTTGCAAGCGGCCTCAAACGCCCTGCTTTCCCCCCACGATCTCGATATCGATCGGATCGGAGCGCTGGTCGAGCGTATGTCCGGTCCGGCTATCGACCATGCCGACATCTATCTTCAGGACTGCCGCACCGAAAGCTGGACGATCGACGACGGACTGGTGCGCAGCGGCAGCTACGCCGCCGAATGTGGTGCCGGGCTGCGGGTGTTGAGCGGTGAAAAGACCGGCTTCGCCTATTGCGATGGTTTCGCCTTCGCCGATCTGATCGATGCGGCGGACAATGCGCGCGCAATGTTCCGGTTGCCCGGTGAAGCGGCAAGGCCATCGCTGGCGGCACGGGACTTCCCCCGTGCCTACGACCCGATCGATCCCGTCGCAGACATCACCCAACAGGCCAAGATCGCGCTGCTCGAAGCGATCGACGCGACCGCCCGTGCCTGCGACCCCCGCATCCGCAACGTGCAGGCCACGCTCAGCCTGATGTCCGAAATCGTGCTGATCGCGGCGTCGGACGGCACGTTGGCTGCGGATGTCCGCCCGCTATTTCGTATATGGGTGAACGTCAGCGCGCAGAGCAATGGCCGACGCAGTTCAGGCAGTTCAGGCGGCGGCGGGCGGAGCAGTCCCGCGCTTTACATCGCGTCCGGCGAGGCCGTCGACCTTGCGAAGGATGCGGCGGCACGCGCCCTCATCAATCTGGAAGCGATTCCCGCGCCGGCCGGGATCATGGACGTGGTGGTTGGATCGGGCTGGCCCGGCGTGCTGTTGCATGAAGCAGTAGGGCATGGCCTTGAAGGAGACTTCATCCGAAAACAGTCGTCGATCTTTTCCGGTCGCGAAGGACAGCGCGTCGCAGCGCCTGGCGTCACCATCGTCGACAATGGAACCCTGCCGGGAAAACGCGGCAGCCTGTCGGTCGACGACGAGGGAACGCCGACCGGCTGCACGACACTGATCGAGGACGGGATGTTGACCGGCATGATGCTGGACCGCAAGAACGCGCATCTTACGGGGCGGCGGCCCACCGGCAACGGGCGGCGTGAATCCTATCGGCATCTGCCGATGCCGCGCATGACCAATACCTACATGCTTGCCGGGACGACGCCCCAAGAGGAAATCATCCGGTCGGTGCGATCGGGCATCTACGCGCGCTATTTTGCCGGAGGGCAGGTAGACACGACCAGCGGCAAATTCGTGTTCAGCGCGAACGAGGCATATCTGATTGAGGACGGCCGGATCACGGCACCGATCAACGGTGCGACATTGGCCGGTGCCGGCGAGGAGGTGTTGAAGCGGGTATCGATGATCGGCGACGATCTGGCGCTCGACCGCGGCATCGCGACCTGCGGAAAGTCCGGACAGAGCGTGCCGGTAGGGGTCGGACAACCGACACTCAGGATCAATTCCATGATCGTGGGGGGAACCCGGGCATGACCGCCAACGCAGACATGGTCATCGAGCGGACGTCCGATGCGATGCCGCAGGAGACAGCCGACCTCGAAGCATTTTGCCTGTCCGGCTTGGCGCGGGCGCGACGGGCGGGTGCCGGTCAGGCGGACATCGCGATCGAAACCAAGGTTCGGACAGAAGCCGGCGCGCGTGACGGCGAACCGGAAACCCTGACACGCAGTCGTACCACCGATGTCGTCGTGACGATCCATGACGCGGGCCGCAAGGGGATCGGGCGGGCGCACGGCCTTTCGCCGACCGCCATCGAACAGGCCATCGACAAGGCGATCGCGGTTGCGCGATATACCCAGCCCGACGCGGCGAACGGCCTCGCGGAACCGCAGGACGACATCGCGGGCGCGCTGCCCGATCTCGGGATCTGGCAGCCTGCCGAAATCAGTGCGGCCGAACTGTTCGTACTGGCGCAGCGGGCCGAGACGGCCGGCTTGGCCGTCGACAGCCGGATCCGGCGGTGCGAAGGAGCATCTGCCAGTGCCGCCTGGCGCATATCGGTCCATGCGAACAGCAACGGCTTCGTCGGTCACGCAGCCGCAACCAGCTACGAAGTGTCGGCAAGTTTCATCGCACATGACGATGACGGCCAGCAGAGCGGTAGCAATTTCGACACGGTTTGCGACCTGAACCGGCTGACGGCACCGGGCGCCATCGGGGAAGAGGCCGCGAAGCGGGCGATCGAGCGTCTTGCCCCGCGGACCATATCCACGCGCGTCTGTCCCATCCTGTTCACGCCGGAAGTCGCCGGGCGTTTCTGGCGCAATCTGATCGACGTGATTTCCGGCCCCGCCATCTGTGCCGGGAACAGTTTCCTGGCAGGCCAACTGGGTGAACGGATCATGCCCGATTTCGTGCAGATCGACGAACAGCCGCATATCCGGCATGCCCTTGGTTCCTGTCATCACGATCGGGACGGCCTTCTGAAACGCGCGTCGCCCATCATCTCGGACGGGAGGCTGGTCCGCTACCTGCTGGACAGCTATGCGGGCCGGCGCCTCCAGCTTGCCGGAACCCGCAATGCCGGCGGGATCAGCAATGTCGTCGTGGCGAGCACGGGAGCCGACAGCTTTGCGGAGATGGTGGCGCGGATCGACGAAGGACTGATCGTGTCCGCGATCATGGGGCATGGGTTCGATGCCGCATCAGGGGACTATTCGGTCGGCGCGTCGGGGTTCTGGGTCGAACGCGGCGAAATCGTGCACGCGGTCGACGGGGTGACGATCGCCGCCCGAAGTCAGGACATGCTCGCGGGAATCCTCGCCATCGGCAACGATCAGGATGTGCGTGGCAGGATACGAACGGGATCTACACTGTTCGGCGAAATGACGGTGGGGGGGTAGTTGAATCGTGACGGACGATTGCAGGGCATGGACCGTATGGGCGATCGGCAGGATAGAAGCGGATTTCAACCGCTCGGCCGACACGCACCTGATACCGTTCGCGCTTCAGGGATTCGACGGGATTGACGTCTATCTGAAGGATGAATCGTCGCACCCGACCGGCAGCCTGAAGCATCGACTGGCGCGGTCGTTGTTTCTCTATGCGTTGGCGAATGGCTGGCTGAATCACGACAGTACGGTGATCGAGGCATCCAGCGGCTCCACGGCCGTATCGGAGGCGTTCTTCGCGCAACTCCTGGAGCTGCCCTTCATCGCTGTCATTCCTGTCGGCACCTCTCCCGAAAAGATCGCCGCGATCGAGTTTTACGGCGGGCGCTGTTACTTGGTCGAACGGGCATGCGACCTGCACGCGGTGTCGGCGCAGCTTGCTCGGGAAGCCGGTGGTCATTTCATGGACCAGTTCACCTATGCCGAGCGGGCAACGGACTGGCGGGCGAACAACAATATTGCCGAATCGATCTTCGCGCAGATGGATCGGGAGCGGTTTCCGATACCGGAATGGATCGTGTGTAGCGCCGGTACCGGCGGTACATCGGCCACGCTTGGTCGGTATGTCCGCTATCGTGGCCATGGAACGAAGATCCTGTGCGCGGACCCGGAGATATCGGCGTTTTTCGAAGCGTATTGCACGGGCTGGAAAGGCGACGATGCATGGTCGGGCAAGCCGAATGCCGTGACAGCGTCCCGGATCGAAGGGATCGGGCGGCCGATTCCGGAAGCGAGCTTCATTCCCGGTTGCATCGACGCGATGGTCAAGGTTCCGGACGGGTTCAGTCTGGCATGTATGCACCACGTATCGCGTCGGCTGGGAAGACGCGTCGGCGGATCGACGGGAACAAATTTTGCCGGGGTGCTCGCCACGGCCTTTGCGATGCGCCGGTCGAATGTCCGGGGATCGATCGTGACGATATTGTGCGATGACGGTGCTCGCGGATACGATGCTCGACAACGCGGGGTTGAAAGACTTGCTGTCAAAAAAGTGGTGACGCCCGCCGCGAAGCGGCAAGCGGTTGCGCATCTCCAGGCGACCTTGGGGATGAGCGAGCGGCGGGCATGCGCAGTTGTCGGAGCGGATCGCACGAGCATGCGGTAT
>Ga0302349_1001954_pt1 | contig 14130 bp, 11 predicted proteins | sample PhyAR1_FD_202176 | JGI IMG/M metagenome (GOLD analysis project Ga0302349, IMG submission 202176) | Leaf surface microbial communities from alfalfa plants in UC Gill Tract Community Farm, Albany, California, United States - DLSL A.R1... | ecosystem: Host-associated > Plants > Phyllosphere >...
ATGAAGGCTTTTCCGGTGGGGAAAAGAAACGCAACGAAATTTTACAACTATTAATGCTGGAACCCACGTTTGCCATCTTAGATGAAATCGACTCTGGTCTTGATATTGATGCCTTAAAAGTCGTTTCTAAAGGTGTGAATGAAATGCGCGGCGAGAATTTTGGCGCTTTGATCATTACGCACTATCAACGTTTGCTTAACTACATCACTCCGGACGTAGTGCATATTATGATGGAAGGCCGAGTGGTGAAAACAGGAGGAGCGGATTTAGCTAAACGCTTGGAACTTGAAGGTTATGCTGGAATTAGCCAAGAATTAGGAATCGAATATAAAGAAGAAATGTAAGGAGGACACAATCAATGAAAAACGAAACACTAAGCGCTTATCTTGATGATGTCACTGCCTTTTCTTTGGAACATGGCGAACCGGCTTGGATGACTGAATTGCGCACCAAGGCGCTAAAATTTGCTGATGCTGCTAAGTTACCACATATTGAACGAGTAAAATTTCAGCGTTGGCCGCTTTTGAATGTCCATGAAAAAGCAGCAGCAACTATAAATGAAGGCAGTGTTCCAAGTTTTGATCAGTTGCAAGACAATCCGTTGATCGTTCAACGTGGCAGTCAACAGCTTTTAGAACAACTGCCGGCTAGCTTAGCTGAACAGGGCGTTATTTTTACAGATATCTTTTCGGCCATGCAAGACTATCCGGAGCTAGTCGAAGAGTATTATATGACCAAAGCTGTTTTACCGGAAGAAGATAAATTGACAGCTGCCCATGCGGCCTTTATGAATAACGGTATCTTTTTATATGTACCTAAAAACGCAGTTATTGAAGAACCACTTGAAGCCTTGTTTATTCATAATACGGCAAGCGCTGAGCCGTTCTTTAAGCATGTACTGATTGTAGCTGATGAGCATAGTGAATTTAGTTATTTGGAGCGTTTCCAATCAGAAGGCAATGACGCAGCCAAAGCTTCTGGGAATATTGTAGTGGAAGTGATTGCTAAAGCCGGGGCAAAAGTGAAGTTTTCCGCTGTGGACCAATTAGGCGCACAGTTGACGACTTATATGAATCGCCGTGGTTACATTATGCAAGATGCTTCAATTGATTGGGCAATGGGAGTTATGAATGATGGCGATGTCATCGCTGATTTTGATTCAGATTTAGTTGGCCAAGGCTCCCATGCTGAAGTGAAAATTGTAGCCATTAGCGCTGGTAAACAAACACAAGCAATTGATACCCGTGTAACCAATAAAGCACCACATTCCATTGGCCATATTTTACAACACGGTGTGATTCGTGAACGTGGAACGCTGACTTTTAACGGTATCGGTCATATTTTAAAAGGAGCCAAAGGTGCAGACGCACAACAAGAAAGTCGGGTCTTAATGTTGTCTGATAAAGCACGAGGCGATGCTAACCCAATTTTATTAATAGATGAAAATGAAGTGACTGCCGGTCATGCTGCTAGCGTGGGCCGAGTGGATCCAGAAGAAATGTATTATCTGATGAGTCGTGGTCTCGGTAAAGAAGCTGCAGAACGGTTGGTTATTCGAGGGTTCTTAGGTTCAGTGATTACTGCTATTCCTATTAAAGAAGTACAAAATGAATTGATTGAGGTAATTGAAGGGAAGTTGAATGCATGATGAATGCTGAACGTTTGCAACAGGAGTTTCCCATTTTATTTCAGCAGGTCAATGAGGAACCTCTAGTCTATTTAGACAATGCAGCTACTACCCAAAAGCCCAAGGCCGTGTTAACTTGTTTAAAGGAATACTATGAACAAGATAATGCGAATGTTCATCGGGGCGTTCACACATTGGCGGAACGAGCGACGAAAAATTATGAGCAAGCTCGGGCAAAAGTTCAAGCGTTTCTCAATGCAGCTGAGACTGCTGAAGTCTTGTTTACTCGAGGAACGACGACCAGTTTAAATTGGATTGCTCAAAGCTATGGCGATTTGGCAGTTAAAGCTGGTGATGAAATAGTTATTTCTTATATGGAACATCATTCGAATGTGATTCCTTGGCAGCAATTGGCTCAAAGAAAGGGCGCAACGTTAAAATATATTGAGCTGACTGCAGACGGTAGGCTTGAGTTAGAAAGTGCACGTCAGCAGATCACAGATAAAACAAAAATAGTCTCAGTCGCTCATGCATCAAATGTCTTAGGGGTGATCAATCCGATTAACACACTAGCTGATATGGCGCATCAACACGGTGCAGTATTGGTAGTAGACGGAGCTCAGGCTGTGCCTCACATGCCCGTAGACGTCCAAGCCTTGAAGGCTGATTTCTATGCTTTTAGTGGACATAAAATGTGTGGACCGACCGGTATTGGTGTTTTATATGGCAAACGAGCGTTGCTGGAACAAATGAGCCCAGTGGAATTTGGCGGTGAAATGATTGATTTTGTGCACTTGCAGGACAGTACATGGAAAGAATTACCATGGAAATTTGAAGCAGGAACCCCAAATATTGCCGGAGCGATTGGTTTAGGGGCAGCAATTGACTTTTTAACATCAATTGGACTAGAAAAAATTCATCAACATGAAGCAGAACTAGTAACGTATGTTTTGCCGAAGCTACAGGCGATTGACGGGCTAACGATTTACGGCCCACAGGATCCACTGCAACATACCGGAGTTATTGCATTTAATTTCGATGGTTTGCATCCGCATGATGTAGCTACTGCTTTGGATATGGAAGGCGTAGCTGTGCGAGCAGGTCATCATTGTGCCCAACCTTTACTTACTTACTTAAATGTAGCAGCAACTGCACGGGCCAGTTTTTATCTCTATAATACGAAAGAAGATGCGGATCGTTTAGTTGAAGCACTTCTTGCAACAAAGGAGTTTTTCCAACATGGCACTTTCTAAATTAGATAATTTATATCGACAAGTCATTTTGGATCATTCCAGTCATCCCCATCACCACGGAACATTAGGTGATGCTAGTCGAAAAATTGAAATGAACAATCCGACTTGTGGTGACGTGATTGAGTTGACAGTCGATCTACAAGGAAATGTAATTCAAGACATTGCCTTTCAAGGCAGTGGTTGTTCCATCAGTACAGCCAGTGCCAGTATGATGACAGATGCTGTACTGGGAAAAACAATTCAAGAAGCACAGCAATTAGCGGAGAATTTTTCACAGCTAGTCTTAGGCAATGAAGTGAAAAACGACGAACAACTAGGCGATGCAGCGATGTTAAGCGGTGTGGCTAAATTTCCGGCACGCATTAAATGTGCAACGCTGGCTTGGAAAGCTTTGGAACAGGCCTTGGAACAAGGCGGACAAGGTAAGGCCGGTAACTTGCACTGCAAAAATGAAAAGAAAGGGTGATTTTTAATGAGTACTGTACCTGAATTAGAAGAATATAAATTTGGCTTTCACGATGACGTAAAGCCAATTTTCAGTACGGGCGACGGTTTGACCGAAGAAGTCGTCCGGGAAATGTCTCGCATAAAAGGTGAACCGGAATGGATGTTAGACTTTCGGTTAAAATCATTGGTCCAATTCAATAAAATGCCGATGCAAAATTGGGGACCTGATTTATCAGATATTGAATTTGGTAAAATTAAATATTATCAAAAACCAAGTGACAAGCCTGCTCGGGACTGGGAAGATGTACCAGAAAAAATCAAAGAAACCTTTGAACGAATTGGGATTCCTGAAGCAGAACGGGCATACTTAGCCGGCGCTTCCGCTCAATATGAATCAGAAGTTGTTTATCACAATATGAAAGAAGAGTTTGAAAAGTTGGGCATTATCTTCACGGATACAGATTCCGCTTTGAAAGAATATCCGGACTTATTCAAAGAGTACTTTGCTAAATTGGTACCGCCAACTGACAATAAATTAGCGGCGCTGAATTCAGCTGTTTGGTCTGGCGGCACCTTCATTTATGTACCAAAAGGTGTGAGAGTTGATGTACCATTGCAAACGTATTTTCGGATTAATGCTGAAAACACAGGACAGTTTGAGCGAACCTTAATTATTGTTGATGAAGGCGCCAGTGTTCATTACGTAGAAGGCTGTACTGCACCGACTTATTCCAGCAATAGTTTACATGCAGCAATCGTAGAAATTTTTACTAGAAAAGATGCCTATTGCCGTTATACTACCATTCAAAACTGGTCAGATAACGTCTACAATCTAGTAACAAAACGTGCTAAAGCTTACGAAGGTGCAACCGTCGAATGGATTGACGGAAACTTAGGAGCTAAAACTACCATGAAATACCCAAGCGTTTATTTAGATGGCAAAGGCGCCCGTGGTACTATGCTGTCAATCGCATTTGCCGGTGCCAACCAAATTCAAGATACCGGTGCTAAAATGATTCACAACGCACCGAATACTTCCAGCTCCATTGTGTCAAAATCAATTTCAAAAGACGGTGGTGAAGTAAATTATCGGGGACAGGTAACTTTTGGTAAAGAAAGTACCGGCTCCATTTCCCATATTGAGTGCGATACAATCATCATGGATGAACGATCTAAATCCGATACCATCCCATTTAATGAAATTCACAACAGCCAAGTATCTCTAGAACATGAAGCTAAAGTTTCAAAAATCTCAGAAGAACAACTCTACTACCTAATGAGCCGCGGCCTCACTGAAAGTGAAGCCACCGAAATGATCGTCATGGGCTTTGTTGAACCATTCACTAAAGAATTACCGATGGAATACGCGGTTGAGTTGAATCGGTTGATTAGTTATGAGATGGAAGGCAGTGTTGGTTAAACCTGTTATAGGAGCTAGAACCCTTCTTTTGGAGATGATTTTTGTAAGAATGGTTATCCTTTTTTTAGCAGCTTTTTCTTCTCTATTGTAAGTCAACGATGAGGTGTATTAATTACAATGCTAGGCAAAAGATAGATATTCTATAGGCGGCATGAAGGACTTATAAATAGTAGCTATTAAAAATGATCAAAAAATGCTAATAAAAAAGGACTTGTCATTCCAAGTTATTGACTTTGTATTTTACCAAAGATTTTTTAAACGTTTGATTTCTGGTTGCCATATGGTTTCCATAAATGAAAAACGTGGTGGGATATTAATCATTTTTGCTATCATTCAAGCGATAGAACTGGGTAGTAAGAAATACAAGGAAGGGAAGCAGAGATTCTCACAGTCAAAAAAAGAAAATTATGGGGGGACCAGCGTTAGTTTGTATAGAAACATCAATTAGTAAAAATAAGTGGTATTTTCTTTTGATAGGATAAATAGCGCTGGTTTATTACTGGTATGTTAACTTCTAGAATCAATAAATTTCTTTTTTGTAGAGTAAGGAGCGGGTCGGCTTATTCAAGTTAAAAAATACTGCAAAACTTAAGCTGGAAGTAGTTAAGATTATTTCTGGCAAATAGCCTTTCACCAATAAAATAGCTCACACTTACAGTTTCAGAGAGGAATATATAAAATCGAATGGTACTATGAGTAGTCTAATGGATTGGTGTTTAAAATATTGAGCACATATAGCTTAAGAATTGAGGTACTGCTAGAAAACAACTTGTGATTGTCAGTTTAGGGGAGGAAAAAGATGGTACTATTAAAAAAGGAGTCGAGATTTTTTCTGGGCTCCTTTTACAATTGCTTAATATGCTTTAAAAAGTGTTGGTAATCGTCTTGCTCCAAGATGGCTTGCTGAATATCTTCACGTTCCATTAATTTTAATAGTATGCTGTATATTTCTTCTATATCTTCATACACTTCTTTGCTGATGGCTAGAAGAAAAACAAATTTAACCTGCTCGCCGTTCCCCCAATCTACGCCGTTGGGAAGTATTGCTACAGATACAGCTGATCGTTTAGCTAATAGCGACATGGGGTGAGGCAGTGCTAGACACTCGTTGATATTGGTTTGGTTAATTGCTTCCCGATGCATAATACTGTCATGAAAGTTCTCTGGAACAAAGCCTTTCTGAAATAATTGCCGAGTCATTTTCTTTAGTAGAACCTCTTTATCGTCAATATTTTCATGAAGATAAAATTCTTCCCGAAATAGAGTATAAATTTCACCGTTTGCTTCATTCAAATGTTCTATGAAGGGTTCGATTTTAATGATTTCTTGGTCTAATTTAGTCATGTTGATGTAGATATGAGGGATAGTCAAAGGCTCTAACAAGACCGTAGTGATGATAAAATCAACAGTGGCAAGATTGCGGTATTGCAGCTCTACATATGAAAGACGATCAACTACCTCAATTGTTTCCTGATAGTATTTCTTGATCTTAGCTTCGATGATCCGACTCATGGCACGTCCAGTTCCGCAGACGAGTATCGCACGATATTTTCGATGAGTGCTGATGGAATTTCTCTCCATTGCGCCTGCGATGTGTAAGGCAATATAGCCGACTTCATCTTGAGAAAAATATAAGCCATGTTTTTGGCCAACTAATTCTAAATGAGTGAGACATAAATCGTACGCTTGTGGGAAAGACTTTTGAATGGTAGCTAATAACGGGTTATCGCGCCGGGCTTCCATTAGGTTCATATTAATGAAGCCTTCTATATGAGAAGTCAGGTCTTCAATTAATATTTTATCTTCAATCCAATTAAAATTCGCCGTGCGTTTAAGTGCATGCAATAATTCGTCTACAACTAAGCGAGCTACCTTAACAGAAGAATGACTGATGGAAGCTGTTTCAACTAAACGTGGAGCATTCACGGCTAGATAGTAAGTAAAATAGTCCTTCTCGCCACTAGTAAGATGGATATTAAATGCTTGGTCGATCTCACTTAAAAACTGGCATAGTGCATTTTGAGCTTGTTGCTTTAAGGCCGGCACCTGCAAAGGCATTTCGCTTATCTCATGTCCTGCTAAAAAGCGGCTGATTGCTAGGGCAAAATGAGAGAGAATGTTTTTATGATAATAATCTGAATCTAATAATGCCAAAGGTGCGAGATAGTTAAGCTCTAGTTCCTTTAAAACATCCAAGTCAATCGTATCAAATAGTGCCAGCTCCATTTCAGTAAAACCAATCAAATATTCCTGCAAGTCTTTTTCAATTAACAAATCACTAATTGCCTGACGTTTCGCAAATTCGTTTCCTAAAATTTCAAAGCCGATATTTGGCCGATTAATGATTTTTAATTGATAGGTTAATAAATGGTCCCGGGCACTTTTCAAATAGGAATAAAAGGTATTTTTACTAATGAAAAGTTGGTCTAAAAAATCGTCTAAGGATAAAGGGCTTTCATTCTTAAATAAAAGAAAGAGTAAATATGTCTGACGTTCTTCGCTAGTTGCTAACAAGGAGTTCATGGAAGACATACTTTCTACCCACCAGGTATTGAATTGTTCTTTAGAATGAATCGTTAGCAAATAACCTTTTCCTCGAACAAGAGTGACTGTAGCTCCAACATTGCTTAATAGATCATTCAGATTTGCGATGTCTGTCCGCACCGTTCGCTCAGAAATTGCAAAGCTTTTAGCTAATTCCTTAATTGGAAAAGGCATGGTTTGTTTAACTAGCAGTTCTAATAGGTCATCTAATCGTTGATAAGTAAGCTTTGACACTTGGTTCACCTCCGGACTTGACTTAATTATACAATATACAAGAAACGATTAGAATGGTGTATGGGTCCTACAGTTTTCCAAAAAAGTTGGAAGTCTTTTTGGAAAATAGATTACTAACTAATTGCCAAATTAATCGGAAAATGAAAGTGTTTACACAAAGCTCTTTAGCTCGTAAATTAGACGTATAAAACGATGCCAGTTTTATTTGCTACGTTTGCAGCTTAATAAAATGGTGTGCTTTCGAAGGATACTAAATTTTTTCCAATATGTAACATCCTACGAATGAATTAGCTAATCTTTAGCAGGCGGGCACTTGTTTTATGAATCAACAAATAAATGCCAAAACTACTAGAAAGGAGCCTCCGGTATGGACTTTAAAGAATCAAATATTCTTTTGGATGTAGTGGCCGCTACAAAAGAAGAATTATTTGAAGTTATTGCAAATTATGCCTATGAATTAGGCTATGTTACAGATGCGGCTGACATTTGTCGAGCGTTTAATGAACGGGAAGCAGAATGTTCCACTGGCTTGCAGGATGGTTTTGCAATTCCTCATGCAAAAGCAACGACGATTGTGGAGCCAACAGTTTTATTTGTTCGTTTGAAGCATGGCATTGAATGGGAGACCTTCGATGATTCTGAAGTAAAAACTGTTTTTGCTTTAATGGTTCCTAAGCAAGACGAAGGTACAGTCCATTTAGAAATGTTAAGCCGCTTAGCGACGGCTTTGTTAGAAGCTGAATTTATTCAGAAAATTCAACAATCAGATAGTCAAGCAACATTGGTTGAATTAATAAAAAAAGAAATGATTGGAGAGCGAATGATATGAAAATCGTAGGAATTTCTGCTTGTCCGGCAGGATTAGCACACACACCAATGGCAGCTAAAGCATTAGAAAAAGCCGGCGTAAAATTGGGGTATGACGTCAAGATAGAACAACAAGGAGCTTTAGGGCAAGTCAACGAGATTACCGCAGCAGAAGCAAACGAGGCCGATTTTTTACTGTTGGCAACGGATCAAAAAGTTGTTGGAATGGAACGTTTTGAGGGAAAACCGCAGCTTCGAGTAAATATCAATGCCTGCATTAAAGCACCGGAAGCTGTTTTGAAAAAATGTGTCGCTGCTGTTCAACAAAGACAGGCAGATTAAAGAAAAGAGGCAATTGTGATGAAAAAAATACTAGCAGATTTCAAAGGTCACCTAATGAGCGGGATCAGTTTTATCTTGCCGTTAATTATTGGTGCATCCCTAGTTGTTGCAATTCCCAAAATGATTGCTCTTGGTATGGGGATAACTAGTTTAGATCCATATGCAAAAGCAGAAGGCTTCAGGCACTCACTTTATTTGATTGAACAGGTTGGTTGGACCGGTATTGGCCTGATTAATACGGTGTTAGCTGGATTTATTGCCTATTCGATTGGTGACAAAGCCGCATTAGGCGCTGGGTTTATTGGCGGAGCAGTGGCAACTAGTACTAATGCCGGCTTCTTAGGCGCTGTCATCGCTGGTTTCTTAGCTGGCTACTTAGTAAAATGGATGAAAGAAAAAATTAAATTACCGGAGTCATTCTCAGGTGTTATGCCATTAGTCATCTTGCCGTTTATTGCAACCTTATCGGTAGCCATCGTGATGGGTGCCTTGCTATCTGTTCCGCTGGCCTGGATCAATACTAGTCTAGTTGATTGGATCCGCAATATGATCGAAAACAATGTGAACAAGATCTTGCTTGCTATGATTATGGGAGCGATGATCGGTTCTGATTTAGGGGGACCAGTGAATAAAGCTGCTTGGATGGCCGGAAATGTGTTATTAACAGAAGGCGTTTATTTACCAGCTATTATCGTGAATGTCGCAATTTGTGCGGTACCATTTGGGTATGCGCTAGCAACTTTATTTCATAAAAAACGTTTCAACAAAGAATTATTGGATGCTGGACGCAATAATTTTGTAATGGGTTTTATAGGAATTACAGAAGGAGCGATTCCATTTACTTTAGTGAATCCGCTGCGCTTAGTTCCAATCAATATGCTTGGCGGTGCGATTGCTTCTGGATTAGGTGTTGCGCTTGGAATGTATGCCAAAATGCCGCCAGTTGGAGGAATTTATGGGTTCTTCACAGTTGGCAACGGCTGGGCATACTTGGTTGGTTTATTTGTCGGTGCTGCCTTTATCGGATTTATTGCTCCATTATTCGTCAACTTCAATAAACAAGAAGAATCATCAGAAGAGATTGAATTAGAAGACATCGATATCACTTTCGAAAACGAATAAGGTAAAAAAATAATAGGTACTGGCGATAAAAATCGTTGAGTACCTATTTTATTCAAAATGAGAGGAGCTTTTCAATGAAAAAAACTGTACACGTGGTCCCTCACACTCATTGGGACCGAGAATGGTATTTTACGACTAGCCGTTCAAAAATCTATTTAATTCATGACCTGAAAAAAGTCTTGGAACAACTGGAAAAGGATAATCCTTACAACAGTTTTGTTTTAGATGGACAAGCGTCTTTGTTAGATGACTATCTAAAATGGCGTCCACAAGATAGAGACAGGATAAAAAAGCTTGTCAAACAAGGCAAGCTGATAATTGGTCCTTGGTATACCCAAACCGATCAACTGGTGATTTCAGGAGAAAGTATTGTCCGCAACATGTTTTATGGCATGAAAACTTGTGAAGCATTCGGCGCTTATATGAATGTGGGCTATGTTCCGGATTCTTTTGGACAAGCAGCCAGTATGCCGCAAATTTATCGTGAGTTTGGTATTTGTGATACAATGTTTTGGCGAGGTGTGAGTGATGATGATGTAAGGCATACAGAGTATAAATGGCGTGGGGAAGATGGTTCGGTAGTCAATGTCTATCAAATCCCAAGCGGTTATTATATTGGCGGGGCAATTCCTGAAACGGAAGCAAATTTAGCTGAATTCTTACATGAAGAACCATTTAAGACTACTTGGAGTCGCAGCTCCACCGATCAGGTCTATTTTCCCAATGGTTTCGATCAAGCACCGGTACGGGAGAATTTACCGAAACTGATTGAGCAAATGAATGAGCTTTACCAAGATGAATATGAACTACAGTTTTCGACAATTGAAAACTATATCGCTGCTGTTAAAGAACGTCACCCGGACTTAGAAGAAATTGCTGGAGAGCTGACTAACGGTAAATTAATGCGTATTCACAAGACGATTTTTTCTTCCCGTTCCGACATAAAAGCAATGAACACTAAAATTCAACATTATCTAGTGAATGTGATGGAGCCAATCTTAACGATGGCATTGCAATTAGGCTTTGAATATCCGGTAGAAACAGTTAAAGAAATCTGGAAGCTAATGTTTGAGAACGCAGCACATGACTCCATCGGCTCTTGTGTATCGGATACGACTAATGAAGATGTCTATTTACGCTATAAGCAAGCCCGTGATCTTTCTATAAATTTAGTAGAATTGACGCTACGTCAAATTTCAATGGCGATTAATAACCCACAGGCGCAAGCAATCACCCTCACTTTGTTCAATACCTTTGAAACTGAGCGTGATGGTGTGATTGAAGCACAAGTCTATTTGCCACAAAAAGAATTCGCACTTCTTGATCAATCAGGGAATTGTTTGTCATATACGGTTTTAGAATGGATTGATCAAACAGAATATGTCTTGAATCAAGGCAATGTGTTGAACCCGGTGAAAGAAATCTACTTGCCAGTAAAAGTCTACAAAGCCAGAATCGCTATCGAAACCACCAAGATACCAAGTAGCGGTTATACCCAACTGACAATTGATTTAAAAGGTGATAGCAGTGTAGCGATACAAAAGCGGTCAAGCAATATGATTGAAAATGAGTTTTATCAAATGACAATTAACATGAACGGTTCGCTAGATATTTTAGATAAAACCAATGGTGTTCTCTACAAAGATCAAGGCATCATTGAGGAAAATGGCGATGCTGGCGATTCATTCAACTACTCTCCACCAGTGAAGGATTGGGTGATTTCATCAGCTGATTTTGAACCGATCATCACGGTTCGGCAATCGGATATTTATCAGTCAATACGTTTGGAATTCTTATTAAAAGTACCGAAGAATCTAACACAACGAGCTGAGCAGAAAGCATCAGTAGAGTTACCGATCGTTCTTGAAGTTGTTTTAAAGAAAAAGTCGCCTATCATTGATTTTAAACTAACCGTTGAAAATCAACAGGTGGATAGCCACCGGGTTTGTGTGTTATTTGATACTCATATCGCTTCGAAATTTTCCATCGCTGATCAGCAATTTGGTACGCTGCAGCGTCCGGTCGTCTTCGAAAAAGAAATGGCTCTTTGGAAAACGAATAAGGAGCAATGGAATGAACAGCCTATTGCAATCGAGACTTGTCAATCTTTTGCTAGTCTTTTTGATGAAGCTCGTGGTGTTGCGGTCATGCCAAAAGGGGTACGGGAATATGAGATTATTGGTGAGCAATTTGATACGATTCGCTTAACAATTTTCCGAACCTATGGTTTTATGGGGAAAGAGAATCTGTTGTATCGTCCTGGCCGTGCTTCCGGGGAGTCGGTAATTGCTACTCCAGATGCACAATGCCATAAAACGATGAGTTTTGATTTTTCGGTGGCTTATTTTGCCGAAGGATTTGACCAAGCAAATGTGGCTCAATTGGCGAAGCAAGCGGTAACGCCCATTACAGTTTATCAATATGCCGATTTTTTAAATTCTCGTTTGATTTTTACCTTGGAAGCTGTAGCACAAACGTTGCCTGCAAGCTATAGCTTACTTAAAATAAAAGGTAATTTAACCTTAAGTGCTCTGAAAAAAGCAGAAGAACGACCAGGCTATATCTTGCGTCTTTATAATGGCTTAGTAAGGGGGACAGGACATGCAGCAATTACATTCAATCATCCCATTAAGGTTGCGGAAAAAGTTGACTTGAAAGAGAAAATAAAGGAACCACTGTCAATAAAAAATGATACAATAGAGCTTGAAAATGTCGGGCATGCGAAATTTGTGACCTTGTATGTGGAATGAATCTAAATGATTGTAGGTGAAGTTTAATGGAAAAGTTATTTGGCGGAATCGAAGCCGGTGGCACAAAATTTATTTGCTCTGTAGGAAATAGTGCTTTGGAAATCGTTGAGTGTGTCAGCTATCCGACGACTACACCAGAAGAAACAATGACCTCAGTAATCGGCTTCTTCAAGAAATACGCAACTTCATTGGCTAGCATTGGCATTGGTTCGTTTGGTCCCATCGATATTCATCGAGAGTCAAAAACCTATGGCTACATCACTTCTACGCCTAAACTAGCATGGCAGAATTATGATTTTGTCGGTATGATGAAAAATGAATTTGCTGTACCAATTGCTTGGACGACTGACGTGAACGCTGCTTGTTATGGCGAATATGTGAAAGGTCGCGGCAATGGTGTTAATAGTGTCGTATATTATACGATCGGTACAGGTATCGGCGGTGGTGCTTTGTACAAAGGCAATTTCGTTGAAGGCTTTAGCCACCCAGAAATGGGACATGTGCTGGTAAGTCGAAATTCGGAAGATGATTTTGAAGGTAATTGTCCTTTCCACGGCCAGTGTTTGGAAGGCATGGCCGCAGGTCCAGCTATTGAAAAACGGTTAGGACGTAAAGGCCAAGAATTAAGTGCAGACGATCCTTATTGGGAGATCGAAGCGGATTACATCGCTCAATGTGCCTATAACACGACCTTGATGTTCTCGCCGGATGTGATCATTTTTGGCGGTGGCGTGATGCAACAAGAGCACTTAGTTCAGAAAGTTCGTACCCGATTCAAAGAGCTAGTGAATGACTATGTGAAAACGCCTGAACTTGAAAAGTATATCGTAACGCCTGAATTAGGTAATAATGCTGGAACAATTGGGTGTTTAGCCTTAGCACGAGAAGCAACATTAAGTTTTCAATAAAAAGTATTTATTCTCTAAAGCAAACTCGAAACGTTAGATAAAACTTTAACGTTTCGAGTTTGCTTGTTAATTTAGCAGCTTATTGCATGTAAAAATGAATAAGAAAAAATCGTATGGTCATAATACTATGAGTGTCTTGTGGTGCTATTTGAGGACTTATCCACCAGTTTTGGCTAATTGCTACTTTTATTTTACAAAGGGGGATAGCTTTTCTCATCCATGTTCTTTTGTTATTTTAATCCGGATTAAGCAGTGGGGTTTATTTATTCAATTCTTTGATAAGTAAGTGATAGATGACTCCAATGCTTTCGTAATAAGAACTTGAAATGATATATCGGCTCCGTTTCTTTTACATTATTACCAATGTCTTAAAGGAGCTAGAACAAAACGACGTCATTATACGAGAAATAGATCCGTAATTTTTAACTAAAGTTAAATATAATCTAATTTCAAAAAGAAGAAAGCTTAATTTCTACACTTAGAAATTATCTGCACTTAAAGTGAACTGAACCCCCTGACAGTGTAAATTATTACACCCTGGATCGTGATTCAAAGTCAGGTCTTACTACCGTCTCTGTTTGTTTATAGACAAATAATATTTGGGCTGTCCAAAGGCATTGGGTAAGTAATATTAAGAAAACCCGTGGAGATTTTTATAGGATTAGCGAAAATATAG
>Ga0302349_1001956_pt1 | contig 14111 bp, 12 predicted proteins | sample PhyAR1_FD_202176 | JGI IMG/M metagenome (GOLD analysis project Ga0302349, IMG submission 202176) | Leaf surface microbial communities from alfalfa plants in UC Gill Tract Community Farm, Albany, California, United States - DLSL A.R1... | ecosystem: Host-associated > Plants > Phyllosphere >...
CTTCGTCAACTTCGATCGTTTTCATCTTATTCCGTACGGTTCTTTCTCATGACAGAACCACCTGTATCCTGAAAAGCCCTTAACATAGTTTGGCGATTCGAAAGGTGAGCGGGTTCTAACATGAGGATTATAAAGTTAAATTCAGGCGGGTTGTTAGCAATCAAACGGTTTACGGGCAAAAGTCAGAATATGTCCTAATGCCGCCGGAACCGGCGCGCCTGAAAAGGTGAATCCATGATAACCTAAGCTTAGGTCTCAAACTTAAGAACTTTGCCATGATTTTGAACGCCCGTCTGCAAACTGAACAATCCCCCACCGATTCCCTGCCCATCCTGCTGATCCACGGCCTGTTCGGGACGCTGGATAACCTTGGCGTGCTGGCTCGCGGGCTGAAAGATGCCGGCCCGCTGCTGCAGGTTGATGTGCGCAATCATGGATTATCACCGCGATCCGATGAGATGAACTACGCTGTGATGGCACAGGATATGTTTGACACGCTGGATGCCCACGGCATCGATCGGGTGGCGGTGATCGGTCATTCGATGGGCGGCAAAATCGCCATGACCATGAGCGCACTGGCACCGGCGCGCATTGCCCGTCTGGTGATGATCGATATCGCCCCGGTGGATTATCAGACCCGCCGCCACGACACCATTTTTGCGGCGATCCGCGCGGTCACGGAAGCGGGCGTCACCTCGCGCAGTGAGGCGGCGCAAATCATGCGCGGCGTCATTGATGAAGAAGGCGTAATCCAGTTTCTGCTGAAATCGTTCCAGCAGGGCGAATGGCGCTTCAACGTGCCGGTACTGTGGGACAACTATGCCACCATCTCTGGCTGGCAGCCGGTGCCCGCCTGGCCGCATCCGGCGTTGTTTATCCGCGGCGGCGACTCCAGCTATCTGGATAATCAGTACCGGGATGCGTTGATTGCACAGTTCCCGGCGGCCCATGCGCATGTGATCAGCGGCGCGGGACACTGGGTACACGCAGAGAAACCGGATGCGGTATTACGCAGCGTTCGTCGCTTTTTTGCGCTTTAAAAGCAAATACCTGGCGGTAAATGTTTAGGATTGGCGTCGGAAGTTAGCCTGGAGTATGATGGCGCGCTAAAATTTTGCCGCCGGTCATTTTGCCGCGGTAACGGCCAATAATTTATAATCTGCGCGGCGAGCGTCTGGCGCCCGCACCATTCAGTTTCACTAAGCCATGGCAAAAGAACACACTGACCGCACGACGCTCGATCTGTTTGCTGATGAGCGCCGCCCTGGTCGACCTAAAACCAGTCCGCTATCGCGTGATGAACAGCTGCGCATCAATAAGCGCAATCAACTGAAACGTGACAAAGGACGCGGGCTTCGCCGTGTCGAACTGAAAATGAACAGTGAAGCCGTCGAAGCGCTCAATACGCTGGCAGAACAGCGTAATCTCAGCCGTAGCGAATTGATTGAACAAATGCTGCTGGCGCAACTCAAACTGGATTAATGCGGGCAAAACGCACGCAGAGGCAAATGTCGAGGCTTTAACCGTTCCGCGGGTTTGCCTCGTCTGCTATTATTCGCTGAATTGTGCTGCGGCACACATCTCATCATCAGGATTTAAGAGGTTATTTTACTCATGGCACTCGTAGGCATCTTCTTTGGCAGCGATACCGGCAACACCGAAAACATTGCAAAAATGATCCAGAAACAGCTGGGTAAAGACGTTGCAGAAGTCCACGACATCGCGAAAAGCACTAAAGAAGATCTGGAAGCGTTTGACATCCTGCTGCTGGGTATCCCGACCTGGTATTACGGTGAAGCGCAGTGCGACTGGGATGACTTTTTCCCGACGCTGGAAGAGATCGATTTCAACGGCAAACTGGTTGCCCTGTTTGGCTGTGGCGATCAGGAGGATTATGCCGAGTATTTTTGTGACGCGATGGGCACCATCCGCGACATCATTGAGCCGCATGGCGCCGTGATCGTCGGTCACTGGCCAACCGAAGGTTATCACTTCGAGGCCTCAAAAGGTCTGGCGGATGATACGCACTTCCTGGGCCTGGCCATTGATGAAGATCGCCAGCCTGAGCTGACCAATGCGCGCGTTGAGCAGTGGGTGAAGCAGATCTTTGATGAACTGCAGCTCAAAGAGATCCTCGAAGCCTGATGCTCTCCGCCTCAATGTGAGCGCCAGCTCACATTGAGGCAATGGAAATTCCTATAGAAATAATAGCCACATTTTTTTAACTTTCTTCGTTTAATCTGTAGAATACCCGCATCGATCTTCCGCTTATTTTCTCTGGCAGCAGATAGGGCTAAGCGAAATGTTAACAGACTCCTGCAGAAATCCTCCCCGGCTCGGTGACGTATCCCATACAGCCCATGGTGATTTAGGCACTCCCCTCGGTTTTCATTTCACGGCTTCAGTTCTATAATGAGACGCAAATGAGAATGGGTGTAGATCGACATTCAAGGCCAAGCGCCACAAAAGTGAATATTAGTAACAGGACAAAATCCGCATGACTGACAACAATACCGCATTAAAGAAGGCTGGCCTGAAAGTCACGCTGCCCAGACTGAAAATTCTGGAAGTGCTTCAGGAACCTGAGTGCCATCACGTCAGCGCGGAAGATTTGTACAAACGCCTGATCGATATCGGCGAAGAGATTGGTCTGGCCACCGTTTACCGTGTGCTGAACCAGTTTGATGATGCCGGCATTGTGACCCGTCACAATTTCGAAGGCGGCAAGTCGGTGTTTGAACTGACTCAGCAGCATCACCACGACCACCTGATCTGCCTGGACTGCGGTAAAGTGATCGAGTTCAGCGATGAGTCGATCGAAACCCGTCAGCGGGAAATTGCGACCCGCCACGGCATTAAGCTGACGAACCACAGCCTTTATCTCTATGGTCACTGCGCGCTGGGTGACTGCCGTGAAGATGAAACGCTGCACGATCAGTAACACTGATCCTGCCTGATATAAAAAAACCGGTTCACAGACCGGTTTTTTTTCGTCCTTACTACGCCGGGTCGTCAGGCGACCAGCGTTTCCTGCAGGTAACGCCAGCGCGGAATCGAGGTGCTGCAGTCGAGAATCGCCAGCGCGATGCGGCTCTGATTATCGCCATTCAGCATCTGCATCTCCCGATACTGTACCGTCACTTCCTGATCGTGATGTGAAATAATGACGTGCTCACAGGTGGCGATACGCATGCCTTCCCGCTTGCCGTGCAGCTGACGGAAAAGTTCTTCCACTTCGTTCAGGTTTAGCTGATTTCCCCGTGGCGTTACCATGCGAAATTCAGGGTGGAAATAGGACATCATCAGTTCAAAACTGTCATCGGATCCGGCAGGCTGATTGAAAATACGTTCAATAAGCTGATGTAAAACGACGACACTGTGTTTGGCTTCCTGGGCGAGAACGGTCATTTTTTTTCCTTATATCACTCGCTGCGCTCTGTCTGAGTGCGCATAGCCTACCTGAACGCCGATAATTCACATCTGGTAATTGATTAATTTTTTTAAACTCAGATTTCTCTCACAAATTTGTAACAACCACAGAACCAGGCTTGCAGCACAAACCTCGGCGATGGCAGAAATCAGGACAATAAAATAGGGCGATAAGTCGCCCTTTTGTCATTTTATCAGCCAGCGTTAATGATTATTCGCCGCTTTTAGTCCAGGTGTCTCGCAAACCGACGGTACGGTTAAACACCAGCTGTGACGGCTTCGAATAGACGCTGTCGGCACAGAAATACCCTTCACGCTCAAACTGGTACGGTGTGGTTGCTTCCACATCGCGCAGGCCCGGCTCAACAAAGCCCTGTTTGATGGTCAGTGAATCCGGGTTGATGACCGACAGGAAATCGTCTGCCGCGGCCGGGTTTGGCACGCTGAACAGGCGGTCGTAGAGACGAAACTCTGCGGGCTGCGCATGGTCTGCTGATACCCAGTGGATCACGCCTTTTACCTTACGGCCATCTGCAGGATCTTTGCTCAGGGTATCCACATCGCTGGTGCAGTAGATGCAGGTGATGTTGCCCGCATCATCTTTCGCCACCCGCTCAGCACGGATCACATAAGCGTTGCGCAGGCGAACTTCTTTGCCCAGCACCAGACGCTTATATTGCTTGTTAGCCTCTTCGCGGAAATCCGCCCGATCGATCCAGATCTCACGGCTGAACGGCACCTCACGCGTTCCCATCTCCGGTTTAGAAGGATGGTTAGGCATGGTGATGGTTTCATGATGGCCCGCTGGCAGGTTTTCAATCACCACTTTCAGTGGATCAAGCACCGCCATCGCGCGTGGCGCATTCTCGTTGAGATCGTCACGAATGCACGATTCCAGCGACGCCATTTCCACAATATTGTCCTGCTTGGTAACACCAATACGGCGGCAGAACTCGCGGATTGAGGCGGCGGTATAACCGCGACGGCGTAAGCCAGAAACGGTCAGCATGCGCGGATCATCCCAGCCTTCAACGTGCTTCTCGGTCACCAGCTGAGTCAGTTTGCGTTTCGACATCACCGCATACTCAAGATTCAGGCGAGAGAACTCATACTGACGTGGATGCACCGGAATAGTAATGTTGTCCAGCACCCAGTCGTAGAGACGACGGTTATCCTGGAACTCCAGCGTACAGAGTGAATGCGTGATGCCTTCCAGCGCATCGGAGATGCAGTGGGTAAAGTCATACATCGGATAGATGCACCACTTGTTACCGGTCTGGTGGTGTTCAGCGAACTTAATCCGGTACAGCACCGGATCGCGCATCACGATAAAGTTAGAGGCCATATCGATTTTTGCGCGCAGACAGGCTGTACCTTCAGCAAATTCCCCGTTACGCATTTTCTCGAACAGAGCCAGGTTCTCTTCCACGCTGCGGTCGCGATAGGGACTGTTTTTGCCCGGCGCGGTCAGAGTGCCACGATATTCGCGGATCGCTTCCGGGGTCAGCTCATCGACGTAAGCCAGCCCTTTATTGATCAGTTCAATCGCATAGTTGTAGAGCTGATCAAAATAGTTTGATGAGTAACAAACCTCACCGCTCCACTCAAAGCCCAGCCATTTGACGTCACGCTTGATGGATTCGACGAACTCCACATCCTCTTTTACCGGATTGGTATCGTCGAAACGCAGGTTACATTGCCCCTGGTAATCCTGGGCGATGCCAAAATTCAGACAGATCGATTTCGCATGACCAATGTGCAGATAGCCATTGGGCTCCGGCGGAAAACGGGTATGCACGCTGCTGTGCTTACCGCTCGCCAAATCTTCGTCGATGATCTGACGAATAAAGTTAGTTGGGCGGGCTTCAGCCTCACTCATCTCAAAAATCCTCAATACGAATAGCGGGTGATTTGTACCACGAAGTAACGGAGTATGATCCACAAAGCGCCAGAGGGAAACAACCGTTTGTTAAGCCTTTAAAACAAAAAAGGCAGGAATCGCTTCCTGCCTTGTGGGTTCTGTTGCGGGGATTAGCCTTTCACTTCATACAGCGGGGTTTCACCCGCCACCACCTGGCCGCTGGCCAGCAAGGTCAGACCAGCGAAATCATCGCTGTTGCTGACCACCACCGGACTCACCATCGAGCGGGCATTGGCATTCAGGAAATCAAGGTCCATCTCCAGCACAGGCTGACCGGCCACCACGCTGGCGCCCTCTTCCACCAGGCGGGTAAAGCCTTTTCCTTCCAGCGCCACGGTGTCCAGCCCCATGTGCACCACAATCTCAACGCCGTTGTCAGTTTCCAGACAGAAGGCGTGATTGGTATTAAAGATTTTCACCAGCGTACCGGCGATCGGTGCCACTACCCATTTATCGCTGGGTTTGATCGCCAGACCGTCGCCCACCGCTTTACTGGCAAAGGCTTCATCCTGCACATCATCCAGCGCGACAACTTCACCGCTGACCGGTGCCAGTAACGTAGCAATCACTCGCTTTTCACTGTTCAGCACCGCCTGCGGTTTCACTTCCGGGGCGGCGGCTGGCGTAGCGCTGCTGCTGGCCGTTGCGGCGACCGGGCCTTTAGTCAGCACTTTTTTCATCGCTGAAGCGATGCTTTCTGCCTGGGTACCGACGATGATCTGCACGCTCTGCTTGTTAAGACGAATCACCCCGGACGCGCCAAGACGTTTCGCCACGCTTTCATTAACCTGGGCCGAATCATTGACGTTAAGGCGCAGACGGGTAATACAGGCATCAATGCTGGTTAAGTTTTCAGAGCCGCCAATCGCACCGATGTAACGGCGCGCCAGCGTCTCTGTTGCACTTTCACCGTTGTCAGTTTTATCGACGTTAACGTCGTAGCCATCGCTTTCATCACCGGCTACCGCCAGCTCACGGCCTGGGGTCATCAGGTTGAATTTTTTGATGGTGAAACGGAACACCACATAGTAGATGACGAAGAACACCAGCCCCTGCGGAATCAGCATGTACCAGTGGGTTGCCAGCGGGTTGCGGGTCGACAGAAACATATCCACCAGCCCGGCGCTGAAGCCGAAACCGGCAATCCAGTGCATACTGGCCGCGATGAAGACCGAAATACCGGTCAGCACAGCGTGGATCAGATAGAGCACCGGTGCCACGAACATAAAGGAAAATTCCAGTGGTTCGGTAATACCGGTGAAGAAGGCCGCAAAGGCTGCCGCCAGCATGATACTGCCGACTTTTACGCGGTTTTCCGGCCGTGCGCAGTGGTAAATCGCCAGCGCGGCACCCGGCAGACCGAACATCATAATCGGGAAGAAGCCCGCCTGATAACGACCGGTGATGCCGACCGTTGCCGATCCGTCAGCCAGCGACTGAGCACCGCCGAGGAATTTAGGAATATCGTTAATACCGGCCACGTCGAACCAGAACACCGAGTTCAGGGCATGATGTAAACCGACCGGAATCAGCAGACGGTTAAAGAAGGCGTAGATGCCCGCACCAGCCGAGCCAAGTTTCTGGATATGTTCGCCGAAATTGACCAGACCGTTAAACACGACCGGCCAGATATACATCAGGATAAAGGCGACTAAGATCATCAGGAACGACACCAGAATCGGTACCAGTCGGCGTCCGCTGAAGAACGAGAGCGCTTTAGGCAGCTCGACGTGACTGAAGCGGTTATAGACTTCCGCTGATAAAATACCGACCAGGATACCGACAAACTGGTTTTCGATTTTGCCAAAGGCAGCAGGCACCTGCTCCAGCGGTATTTTCTGAATCATCGCCACCGCAGCCGGTGAACAGAGCGTGGTGACCACTAAAAATCCGACGAAGCCGGTCAGCGCCGCTGCGCCGTCCTTGTCTTTGGACATTCCGTAAGCGATACCGATAGCGAACAACACTGACATGTGTTCGATGATAGCGGCACCGGATTTAATCAGCAGCGCGGCCAGCGCATTATCCGCACCCCAGCTGACGGGATCGAGATAGTAACCGACCCCCATTAATATCGCTGCCGCTGGCAGGGTCGCCACCGGCACCATTAGCGCACGGCCTACCTTCTGTAAGTAACCTAACATTTACCCTTCCCCCTATGAGCCTGCTTATCGCTCTGCGCCGCTTTATGTTGTTATGTCGGCAGCAAAGACCTTAATGACACTTCATATCACGCTGCGAAGTGTAATGATAAATTAATTCGCCTCGCAAATTAAAACCACCACTATTGTGACTTTTATCACCAAAAAACATCCTTTGATACGGCAACATCTGGCTATAGCCGCAAACTTATTTTATGATCCGAAATATTGAGGCGCACTCAGACCGTGGCGGGATGACATAATCCGTTTAGGCTAATGAGTAACACAACCGATTCGCGCCCTCCTATCCATTTCCTAATTGAGGTGAAACATGAGACTGATTCCTTTAGCCACCCCGACCCAGGTCGGCAAATGGGCCGCACGCCACATTGTGAACCGGATTAACGCCTTCAACCCAACGGCAGAGAAACCCTTTGTGCTGGGACTGCCGACCGGCGGAACACCGCTCGAAGCCTACAAGCACCTGATTGAGATGCATAAAGCGGGCCAGGTTAGCTTTAAACATGTTATCACTTTCAATATGGACGAATATGTCGGCCTGCCGAAAGAGCATCCGGAAAGCTACCACAGCTTCATGTATCGCAACTTCTTTGATCATGTTGATATTCAACCAGAAAACATCAATCTTCTGAATGGTAATGCGCCGGATATTGACGCAGAATGTCGCCAGTACGAAGAGAAAATTCGCGCGCTGGGCAAAATTCACCTGTTTATGGGCGGCGTCGGTAACGATGGTCACATTGCCTTTAATGAACCAGCCTCTTCACTGGCTTCCCGTACCCGGATTAAAACTCTGACCCATGACACCCGCGTGGCAAACTCGCGCTTCTTTAACGGCGATGTGGATCAGGTGCCAAAATATGCGCTGACGGTGGGTGTCGGTACTCTGCTGGACGCGGAAGAAGTGATGATTCTGGTTACCGGCCACGTTAAAGCCCAGGCGCTGCAGGCGGCGGTTGAAGGAAACGTGAATCACATGTGGACCATCAGCTGTCTGCAACTGCACCCGAAATCGGTGGTGGTGTGTGATGAGCCGGCCACCATGGAACTGAAAGTGAAAACCGTGAAGTATTTCCGCGAGATGGAAGCGGAAAATATGAAAGGCGTGTAACACAAAACGTTGTCATACCTGCTGTTGCCACAGGCAGCAGCAGGTCAGGACGGGAGAGAAGAGATGTACGCACTAGTTAACGGCCGGATCTATAGCGGCCACCAGATTCTGGATAATCACGCCGTGGTGATTGCCAATGGCCGCATTGACCGCGTGATCCCACGTGAGTCGCTGCCCGCAGACGTGGAGCAGCGCGATATGGCCGGCGCCATCATTGCTCCCGGCTTTATCGATCTGCAGCTCAATGGCTGCGGCGGCGTTCAGTTTAATGACGACATTGACGCGCTCAGCGTTGAGACGCTGGAAATTATGCAGCGCGCTAATCAGAAGTCAGGCTGCACCAGCTTTTTACCGACGCTGATCACCAGCAGCGACGAATTAATGCAGCGCGCAATTGAAACCATGCGCGCTTATCTGCAGAAACATCAGCATCAGGCGCTGGGACTGCATCTGGAAGGCCCGTGGCTGAGCAAAGCGAAGAAAGGCACCCATAATCCGGCGCTGATTCGCCTGCCGGATGCTGCGCTGGTGCAATACCTGTGCGAAAACGCGGATGTGATCACAAAAGTGACGCTGGCCCCGGAAAATGCGGGCAGCGATGTGATTCGTCAGCTGACTGAAGCGGGTATCATCGTCTCTGCCGGGCATTCAAACGCCACCTATGAAGAGGCCAAAGCCGGTTTCTCCGCTGGCGTCAGCTTTGCTACGCACCTGTATAACGCCATGCCGACCTTTGCCGGTCGTGAACCGGGTCTTATCGGTGCGCTGTTTGATTCGCCTGATGTATACTGCGGCATCATTGCGGATGGTTTACATGTTCATTACGCCAATGTCCGCAACGCAAAACGCATTAAAGGCGATAAGCTGGTGCTGGTAACCGATGCCACTGCACCCGCTGGCGCGGCGATCAGCGAATTTATTTTTGCTGGTAAAACAATCTATTATCGTGATGGTCTGTGCGTTGATGAAAACGGCACGTTGAGCGGCTCTGCCCTCACCATGATCGAAGCAGTACAAAACAGTGTTGAACATGCTGGCATTGCACTGGATGAAGCGTTGCGCATGGCGTCACTCTACCCGGCACGGGCGATGGGCGTGGAAAGGCAGTTGGGATCGATCGAAGCAGGAAAAATCGCGAACCTGACTGTGTTTACGCGCGACTTTAAAATCATTAAGACGTTTGTCAACGGAGACGACGTCCTGAGCGAGTAAGCACTGAATGACCACTGGCGGCCAGTCACAAATAGGAAATGTCGATCTTGTTAAGCAACTCAATAGCGCAGCCGTTTACCGGCTGATTGATCAACAGGGGCCGATATCGCGCATTCAGATAGCCGAACTCAGTCAGCTTGCGCCCGCCAGCGTCACTAAAATTACGCGTCAGTTGATTGAGCGCGGCTTGATCAAAGAGGTCGATCAGCAAGCCTCTACCGGCGGTCGCCGCGCCATCTCTATCATCACTGAAACCCGCCATTTCCACACCATCGGCGTCCGGCTCGGACGCAATGATGCCACCCTGACGCTGTTTGATCTGAGCGGTAAATCCCTGGCGCAGGAGGATTATGCGCTGCCGGAACGTACTCAGGAGACGCTGCAGCATGCACTGTTCAACGCCATCAGCGCCTTTATTGAGCAGCACCAGCGCAAGATCCGCGAGCTGATTGCCATCTCGGTCATCCTGCCCGGACTGGTTGACCCGATTAACGGCGTGATCCGCTATATGCCGCACATTGCCGTCAGTCACTGGCCGCTGGTTTCCAGCCTGAAAGCGCGATTTAACGTGACCAGCTTTGTCGGTCACGATATTCGCAGCCTGGCACTGGCTGAGCACTATTTTGGCGCAAGCCGCGACTGTGCCGACTCCATTCTGGTGCGCTTACATCGCGGCACCGGAGCCGGCATTATTGCCAACGGCCATATTTTTCTCGGCAGCAACGGTAACGTCGGGGAGATTGGTCACATTCAGGTCGATCCGCTGGGGGAACGCTGCCACTGCGGTAATTTTGGCTGCCTCGAAACCATCGCCGCCAACGGCGCGATTGAAAACCGGGTGCGTCACCTGCTGAATCAGGGCTACCCCAGCGTACTGACGCTCGAGGCGTGCCAGATGTCGCACATCTGTAAAGCGGCCAATCAGGGCGATGCGCTGGCCTGTGAAGTGGTTGAATATGTTGGCCGTTACCTCGGCAAAGCCATCGCCATTGCCATCAACCTGTTTAATCCGCAAAAAGTGGTACTGGCCGGTGAAATCACCGACGCGGAGAAAGTGTTGCTGCCGGCAATTGAAGGCTGCATTAATACCCAGGCTCTCGCCGCGTTCCGCAAAAATCTGCCGGTGGTCCGCTCAACCCTGGATCATCGTTCGGCAATCGGCGCCTTTGCGCTGGCAAAACGTGCCATGCTTAACGGCATTCTGCTGCAACATCTTCTCGAAGAATAAGCTCAGCCTGCCGCTCTGGCGGGCCACATCGGATCTGACTATGACCATTAAAAGCGTAATTTGTGACATTGATGGCGTGCTGATGCACGACAATACGGCAGTTCCCGGCGCGCAGGAGTTTTTGCAGCGCATTCTGGCGAAAGAGATGCCGCTGGTGCTGCTGACCAACTACCCTTCGCAAACCGAGCAGGATCTGGCGAACCGTTTTGCTTCGGCGGGCGTTGAAGTGCCGGATTCGGTGTTCTATACCTCGGCGATGGCCACGGCAGACTTTCTGCGCCGCCAGGAAGGCAAAAAAGCCTATGTGATTGGTGAAGGCGCGCTGATCCATGAACTCTACAAAGCGGGCTTTACCATCACCGATATCAACCCCGATTTTGTCATCGTTGGGGAAACGCGCTCGTTCAACTGGGACATGATGCACAAGGCCGCTTTTTTTGTCGCCAACGGCGCGCGGTTCATTGCCACAAACCCGGATACCCATGCGCGCGGCTTTGTTCCCGCCTGTGGCGCGCTCTGTGCCGGCATTGAGAAGATTTCCGGCCGCCGCCCGTTCTACGTCGGTAAACCGAGCCCGTACATTATGCGTGCGGCCCTGAACAAGATGCAGGCGCACTCGGAAGAGACGGTAATTGTCGGTGACAATCTGCGCACCGATATTCTGGCCGGTTTTCAGGCCGGGCTGGAGACGGTGCTGGTGCTGTCTGGCGTATCAACCTTAAGCGATATTGATGCCATGCCATTCCGGCCAGACTGGATCTACCCTTCCGTCGCGGATATTGACCTGTTCTGATGCCTTTTTCTTATGACGCATCGGGCTAAAGCGTGATGCGTCCCCTCTTTTCGACCGATTACCCGCCCTTTCCTTCGGCTAAAATTCAGCCAGAAAATGCATTTCATTATCGATTCGACAATAAAATTGCCGTTAAATTGAAGTTTGTTCAATTTTATCGCCATACCAACAATCTTTTTGTCAGTAAATCGTGATTCTTCTTGCATTGAATGCACCAAATAGCGCATTTTCTTATACATCACGCAGCGTCAGGCTGCCGGACAAACGCAAAAGATAACATCGCCGTAAGGTGAGCTCAGGAGTCAGTTATGTGTTCAATTTTTGGTGTGCTGGATCTGAAAACCGATCCTGTTGAGCTGCGCAAAAAAGCGCTGGAATGTTCACGCTTAATGCGTCATCGCGGCCCGGACTGGTCTGGCGTCTATGCCGATGACCATGCCATCCTGGCGCATGAACGCCTCTCAATCGTTGACGTCAACAATGGCGCACAGCCGCTGTACAACGCCGACCACACTCACGTCCTGGCGGTTAACGGCGAAATCTATAACCATCAGGCGCTGCGCGCAGAGCTGAGCGACCGCTATCAGTTCCAGACCGGATCTGACTGTGAAGTCATCCTGGCGCTGTATCAGGAAAAAGGCGTTGATTTCCTCGACGATCTGGAAGGTATGTTCGCCTTCATTCTGTATGACAGCGTTAAAAACAGTTACCTGATTGGCCGCGATCACATCGGCATCATCCCGCTCTATATGGGTAACGATGAGCATGGCAACCTCTATGTCGCGTCAGAGATGAAAGCGCTGGTGCCGGCCTGCCGTTCAATCAAAGAGTTCCCGCCGGGAAGCTATCTCTCCAGCACCGATGGTGAAATCCGTCGCTACTGGCAGCGTGACTGGATGGAATATAAAAATGTCGAACACAACACCACCGACGCTGCCGGCCTGAAACATGCGCTGGAAGAGTCAGTGAAAAGCCATCTGATGTCTGATGTGCCTTACGGCGTGCTGCTGTCGGGCGGACTCGATTCCTCAATCATCTCTGCCGTCACCAAGCGCTTTGCCGCTAAGCGGGTAGAAGATCAGGATAAAAGTGATGCCTGGTGGCCACAGCTGCACTCATTCGCGGTGGGCCTGGAAGGATCGCCCGATCTGAAAGCGGCCAAATCGGTTGCAGAACATCTCGGCACGGTGCACCACGAAATTCATTTCACCGTGCAGGAAGGTCTGGATGCGATTCGCGATGTGATTTACCACATCGAAACGTACGACGTCACCACCATCCGCGCGTCCACGCCGATGTACCTGATGTCACGTAAAATTAAAGCGATGGGCATCAAGATGGTGCTGTCGGGTGAAGGCGCGGATGAAGTCTTCGGCGGCTACCTCTATTTCCATAAAGCGCCGAACGCCAAAGAGTTCCACGAAGAAAACGTGCGTAAACTGCAGGCGTTGCACATGTTCGACTGCGCCCGTGCCAACAAGGCGATGTCAGCCTGGGGCGTGGAAGCGCGTGTACCTTTCCTGGATAAAAAATTCCTCGACGTGGCGATGCGCATCAACCCGGCCGACAAAATGTGTGGCAGCAACGGCAAAATGGAGAAGCACATCCTGCGTGAATGTTTCTCGTCCTACCTGCCGGAAAGCGTAGCATGGCGTCAGAAAGAGCAGTTCTCTGATGGCGTGGGTTACAGCTGGATCGACTCGCTGAAAGAGGTTGCCGCGAAGCAAATCAGCGACCAGCAGCTGGCCACCGCGCACTTCCGTTTCCCGTTCAACACGCCGGGTTCGAAAGAAGCCTATCTGTACCGTGAAATCTTTGAAGAGCTGTTCCCGTTACCGAGCGCGGCAGAGTGCGTGCCTGGTGGTCCATCCGTGGCCTGCTCCTCAGCCAAGGCGATTGAGTGGGACGAAGCATTTAAAAACATGGACGATCCTTCTGGTCGCGCCGTCGGCGTCCATCAGTCAGCCTATAAATAAGGGCGTTGAAACAGAAGAAAAATGGGCCGTTGCGGGCCCATTTTTTTCATCATCAGCGTTGTATTCACTGTAAAATTGTTGAATAAACCAGCAGCCTGGTTATAAGCCGGTCAAACAGCGGTTATCCGTAAAAAAACGGCAAAAAACTTGTTGACGCTGTTAAGTCAACTCCGCATAATGCGCCCCGCAACGCCGATGAAGGTAACGCGAAAAAAAGATGGCTACGTAGCTCAGCTGGTTAGAGCACAGCACTCATAATGCTGGGGTCACAGGTTCGAT